>Ga0070741_10018265_pt1 | contig 11387 bp, 10 predicted proteins | sample Coa_R1_4_FD_66440 | JGI IMG/M metagenome (GOLD analysis project Ga0070741, IMG submission 66440) | Surface soil microbial communities from Centralia Pennsylvania, which are recovering from an underground coalmine fire - Coalmine... | ecosystem: Environmental > Terrestrial > Soil > Unclassified ...
CGGCGTGCAGATCGCGGGCTAGTGACGCCACTTGATCAGGAGCGAGGTAGAGGAGAAAGCCTTCGCTAACCACAAGGACAAGCTTCCCCTCTGCTCCCACACGAGCAAAGATCTGCGATCTTGCCGAACCTTCGACAAGATCGAGAGCAACATGTTCCAGAAGACAAGATGGCCGCTCATTTTGCAGCTTTTCCTGTTTGTAGGAGAGGAGGCTGGGAAAATCCATCTCGATCCATCTAAGTGATGGGGGTAAAGCCAGTCGGTAGGGACGAGTGTCGAGTCCAGCGGCTAGATTAAGGACAGTGTCAACGCCATCCTCAACTGCTTGTATGATCATTTCATCAAAGACCCTCGTCCGCACGGCTGCTATCCAGGCGCTCTGCTTTGTCATAGGAAGTCTGCGCGCGATGTTTTCTCCACGCAGGCCTGCAAGCTGTCGGGCAAAGGGATCATGAAAGAGGGCATCGGCCCGTTCGCTTTCTATGGCTCGATAGAAGGCCATCCAACTAGCGGTATCGATGACGTGCTCAAGAGGTGATGACTTGTTTATCATCGTCTCCTCCTTTGGCTTCCAGGTTGGGGAGTTGGCTCATGAAGGGCAGCGCTTCCTGTTGTTCCATTGCTGGTGGCATGACAGCCTGAACCGGCTCGGAGCTGGCGGGGCGTAAAGGGCGATCTTGCTCATAGTACCAGCCAAAGCGGAGGGCTGCCTCTGCCTTTGCCAGTTCGATCCCAAGATAGCCGACATGACTCATCTGTGAGATCAGGTCTTCTCGCAACAGGCCAAGGATTAAGGACTCGGCTGATCGGGCGACCATTTCGTGAGCTGGCGTCTGGTCAGGAAGGTAGTGGCGAACAATGATTTCCTTGCTTGCTCGATTCACGGTGATAACAAAAAATCCCTTTGGATCATAGAGGAGGGGCTGACGCTTGCCACCAGGTCTCAGACGGGTGAAGCGTTCCGGCTGCTCCTGCCTGGTAGAAGCTCTTGACTGCCTCTCGTCCGGTTGCCAGGCCGAAGTCAGGGAGCCAGGATTGCGCTGCACCAGGCTTTGGATCTGCTGGGCAAGTATTGCTGGGTCTGTCGTCCCGGTATAATCGATCAGTTCCACCTGACGGCAAAAGGCGGCGATTTGCTCTAACGAGAGATTCTTCAGTATAGGTAGAGGTCCAGTAGCGCCAATGATGCGCCTGTCAGGTGTGACGCCACTGGCTAGCAAAGCACGTAATGCCTGGGCAGGTTGGAAGACCGGTGATTCCTTGCCACAAAGCAAGAGAAAGCGAAGGGCGGGATTGGCGGTCACGTTACGGATGATGTTCTCGATCCCGAGATTGGGAGTGGCAACACGCCCTGCGATTGCCACTCCTGGCAAGCGAGCGAGAGAGGGCATCAGTTCAGGGCTGGTAAGAGTACAAACGGCGACAGGTGCCAAGGGGTCACCTACTATGTAGGAGCCTGGAATCACTGGCCAGCAGGTTTTTCCGCGTCTCTGCTGAAGCAGACGACGCAGGGGACCCCCTTTGAGCCAGTCTTTTGTCACTGCAAGGCGATGCATCATGCGCACGGCTCGCTCGTTCTCTCCATTTCCGCTTGGAGGCATCAGGCGGCCCAGGAAGCGCATAAGCAGATGCAACAGGTTGGTCTTCCCTGGTGGTGTTGAGGGTGATTTCTCGATCATAGTATGCTCCAAGAGTCTATAGGATCTCAGATCTGCTGTTTCTCTTATAATAGTCAGTACTGACTATGGAGTAGTATAGCACAGCGGGAAGAGGAAAGGCAAGGCGAGACTGAGGGATGGATGTCATTCATTGTTCACGTGAGTGCGAAGGTCAGAGAGTTTACGCGTGTTCACGTCTTCTTTGGAAGCATGTACACATCGTCGATGACCACTTTTTCGCCTGTTCGCATGGATTCATTGGCAGCGATGCCAACGAGAAGAGAGGCTGCACCGTCAATATGGGAGGCGGAACGCTGCAAGGGGTCTGTTCGGGGATGAGGAGAAAATAAGTCCTCCAGTAATTGGGCATCGGCACCTTCATGTTCCCCTTTACCTGATATTACTTCAACATCATATGGTGTGCCAAACATCGGATAGACACGCAGATGCACAGTTCGGGATGATCGCTTGCTTGCAGTGACGCTATCCCTTTGTGCTTTTGGAGCCGGGGTAGACTGGTCAAAACGCTCCATCTCAATACGTCCTCTGGTGCCTGTAATGGAGACGCGCAGTCCTTCCCAGGGCGAGTAGGCGATCAAGGAATAGGAGAGCAGTACGTTATTGCGGTAACGCACGATGACAGACATGGTGTCCTCGATGGTAATGGGTTCGCCGAATACATTGCGATCACGTAGATAGCCGGTCTCTTCCTCTGCGGCCAGGTAGAGGCCACGCAGTTCTTTCCGGGTATTAAGCATGAGTGCGAATGGATCTGTCGTCGCATCGGCGATCCCGGTGTAGCGGTCGTAGGTATAATGCTCATCACGCGCCTCAGCATTGGCTTTGCCGTAGAACTGGAGAGCACCCAGGGCAAACACTTCCTGGGGGAAAGAATCGATCCACCAGTTTACCAGGTCGAAGTGATGGGTGCCCTTATGCACGAGCAGGCCGCCGCTGTGTTGTTTCTCACGATGCCAGCGTCGAAAGTAGTCCGCGCCGTGACGGACATCAAGCATTTCAGAAAACGAGATGGCAAGCGGTTTGCCTATTACACCTTGCATCAGCAGTTCGCGCAAACGCGTCGGACCTGGTCCATAGCGGGCGTTGAAACAGACGCGTAGTGTTTTGCCCGTCTGTTCGATGGTCTGCATGATCGCGTTCATTTTCTCCGCGTCGGTGGTCATGGGTTTTTCGGTGATGACATCGAAGCCTTGTTGCATTGCTCGGACAATATACTCATGATGCGTGGCATCAATCGTCGTGACAATGACCCAATCGGGGTGCGTCTCGGCAAGCATGATCTCAAACTGATCAGCAGCATAGGTGGGCAGGTGCTCCACTCCTGCCCGCTGTTGCAGGCGCTGGCGATGCCAATCCATTCGTGTCTGGCTAACATCGCATAGGGCAACCAGCTCTGCTCCATCGCGATAAGTGGTTGTCAGGGCATCGAGAAACAGACCTGCACGTGATCCTGTGCCTACAAGGGCGTATCGTTTCTTGTGCACTCTTTTAAACCTTTCATTCTCGCTCTTTCCCAATATGATTGGACAAAAAAGACGCCATTGTCAAGAAATGTCAAAGGCCTGTCAAGACCTCAGCCCCCTCCCCATGCCGTTTCACCGCCTTTTTGACATGTTGACATCAAAAATAGGAGCTGCCAGGTTTGTACTCCAGGCAGCCCCATATCTCAATGGCAAAAATCTGGCCCGATGAAAAAGAGGATGGGGTTAGCCCCAGGCCTCTCGTGCTACACTTGCCACAAGTTCTAATTTGCGACGCTGATCTTCAAGCGTGAGGTGATTTCCTTCGATGGTGGATGCGAAACCACACTGCGGGCTAAGTGCAAGACGTTCTAATGGGATGTAGCGGCTGGCCTCTTTAATACGTTGGAGAAGAACATCAGCGCTTTCCAGTTGCGGCTTTTTCGTCGTGACCAGCCCGAGGACCACAAACCGGTCGTCAGGTACGTGTCTGAGTGGTTCAAATCCGCCAGAGCGGTCGTCGTCGTATTCAAGTAAGAAGCGCTGGAAGTGGGTCCGGTTGAAGACTCTAGAAATGGGTTCGTAATCACCACTGGCATAGTATTTGCTCTGGTTGTTGCCGCGACAGATGTGAATGCCAAAGGTGATGCCGGGGTGACCATCAATCATAGCGTTGTCGAGCTCGATACACTGATCGAGGAGTTTGTCCGGGTCACTGCCGCGCTGGCGATAGCCATCTCTGATTCTCGCATCCAGAAGAGCGGCATATTGGGGGGCGTCAACCTGAATATAGGTGCAGCCAAGACGCACGAGTTCATCTATCTCGCGACGAGAAAATGCCACGATATCTGCAAGATAGGCATCGCGAGATGAATATGCTGCTTTTGATTTCTCTGGTTCGTAGTAGGCGGCGGCCTGCTGAGCACTCACGATGGTCACTTTTCCAGGGCGAGACGCGCGTGACCGCAAGTAGACCCATTCCTCCGAGCACATGTTCCTTTTCCATTGCAGTCGCTCGATAACCACAGGTCGCTGCACAATGGTTTGTTCACCAGTCTCATCGACGAAGGGGATAGCCCAGCCACCAAACTTGTCGAACCCTGACAGCGCGTCGACCAGGTGACCGAAAAAGGCGTAGCGTCGTTGCTCTCCGTCGGTAATGACATCGATACCTGCGGTTTCTTGCAGAGCGATAGCTTCATTGACCGCCCGGTCTTCGATAGCCTTGAAGTCTGCCGCGCTGAGCGTTCCCGCTTCAAATTGCTTGCGCGCTTCTACCAGGTAGGAGGGCCTGAGCAGGCTCCCCACCACTTCGCTGTGATAGGTCATAGATGGCTCCTTTTTTGGTATCGTGACTTATTATCGGTTAGAGGTCCATGTACCAGGAAAATGGATGGTTATTCTGTCTCTTTTCCTTCTACAAGCGCTCTCAAACCATGTAGATCGTAGGACAATGCTCCCGCCTCTAGCTTTTTTCTGAGGGCTGTCTCTCGCTCCTGGCGCGCTTGCGCAGCCTTGAGAACGTGTGAGACTTGTAGTGCGGGAACTACTGCTGCACCATCTGCATCGAGGACGACAATATCGCCCGGTGCAATGGTGGTTCCCCCCATCACGACCGATTCGTTGATGGTGCCTATTTGGGTTTTTGTGGCTCCACGCACACGTATCCAGCGTGTCCAGATGGGCAGGCCGAGCGCCTGCAACTCCTCGACATCGCGTACCGATGCATCGATCAACAGGGCAGCTACCTGATGTACCTGGGCTTGCGTTGCCAGCAGTTCTCCCACCAGCGCCACTGGTTCTGGTTCCGGCATGGTTAGCACGAGCACTTCACCCGGCTGGACGGTGCTGAGAACGGCGTGGACCATCAGGTTATCGCCTTGCCCGCAGCGAACGGTTCGGGCCGGACCAGCGACTCGACTGCCTGGAACAATCTGCGTGAGTGGCACATCGATCAGTCCGGTGCGTCCTGCCGCTTCATAGACCGTTGCTACCCCATATTGGGCAAAGAGCGTGACATCGAGAGCGTTCATAATGTGCTTACCACCTGTGGAAGAACGCGCTGAAAGGCTTCAGCGTAACGAATATCTTTTTTGCCGGAGACGCGACGCGCATGGTTGGCGCGGTGCTCTGCCTGCTCGGTATAATACTGGCGCAGGTATTGCTGGGCGGCCATTGCCTCCATTGCACGCTGTTTCAAGGGGAAGACTGAGGTAATATCGACAAAGGTTGTCGGGACAAATTCGCACTGTTCTGGCTGGTGCGGCTCGAACAAGAACAATTCAGGTGGCTGCACAGTCTTAAATCCGCTGGCTACACCTGCTCCGCTCGCGAGCAGACGGGCGCGTTGCGTGGCGATGTAGGCCACCGGGTGATCTGGATTGAATGGGTCCTTCTCGGTATGCGTGACAATCACATCGGGGGCCGTCTCGCGGATAAGCTCGGTTAAACGTTCCAGGGCGTTGCTGTCCACGTTGAGTGGGTAATCGCCCAGGTCAAAGCACTGAAAACTTGCTCCCAGCGCTTCTGCAGCCTGGGATGCCTCCGCGTGACGAATGCGCTTAACGTTCTCAACGGTCTGACCAGGCTCTTTCCATAACTCCCCCGACTCGCCGCGCTCCCCGTAGGAGAGCGCGACCACTGTCGCCTGCCCCCCGTTGGCTGTGACGACGGCTATGGCACCGGCAGCTCGCCAGACGAAGTCTGCCGAATGCGCCCCAACCACGAGGATTGTCCGAGCCTTTTTCTCGCTTGTTTCACTCATGATGCTTCTCCACCTGTTGCAAGACGTACTGTATTCGTGACGGCCATCGTGATGACCTCTTTTTCCGAAAAGCCTGCTGTCAGAAGATGGTCAACCAGCAAAGGAAGACCATCCTCGATGGGAGGATTGTCGGGCTGCCCCAGATCCGTCGAGAGGAAGGAATGCTCAGGGCCAACGGCGCGTATGTTGGCGGACAGGCGCTCCCAGGAGATTTTTCCGCTATAGGGCGTTACGAAACAGCGTTCGAGGAATGCACCCTGACGGGCGAGTGCAGTCTGATCCTCGACGGAGAGATTCTGAGATGGGTAGTCAGGATGGGTGATGATGATGTGTCGCACGCCTTCTGCCAGAGCCGCCTCGACCACCGCGAAAATCTCATTGGGCGACAGGTGACCTGTCGCCAGCACGAGACGATGGTGCGCTATGGCACGTAGCACGCTTTGTACTTCGGGAAGTACTCTGCCTTCCTTGTCAACGACAGCTACCGGATCGCTTTTGACGCCTTGCTCACGTAGTTCCTGCTGCAAACTTGCCCATTGTGGCTGTTTGCTTCCAGGAGGAAGTGAGCTCTGGCCAGACATCTCGTTAGCACTATCAAAAGTGGGCATCCAGACGATGCGTGCACCCGCTCGTGCCGCGATTTCAACCGCAATCGGATTTATCCCTCCAACGGCGTTATTGAGTACAATCGAACCCAGAGCATGTATCTCTGGCACCATCTGACGGACGAGGGCGGCACGTGGCGCACTGGGGATATAGTGGGATTTGATCACGAAACCAGCCAGCCCACGCTCCCGACAACGATAGGCCAGATCGAGGTCAGATGCGCTCCTGGGCAGTAGATCAGGACCGGTATGCACATGCAAGTCATAGGCTCCACGGACGAGGTCACGCGCCCGTGCGGAAGGTTGTGGGTGGTCAGATCCCTGTTGTTTGTTCATTATCAGCCCTTTCTTTGGCAGATATCTTCTCTAGAGATGTATTTTTCGCCAGGTCCTGCAACCAGGCTAATGCGGCCTGTGAAATGCGTGGCTCAATATGAAGGTCGTAGAGCAGATCTGTCGCCGCTCTCATCTCCTCTACGCGTCTTACCGCGTGCTTACGGCTTCCCTTGATCAGACGATCAAGCAGCGAGGCATCCGCCTCTATGAGTTGATTGGTAATTTCACTGCGCATCCATTCTGCGCAACCGGCCTGGTTGGCGGCTTCCATACTCTCGATGACGGCGGCGGCCAGACCTTTCATAAAAATACTGCGCAGGAGTTTGCGTTGAGCCGCGCTTCCTGCTTGCTGATCTACGAACTCTACCGGCATGCCCAGAGGCTTGAAGAGTTCTATAAACATTGATGCACCAGGACCTGAAGCCAGCGCGGGTGTGCGCAAGCCATGTCCAGGGACCGGAGCCATCAGGGCCAGGTCAACAAATGCTGCTCCTGTGGATTCGATCAGCTGAGCAAGCTCGCGTTTGAGCGCTGGCGTGGAAGTATTCAGATCGGCGAAGATTTGACCAGGGTGCAGCACCGGCAGAAGATCGCGCGCGACCACGAGAGCCACTGAGGCTGCGTTGATGCTCAGTATCACATCGGCTTGCTCTGCTGCTGCCCGACCATTGGGTGCGAGCGGGATCTGGCTCACGTCTCCGCGTGGTGCCGGGTCCCAGCCTCGTACCTGTATACCAAGCCTGATGAGATCATAGGCGATAAGAGATCCTGCCTCACCCAGTCCGATGACTGCAACGATAAACGTTGCTGGCATGATATCCTCCTCTCACATCAAGCATAAGTGACTACTTTGATATCATACAAACCGTAGATCAGGAAAGGGATTACGATCAATCCTTCTTGTTCTCTGATTGACGAGCGGCTCTGGCTTGCTTTAGCGCCTCTGCCACATGCGAGAGGTGCAGACGCATTGCCTGCTCTGCACGGTCGGGATCATGGTTGGTGACCGCTTCAACAATAGCACGATGTTCCTGGTGAGAACTCTCTGGCCGTCCAGGAACCAGAATGGTGCGATATTGAAAGCGCACGTTCTGGGGCTTGAGCATATCGAGCAGTCGAGTTGCGGTGGTATGGTGTGCCAGGCGCAATAGCGTTTGATGGAGCCGGGCATTGACTTCTGAGGAACCGAGCAGATCACCTTCGTCAATGCGGTGTCGTTGCTCGGCAAGCAGCGTCCATAAGGTATCGCAATCTTCAGGGGTAGCATTCAATGCAGCGTACCTTACCGCCAGGCTTTCCAAAGCAGCTCGCACCTCAAGGATCTCGATCGCTTCCGTCTCAGAGATGAGACGTACGCGTGCACCTCGATAGCGTTCGCGCTGCACCAGACCTTCCTGTTCCAGGCGAGCCAGCGCCGTACGGATAGCTGCTCGCCCTGCTCCCAGAGACTGCGCGAGATCCATCTCAATCAGTCGCTCGTTGGGGAGCAACTCCTCCTTCATAATCGCTTCGCGCAAGCGGATATAACATTCGTCGTCAGTGAGTGCCATAACGCTCCCAATCCCTTCCAAGGAATACTTTGTTTATCTCAAATGTGCAGAGACCGAGTGATGCATATTTCTCTGCTCATTTGTAGACAAAATTGATATCAATTTTGTCTACAAATGAGCGTAACCGAAAAAGAGAGGAAAGTCAAGCCATTTTCTGTTGTTCTTGCTCTTTCAGAACGCGTCGTAAGATCTTGCCAGTAGGATTTCTGGGGATGGCATCAATGAATGAGATCTCACGCACATGCTTGAAGGTTGCGAGCTGCTTATTGACCCACAGCATCAGTTCGTCCTCGCTCACGTGTTCGTATTCTCTGCGGCGAACGACAAAAGCCTTGGGGATTTCTCCAGCTTCATCGTTGGGTTTGGCGATGATTGCGACATCGGCAACCGCGGGATGTTCGAGCAGCAAGGCTTCAATCTGAGCGGGGGCGATACTGAAGCCTTTGTATTTGATCATCTCCTTTTTACGATCTGTGATGGTGATATAGCCGTCTTCATCGCGCCTGGCGATGTCACCGGTGTAGAGCCAGCCATCACGCAAAGCCTCGGCAGTGGCTTCTGGAGCTTTCCAGTAGCCTTGCATGATCTGGGGTCCCTGGATGATCAACTCGCCCTCTTCGCCTACTCCCAGTTCTTTCTGTCCGGTTTCAATATCGACAATTTTGTGCTTTGTATCATGTATTGGCAGACCAATCGTCTCGACCTTAACCAACCGAGGATCAATGACTGGATTATTATGGGTGGCATTTGCCTCAGTCGTACCAAAACCCGTGAGCACGGTGATATGGGTAAGCTCCTGGAAGCGACGTGCCAGAGGAGGTGGAACGGGGGCCGCACCACACAGGACATAACGAACGGTATGTACGTCGTAATCTTTCAAGCGTGGGTGATCACTCAAGAGCGCCAGTATCCGAGGAACGGCGTAAAAGACGGTGATGCCTTGTTCTTGAATGAGCCTCAAACATTCCTCAGCATCAAAGCGCTCCATCAAGACGATAGTAGCGCCAGACAGTGCTGCAACGCCGAGCACCTTGATGCCAAATATGTGGTAGAGCGGAAGAAATACTAACAGGCGATCATGGGGCCGCACGCGGCAGGCGGAGACCATCTGGTAAGTATTGCAGACGAGGCTCTTATGGCTATGCATCACGCCCTTTGGTAAGCCCGTAGTACCACTGCTGTAGGGGAGTGCCAGGATATCCTCCTGGGTTCGGGCCTCGCACGTGGGAGGTGTTGCCGGGTAGGTTTGTACCAATTGACTGAAGGAATGCACATGGGGAGGAAGAGGCTGTTGACTCTCGCCAACGGTGAGAATGTATTGCAACGTTGGAGTTTCGACACGGATAGCCTCCACCATCGGCAGAAACTCGTGTTGCACGATGATTGCCACAGCATCGCTATTGCTGAGTTGATAGAGGAATTCGCGCTCTTTATAAGCGGGATTGATCGGGCTAACGATAGCCCCGATGCGTGCGATGGCAAACCAGCTTATCAGAAATTCTGGGCAATTCTTCATGAACAGGCACACGGGCTGCCCCTTGCGCAAACCCAGGTCGAGCAATGCGTTGGACAGAGCGTTCACCAGTGCATCCATCTCTCGATAGGTCAGATTCACATTGGGAAAGATGAGCGCTTCGTTTTCAGGAAAATGCTGTGCGGCCTGTGTGAGCATTTCATCGTATTGATAGGAGGGGTAGGAAAGTGATGGGCGAAAGAGATCCAGGCGCGATTGACGGGTTGGAACGGATACGGAAATGTCATTCATAGCTGTCCTCTCAGGTTATATCCTCTCCAGCAGCGGAGAGACGCTTTTTATAGACAAAGTTGTTAACAATCGTGTCCGCGAAAAAAGTATACCATAGGGACGTTTGGAAATATAGCCTTTTATAGATTTTTCTTAGGACCGTTGCGGAGTTGCTGTTTGTGACGGATGTGACGGAGTTTTTGTCCCTGATAGGATGAAAGAGAGATGTACGGAGAGGTTTGTGATATGAAATGCCTCTTTTGAGAAAAGTAATCGGGGCAATTGCGACGATTGTGACAGTTGTGATGGCATGTTTGAGATGAACAATCGTATTTTGTAATGACTGGAATGGTTGTGACGATTGTGACGGAATTTTTGTTGATGAACAATTAAATTTCGTAACGGTTGTGATAGTTGTGGTGGTATGTTTAAAATGAGCAATCATGTTTTGACGCGATTGAAATGATTGTGATGGTTGTGACCGAATTTTTGTTGATAGGCAATTACGTTTTGTAATGGTTGTGACGGCTGTGACAGGAATGTTGTGATGAGTAATCATGAGTTCTAACGGTTGTGACAGTTGTGACGACAATTTTTTGAAAATGGAGAGAAGAGATTGAGATGTCCCTGAAGAGTGGTGAGAACGCATCTTCTCTTACTATGTATTATACCTGAAAGAAGGGAAAATAGCAAGCAGATGGTGTAGCAATAAAGGGAGCTCAATCTTTGGTTGAGCATGAAAAAGCCCTTGCAGTCAAGCAAGGGCTTTGCTCTTGTATTCCTACCTTGACGTTGTTCTATGATGATCGCTTGTCTTGCGCAAGCGCAGTGTTGATGGTGGAAGTATCCACCAGATCATTGTAAGCGAGGGCTAGAGCGATCAGACCAGCTTTCACATGGAACTGGTTAGCAATGGTGTATCCTTGCTGGCTGACCTGTGGTGTTTGTGGCACAGAAGACATCGCAGCCTGAGCCACAGTGGTTGTAGTTGTGCGATCAATCTGAAGGTATTTTTGTAGGAGCGCTGCTGCCTGGGCTGGATGCTGAGCAATCCAGGCTTCCGCCTGCGCAAACGCACGGATGAGGGCCTGCACAGCTTTGGGCTTGGTAACAATGACCTGCTGGGTAGTGTAGAGCACGCCATAGATCATTCCCTGCATGCTTGGTACATCACCCTTTACCGGGCTAATGAAGAGATCGCCTATGGCTTGTGCCTCGGCCTCCTGGCCCGCTGGCGTCGGAAAGGAAA
>Ga0070741_10018266_pt1 | contig 11386 bp, 9 predicted proteins | sample Coa_R1_4_FD_66440 | JGI IMG/M metagenome (GOLD analysis project Ga0070741, IMG submission 66440) | Surface soil microbial communities from Centralia Pennsylvania, which are recovering from an underground coalmine fire - Coalmine... | ecosystem: Environmental > Terrestrial > Soil > Unclassified ...
GATTAGTGTTGCTAAAGAGGACACATCAGTAAAATTTTGTGCTGCCCCTACTCCACCGTCACCGATTTCGCCAGGTTCCTCGGCTGGTCGACGTTGCAGCCGCGAGCGACGGCGCTGTGGTAGGCGAAGAGCTGGAGGGGGATGATGGCCAGCAGGGGGGTAAGGACCTCAGGCGCGGCAGGCACGTAGAAGATGTCGTCGGCGTGCAGGCGGATGGCTTCGTCCCCCTCGGTAGCGACGACAATCACGCGGGCGTCGCGCGCGCGCACCTCCTGGATGTTGCTGACGACCTTCTCGTAGACATGCGAGCGCGTGGCAATGGCGACCAGCGGGGTCTGTGGGTCGAGCAGGGCGATGGAGCCATGCTTGAGCTCGCCCGCCGGCAGTCCCTCCGCGTGGATGTACGAGATCTCTTTGAGCTTGAGCGCGCCTTCGAGGGCGATGGGATAGCCGATGCCGCGCCCGATGAACATGGCGCTGTTGACGTGCGCCAGTTCGCGGGCCAGCGGCGCGATAGGATCGTCGGGACCATCGGCGCGGGCGAGGATCTGCTGAATTTGCCCTGGTAGTCTCTCCAATCCGTCGAGCAACTCGCCGATCTGGTCAGGACCGAGCCGGCCTCGCAGTTGGGCCAGGTACATGCCGAGCAGGTAGAGTACCACCACCGAGTTGAGGAAGGTCTTGGTAGCAACCACGCAGATCTCAGGGCCGGCCTGCAAGTAGAGCACGGCGTCTGCGAGGCGCGTGATCGCGCTGGCGACCACGTTGGTTACGGCGATGACCGGCGCGCCCTGCTCGCGGGCCTGGCGAATGCCAACCAGCGTGTCCGCCGTCTCGCCGGACTGCGTAACCGCGAGACAGAGGGTTTCGGGTCCCACGATCGGCTCGCAGTAGCGGAACTCGGCGGCGGTGATTACCTCGACCGGGATGCGCGCCCATTGCTCGATGGCGTATTTGGCGACCAGCCCGGCGTGGTACGAGGTCCCGCAGGCCACGACCACCACGCGCTGAATGTGATCGAGCCGGCCAGACGCGCGCATCTGCTCCATCTCCGGCAGAGAGAGCTGGCCCTGGCGCACGCGTCCCGTAAGCGCGCGCTGCACGGCTTCGGGCTGTTCATGGATCTCTTTCAACGCGAAATGAGGATAGCCGCCCTTCTCAGCCGCCTCGGCGTCCCAATCGATCGTCAGCGGCTCGCGCTCGACCGGCGTGCCATCCAGGCGGGTGATGCGCACGCTGTCGGGACGCAGGACCGCCAGCTCGCCCTCATCCATCACCAGCACGCGCCGGGTATGTTTGAGCAGCGCGGGAATATCCGAGGACAGGTACTGCTCATGCTCGCCCAGGCCAACGATCAATGGTCCGCCGCCGAAGCGCGCCCCGATCAGCACATCGGGCTGCTCCGAGCTAATCACCGCGATGGCATACGCGCCGGTCACATGGCCCAGGGCCAGGCGCACGGCCCGTTCGAGATCGTGATTGGCCGGACCGAAGTACTCGCGCTCAACCAGGTGAGAGAGCACCTCGGTATCTGTCTCAGAGCGGAAGGTATGTCCTGCGCGCGTCAGTTCGGCGCGCAGTTCGGCATAGTTCTCAATAATCCCATTGTGAACCACCGTCAGCACGCCGGTGCAATCGGGATGGGGATGCGCGTTGGCATCGTTGGGACGCCCGTGCGTCGCCCAGCGGGTATGTCCGATGCCGAGCGGGCCAGGATGAGGAGGCTCAGCCTCCGCAACAGCGGTTTTAAGATTAGCGATCTTGCCGGCGCGGCGATGGAGTTCAAGGGTGCCGGTGGAGGTCAGGACCGCGATGCCGGCGGAATCGTAGCCGCGATACTCGAGCTTGCTGAGACCTTCAAGCAAAATGGTAGTAACATCGGTCCCCTGTGGGCCGACATAGCCAATGATACCGCACATGGAGGGGTATCCTTTCCGTTATTCGGGCATGACGAAATGCCGTGATGAAACGCTGATATTGACGGTTCCATACACTCCATCACCGGGAGCCTTTTGTCCCGGTCGTTGCCAACCGGTTTTGTCAGCTCCCTTCTCAGGGTGGTGAAGGCACCCTGGAGGCTCCCCGCTGATACATTCCGAACAGCCTCCACCTCGTCAACCGAAGCCCCTCCTGCAGCCCGGTCCATGCGCTACTCAGATCAAACGTCAACCTTATGTGGATAGTATAACATACTCAGCTAAATAGTGCTGTGAGATAGATTATTATCGGACTGTCTCTCTGTACCGATTGGTAATCGGCAGTCTCCGATCTCTTCCAAACGCGCGTGTGGTGATTTTAACGCCCGGAGGGGCCTGGCGACGCTTGTACTCGCTGAGATCGACGAGGCGGGTGACGCGCTGCACGGTGGCGGGATCAAAGCCCATTGCGATGATCTCGTCGGTGCTGCGGTCCTGTTCGACATAGGCGCGCAGAATGGGATCGAGCACCTCGTAGGGGGGCAGGCTATCGGTATCCCGCTGGTCGGGACGCAGTTCGGCGGAGGGCGGCTTGTCGATGACCGACTGCGGGATGACCGCCTTAGGACCGAGCGAATTGCGATAGCGCGCGAGCTCGTAGACCACCGTCTTAAAGACATCCTTGAGCACGGCGAAGCCGCCGGCCATATCGCCGTAGAGCGTGCAGTAGCCAACGGCCATCTCGGACTTATTGCCGGTCGTTAAGACGATCGGGCCGAGCTTGTTGGAGATGGTCATGAGAATATTGCCGCGAATACGCGCCTGAAGATTCTCGCCGGCCAGGCCGGGATCGTCCTCGCCAATTGCTGGCGTCATCATGCGCAGGGAGGTGCGGAAGATCTCCTCGATCGGGATGGTCAGGAACTGGATGCCGAGATTCTCGGCCAGCTCCTGTGCGTCGGTTTTGCTGCCCGGGGAGGAATAGCCGGAGGGCATCGAGACACCGAGCACGTTTTCGGGACCGAGCGCGTCGGCAGCAATTGCTGCGACCAGCGAGGAGTCGATGCCGCCTGAGAGACCGACCAGCGCCTTCTTAAAGCCGGTCTTATGCACATAGTCGCGTGTGCCCAGGACGAGCGCGGCGTAGATCTCTTCCAGCCGATCCATTGTTGGCTCAATGCGCTGAGGTGCGCCGAGGATAAGCGGCTCGTTGCGCCCGGCCATCGCCGGCGTCGGCGCGGGCTGACTGCTAATCACATAGAGCGGCACGTCATCCGCGTTGACCTGGAGGCGCTCCTGGCGACGGCGCGGATCATGCAGGCGCGAACGGAAGACCGAGGCGGTATCCAGGTCCACAACCAGCAGATCCTCCTCGAAGCGTTTCGCGCGCGCGATCAGCTTGCCCTGGGCGTCGAAGACCATACTGCCGCCATCGTGAACAATCTCGTCCTGCCCGCCCACCAGGTTGAGATACGCCACGATCACCCCATTGTCGGAGGCGCGCGTCGCCAGCATCTCCTCGCGAAAGAGATCCTTCTCCGTATGGAAAGGCGAGCTATTGATATTGAGAATCACCTCCGCACCGGCCAGCGCCTGCATGCTAATCGGACCGGTGGGGTACCAGATATCCTCGCAAACGTTCACGCCCACGTGGACGCCGTTAATCAGGAACAGCGGAGCCTTGCGCCCGGCCTGGAAGTAGCGATTCTCGTCGAAAACGCCATAGTTGGGCAGGTAATGTTTATGATACACGCCGATCAAGCGACCCTCATAGACCACAGCGGCGGCGTTGTAGATGTCGTGGACGCGATCGACAAAGCCGATCACGGAGGTCAGGCCGGGCAGGTCGCGACTGGCCGCGATCAATTCTTGCAGCGCCTGCTGATTGGCCGAGACAAAGCCGGGTTTGAGCAGCAGGTCCTCCGGGGGATAGCCCGTCAGGGCCAGTTCGGGGAAGCAGACAATATGCGCTCCCTGCGCATGGGCCGCGCGCATGGACTGAAGAATCTTCGCCCCATTGCCCGCCAGATCACCCACAGTCACATTCACTTGAGCCAGGGCCACACGAAGCGGTATGATATTCATAAAGAGAGAAAAACCTTTCGTCATTGTAACCTGCGGGCGATCGTCCTGATACTCGCCTGTCATCTATCGATCTCGCAAGACGTGCCGGACGGCCAGAAAATCCATGCTGGCCGCGCCGCCGGAAATAAAGGAGCCTTTTCCTATGGATATGCGCGCCTACGCAGTGCTCGTCATACCGATCATTCTCATCTTCTACGGCACCTTCGTGCTCTTTATGCACCCGCCGATCAGGGTCATTGGGGCCTCGCTGGCCGGCGGATGCGTGATGGCGCTCCTCAACATCGCCGGTGATGTGCTCGCCATTCACACCTCTCAATGGTATTATAATGCCAGCGGGCTGATCTGGCAGCTACCGCTTCCTCTTTATACCACATCGCTCTTCATCACCGGCGGCCTGGCCTATTTATTAATCTGGCGTTTCTGGCGCAGTGCCTACCACTGGCTGGCCCTGCTCCTACTAATCGGCGTGCCCGTGCTGGGATACCTGCGCGATCTCTGGCAGACCCGCCTGGTGGTCAGCATGCTGGTCTGGAATGGTCCGCTGGCCTGGGCCGGCGACCTGCTCCTCTGGCCGCTCATGTTCTTCGCCGGCTACCTCGTCTTCCGCGCCCTGGCCCCTGCGCGCCAGGAGGAGGGGCGGACCGAGAACATGCCGGATGGAGCAGTTGCGAAGAGGTAAAAATAGTCCAGCGCCTTTCAAACGGTCAGGAGAAGCTCACCTATAAAGGGCGAGCTTCTCTTGCAGTAAGCACGTATTCTTTAATTATTGTTGTGGATCTTCCAGGACCAGTTTGGCCAGGTATTTCCTGGCATCCCTTGCCAGGCGGGCGGTACTTATTTCCAGCGAAATCTCCTGTAGCTTTTCCAGGTCGGTCATATTTGCCGTCTTTGCCCGAGCCAGCGTGACCAGAGATGGAAATCGCCTCTGCACTAAAAGTATCAACACTTCGCGCGCGCCCTCGATCCGTCCCTGCTGTACAAGCCGCTTATACGTTGGGGTATCCTCGATATTCTGTAACATTGCAAACCTCCTGATCATGCAGAAGGGGATTGCAAGCTCTGAAGGTACTGACGAGTATCCCTGGCAGTGCGAGCGCTGCCAATCTGACTTGCTGCCTGGTGGAGAACTTGCAGGTCGGTGATTGTCGCGAACTGTTTCTCTGCCAGAGTGCGCAGCGAGGGAAAACGTGCTTGCACCAGGTGTACCAGGATCTGGCGCGCGCCCTCGACCTGTCCCTCAATCCGCCCCTGCTGTACCAGCCGCTTATACGTTGGGGTATCCTCGATATTCTGTAACATTGCAAACCTCCTGACTACCTGTGTTCGTTCGATATCCGAGACAAAGACCAACTCCGCGAAGAGCCGGGTGAGTGCTAAGAGCTCTTTTTCGTTTCCCTCACGAAGACGAGTGACTATTTCATCCAATACCTTGAAATTTTTGCCATCCTTGCTCAGAATGAACAGTGGCAGCAAACCTAACAGATTCATCTGCCGCAGTTCTGCCGTCGTCATTTCTGCCAGCCGAATACAGACGAAATCGAACCAGAGTACGCACCGGCCCTCGAAGATCTCCCAGCACAGAGGCGGCTCGCTTAGCTCCGCCACATGTTGCAAGTAAATCACGCAAGACAGCACCGGAAGATCATATTCCTCTAAGGCTGCCAGGCTATAGCGCAGCAGCCGCATCCCCATACGTGGATCTTTCGCTACCTGAATTTCAAGGTTGATCAATATCCGCTGCCCGCAGTACTCTACTTCAATCAATCGATCCAGGCGTATCTCGCGCATCTGGAACTGGCTCTCACGCCGGGCAATGTAGCGCGCCCCCGGCAGAATCAACTCCACAAAATCCTGCGGGCGCTCCCGCAACAAATCTTTTGCATACAAATCCCACGTGGCGGTCATCCTTTCAGACATCCCTTTCACAGAAGTATAAAGTATCACAAACCATTTTTCAATAGGCTGGTTTTATGGCTCGCTATTTCTCTAATACGCCACGTCTTTGAAAAAGCGGAAAGCAAGCAAGAGGTGATTTGGGTTCCTGTTCCAATGGACAGCGCGGACTCTGCACCTTCTACCGTTGCTTGGGGCGGCTGTTGCGCGGTAAGCTGAAAGGGCAGAAGTCTGCACAAAGAGATTATTCCCGACAGGAGAGATGTTATGGAGAGCGGAATTGCCCGAATTGAGCGATTGATGCTGGAGGCGACGGGTGACGAGAAGCACGACGAGGCGGCGCACTCGACGATGGATGTGCTGTGGGTGCTATATGATCGCGTGCTGCGCTATGATCCCCGCAATCCCCGCAGCGAGGAGCGGGACCGTTTTGTGTTGAGCAAGGGGCACGGTCCCCAGGCGCTCTACGCCATTCTGGCCGAGAAGGGCTTTTTCCCGGCGAGCGAGCTGACGACCTTTACGCGCTGGGGCAGTCGCCTGGGCGCGCACCCGGACCGCAACAAGGTGCCGGGCGTGGAGACCTCGACCGGTTCGCTGGGGCACGGCCTGCCGATGGCCATCGGCATGGCGCTTGGCCTGCGTTTGAAAGGCAGCGATCGACGGGTCTTTGCGCTGGTCGGCGATGGCGAATGTAACGAAGGCAGTATCTGGGAAGCGGCGTTGCTGGCCGGGCATTTGCGCCTGGATAACCTGGCCTGCATTGTTATCAATAATCACACCAGTACACCCGAGCTGGGCGATCTCGCGGCCAAATTCGCCAGCTTTGGCTGGACTGCGCGCACCATCAACGGACGTGACCATGAGCAAATCTTCGCCGTGCTGGCGCATCCCGCTGCGGGTCGTCCGACTGCGATCATAGCGGAGATCGCACAGAGCGTAGAATGAGGGAGGGAAGGCAATGATTGACATGCGTACCCAGATGGTGAACACGCTCAGCACCATGCTCAAGGAGGATAAGCGCCTGGTCGTTGTGCTCGCGGACATCAGCGCCTCGCGTTTCCAACCGCATGAGCGCATCATCAACGTGGGGATTATGGAGCAGAGTATGATCAGCGTGGCGGCGGGACTGGCCCTGGAGGGTTTTATCCCGGTAGCTCACAGCATCGTGCCTTTCCTGGTCGAGCGGCCATTTGAGCAGCTCAAGGATGATTTTTGCTATCAGCGCCTGGGCGGCAATTTCATCAGCACTGGCGGCTCCTATGACTACAGCATCGAGGGCATGACGCACCAGGGGGCGGGCGACATCCAGGCTCTGCGCGCTCTGCCGGGCATGCAAATCGTCGTGCCGGGCACCGCCCTGGAGTTTGCAAGCCTCTTCCGCCAGTCCTACGCCAATGGCGCGCCGACTTACTATCGTCTGAGCGCGCGCACCAATGCCCGCGAACAAGAGGTCGAGTTTGGCAAGCTGGCGGTCATCAAGCGGGGGCGAGCGGGCACAGTCGTCGCGGTCGGTCCGCTGCTGGAGGCTACCGTGCAGGCCGTCGAGGATCTGGATGTCAGCGTGTTGTACTGCACGACCGTCGCACCCTTTGATGGCGAGACGCTGCGCCGGGAATGTGCCGGCGAGCGCATCGTCCTGGTCGAGCCGTATTACGCTGGCGGATTGGTCGCGGATATCGTGGCGGCCATGCAGCGGCGTCCGGTTTGCATCGAAACCATTGGCGTGCCGCGCGCGATACTCGACCAGTACGGGGAACCGGAACAGCAGGACGAGGCGTTGGGCTTGACGCCGACGGGCATACGCAGGAGGATCGTGGATTTTCTCGAAATCTAAAAGCGGCGCGGGCTTGCCGGGGGTGGTATGATCTAAGCTGATAGATTTTAGCATACGTAGAGGAGGAGGGCCTTCGTTTGGAGCCGCTTGAAGCAACGCTGAAACAATACTTTGGCTACACCAGCTTCTGGGAGGGGCAGCGCCAGGTCATCGAACAGGTGCTCGACGGACGCGACGCCTTTGTTCTGATGCCAACCGGCGGAGGAAAATCGCTGACCTATCAACTGCCCGCTCTGTTGTTGCCGGGCCTGACCGTTGTGATCTCGCCGCTGATCGCGCTGATGCAGGATCAGGTGGAGCGTCTGCGCGCCAATGGCATTCCCGCCACGTTCATCAATAGCTCGCTGAGCGCCGCCGAACGCAGCGCGCGCGAATACGCGGCGGTCAACGGTCGCCTGAAGCTGCTCTACGTCGCGCCCGAACGTCTGATGACCTCCGATTTCCTCGCGCTGCTGGAGCAGGCAGAGGCTAATATTGGTCTCTCGCTGCTGGCGGTGGACGAGGCCCACTGCGTCAGCGAGTGGGGACACGATTTTCGCCCGGAGTATCGCCAGTTGGGCCGCCTGCGCACGCGCCATCCAGACGTGCCCATGCTCGCTCTGACCGCCACGGCCACCGAACGGGTGCGCGCGGACATTCTGGAGCAGCTCCGGCTCAACGATCCCTACCTCCATGTTGCCAGCTTTAATCGTCCCAACCTCTACTACGAAGTGCGCGCGAAGAGTCGCGGCTCCTATCGGGAACTGCTGAAAATCCTGAGCGAATACGAGAACGAGTCAGTGATTATCTACTGCCAGACGCGCAACAATGTCGATGATCTGAGCGCCGCGCTGGTACAGGACGGCATTCGCGCGCTGCCCTATCATGCTGGTCTGAGTACCGACGAGCGCGCTGAGAATCAGGAGCGCTTTATTCGCGACGACGTGCCGGTGCTGGTCGCGACGATCGCCTTTGGCATGGGCATCGCCAAGCCGGATGTGCGGGCAGTCATTCACTTCGATCTGCCGCGCAACCTGGAGGGCTACTACCAGGAATCTGGCCGCGCTGGGCGCGACGGGCAGCCGGCGCAGTGCATTCTCTTCCTCAACTACGGCGATCGCATGAAGATCGAGTACTGGTTCGACCAGAAGTCTCCCACAGAGCAGGAGGTGGCGCGCCAGCAGCTTCGACAGTTAATGGCGTACTGCGAGAGCACTGAGTGCCGCCGCCGCGCCCTGCTGGGCTATTTCGGCGAGGAGTATACAGAAGAGAACTGCGGCAATTGCGACAATTGTCTGCGCGGAGAGATGGAACTGGAGGATCGTACCGTCGACGCGCGCCGTTTTCTCTGGTGCGTGGGCAAAACGCGCGAGCGGTTTGGCATGCGCCACATCATCGACATCCTGCGCGGGGCCAATACCCAGCGTATCCGCGATTACCAGCACGACCAGCTTCAAGCGTATGGAATCGGCAAGGCGTATAGCGTCGAGGAGTGGCAGCGCCTGGCGCGTGGACTGCTGCAACAGGGCCTGCTGAGCCAGAGCGACGAAGGGTTGCCCATTCTTCGCCTCAACGAGCTCTCGCGCGAGGTCCTGCGCCAGCAGCGCCAGGTCTTTCTCCCCGCCGAGCCAAAGCGTCTTTCAGGGAAAGTTCAGCGGGAGCGCACAACGCTGGAGCCTGAGTCCGAGGGCCTCTACGAGCATCTGCGCGCAGTACGCAAGCGACTGGCGGACGAGCAAAATGTCGCGCCCTACGTTGTCTTCTCCAACGTCTCACTGCAAACAATGGCCGTCCAGCGGCCCGTGACCGAGGATCAATTCCTGCGCATCCCAGGAGTTGGCAGGCGCAAACTCGAGGCTTACTATGGGATCATGGCGCGCGAGATCCGCGCCTATTGCGAGGAGCACAGCCTGTCCACCGGCCTGCTGCCGCCCGAGCCGGAGGCTCCCGCAGAGCCGGAGAAACCTCTCAGGGAGAGCACGCCCCGCGCAAACACTGTTCCCACGCAGGCCATCACCCTGGGCCTCTACCGCCAGGGCTTGAGCATCGAAGAGATCGCCAGGGAGCGCGGCCTAACTGTGGGCACGATCATCAACCATCTCGTCACCCAGCTTGAGCTTGGCGAGCAACTGGACCTCGCGGCCCTGGTTTCTCCTGAACGCTATCGAGTCATCGCAGAGGTCCTCTCGCAGGTTGGCGACGAAAGGTTAAAGCCCGCCAAAGAGGTCCTGGGCGACGAATACTCCTACGAGGAGATTCGCATCGTGCGCGCGGTGGAGCGGCGCAAGGTGACGACGAATTAAGCATGTAGGTGTGAAGGATGCGGACAAGCGGCGTCCTATTCGCATCAAGCGAAGGGCCACGTGGGGTGCGTGATGGCACAGGACGCGGACAAGCATACAGGACGCGGACAAGCGGTATCCCTACTATGGACGGGGATTTTCTGCGCAGGGACATTTTCCACGTAAAAGCGACGCATGTTCTGCGCGATGGTGGGGACATAGAATGTGGCCGGGGATCAACGTGCCTCCATCCATCCGCCCAACCAGGCAGATTCGCGTCGGATGTACGCGAAACATGTGCAAACAACACCAACGCCCGTCTATAGTAGGAAGTCCCTTGTGTGCGCCCTGCATTCATGCTCGCGTCCTGCTATCTCGCGCACTCAACGTGCATGGCCCTTGCCTTAACGCCAGGGTGTTGCCTGTCCGCATCCTGCTGGCTGTGCCGATCAGTCGGCGGGTAATGCAGAAGGCCCGTTTAATGCGGATGCTCCATATGCGGCTGATCCCCTGGCAGATCGGGGCTGGCCTGGGGAGCAGGCTGTGGCGGCGCTGGCACATAAGACGGCGTGTAGGGCTGCTGCGGTTGAACGGGATAAGAGGGATAGACCGGAACTGCGGGCGCGGGGCGAAACGGGGATTTACTCCTGCCGATCAACCCGCCGAGCGCACCCAGGCCGACACTCAGGACGATTACCGGCCAGGAGCCGAGAAGCTCAAACTCGAATAAAATGGGGCTAGCCTGGAATGTGTTAGGACCGGCACTGAAGATGGAAATGGCCAGGTTCACGATAAAAACGATTGCCTCGAAGAAGATTCCGGTCAACAGGCTCGCCAACAGGCCCGTACTCAACCGGCCAGTTTGTTTAGAGGCCAGAATGCCCACTCCAAAGTACATGACTAAATTCAGAAAAAAGTCCGCGCCGCTCAGGAGCAAGAGAGCAAGGCCGGCGCCTCTGTATACAAAGGCATTGAGAAGCAGGATACTCACCCCTATAACGGCCTGGATGAGTCCAAAGTTAAGGCTGTACCGGATAATAACACGCCCGGAATTTGGCGGGCTCACTGCTGGCTGCATGTGCTGCTCCTTGTAAAAGCTACCGACCAATATCTGGTCAGTGATCTGTATATTATGTACAACGAACAGGATAACATATAATCAAAGCAATACTGGCAAAAATTTACGCAATCGAAATGTGTGCAAGCGCAGCCAATTCGCGTGCCAGGCTTAATTCATGGAGCGTGGGGTGAGGCAGATAGGGATTATACTCCTGAGCCAGATGGTTGATGGCGATAAAGATGCCGAAGCGATGGAGGTAGAGAAGCTGCGAATTTGGGGTGGGAGAGGGACCGCCGTTGGTGATCGAGGTCAAAGCAATCAGGCAGCCGGCGGCGAT
>Ga0070741_10018267_pt1 | contig 11385 bp, 11 predicted proteins | sample Coa_R1_4_FD_66440 | JGI IMG/M metagenome (GOLD analysis project Ga0070741, IMG submission 66440) | Surface soil microbial communities from Centralia Pennsylvania, which are recovering from an underground coalmine fire - Coalmine... | ecosystem: Environmental > Terrestrial > Soil > Unclassified ...
CCCGGCGGCGAGCGCGGCGCGGACGGCGATGATCGCGGAGGTGGACGGGAATCGAACCCGCCGCCGTGGGATCGCCACGACCACCCGCTTTGAAGGCGGGGGCTGCCACCAGGTCAGCTGACACCTCCGCCGGGCAACGTACCCGGCCGGCGAAGCGCCACCGACGGGCGGCCCGCGCTCCTGCGCCCTACCGTTTGCCCGTGCGGGTGCGAGTGCTGGGTCCCGTGGACGTCGAGACCTCGGCCGGCGAGGTGCTCATCGGCTCCGCGAAGGAGCGTCTCCTTCTCGCCGCGCTGGCCGTCAACCGCGGGCACGTCGTCACGGCCGACGCGCTCATCGACGCGTTGTGGGGCGAGAAGCCACCCGACACCGCGCGCAAGACGCTGCAGACGCACGTGTCGAACCTGCGGCGGCGGCTCGGCAGCGACGTCGTCGTGACCGAGCCGTCGGGCTACCGCCTCCGCGTCGACGACGTGGACGTCGATCGCTTCCGAGACCTCGTGCGTGAAGGCGAGCACGCGACGCGCGACGGCGACGTCGCGCTGGCGCGCGCGAAGTTCGCGGACGCGGTCGCGTTGTGGCGAGGCGAACCCTTCGTCGACGCCGCATCGGACAGCGCGCTCGCCGCCGAACGCGTGCGCCTCCACGAGGAGCACCTGTCGGCGCTCGAAGCGCGTGTTGCAGCCGACCTCGACGCCGGAGCGCACAACGAGCTCGTCGGCGAGCTCGAAGGTCTGGTGCGCGAGCACCCGTTCCGCGAACGCTTGTGGGCGCACCTCATGGTGGCCCTGTACCGCAGCGGCCGCCAGGCGGACGCGCTCGCCTCCTACCAGCGGGCGCGCACGGTGCTCGCCGACGAGCTCGGTCTCGAACCCGGCGCCGACCTGCGTCGCCTGGAGCGCGCCGTCCTCGAACAGGACGCAGCCCTCGACCTCGCTGCGCCCGTGCGCGTGCCGGTCGACGCACGCGTGGCGCGCGCGCCGGTGCGGTTCGCGCAGACCGCCGACGGCGTGAACGTGGCGTACCAGGTCGTCGGCACGGGTGACCGGGCGATCGTGACGTTCCCGATGGCTGCGCTGCTGCCGTTCGACGCCATCGACGACGAGCCGGCCGCCGCCCGCTTCCACGATCGCCTCGCCTCGCTCGGACGGCTCATCCGCTTCGACCCGCGCGGCATCGGGTTCTCGGACCCGCTCGTCTCGAGCACCGCCAACGTCCTCGAACAGTGGGTGCACGACGCCATCACGGTGATGGACGCCGCGGCGTGCCAGGACGCCGTCGTGTTCGCGTCCATGGAAGGAACGCTGGCCGCGATCCTCATGGCGACGACGTACCCGGACCGCGTGCGCGGGCTCGTGCTCGTGAACGGCACCGCTCGCCTCGCGCGCGACGTCGACTACCCGATCGGCATGCCGCAGCACGTCATCGACGACTTCCTCGACATCAACTTCGACCCCGATGCGGTCGCGCACGGCTTCGACTTCTTGGAGGTCGCGGCGCCGAGCGTCGTGCACGATCCTGCGTTCCGCGAGTGGTGGATCACCGCCGGCCACCGCGGCGCCAGTCCTGCCGCGGCGCGCGCCATCCAGACGGTGCACTTCGGCGCCGACGTACGCGCGCTCGCGCCGCTCGTGCGCGTGCCCACGCTCGTCCTGCACCGCCAGGCGACCGCGGGGATCCGCGTGACGCACGGCCGCTACATGGGCGAGCACATCCCCGGCGCCCGCTACGTCGAGCTCGCCGGTGCGGACGACCTGCCGTGGGTGGGCGACACCTCCGTGATGCTGGGTGAGATCACGGAGTTCTTCGCGCGTGCGCACCACGAGGCCTCGACGGATCGCGTCCTCACGACGATCGTGTTCGTGGAGATCGTCGACGAGGATCCCGGCGCCGCCGTCGACCGTTACGACGCGATGGTCGCCCGCCAACTCGACCGCTTCGGGGGACGCCCGCGCTCCGGCGGAACAGGCCGACCGTTGGCGACCTTCGACGGGCCCGCCCGCGCCGTCACGTGCACGTGCGCCATCCGCGACGCGGCATCGCAGCTCGGGCTCCACGTGCGGGCGGCCGTGCACACGGGCGAGGTGGAGCTGTCCGGGCCGGACATCCGCGGCGTCGCCGTCGACCTCGGCGCCGACGTGCTCGCCGCGGCACAGCCCGACGAGGTGGTCGTGTCGCGCACGGTCGTGGACCTCGTGGCCGGTTCGGGGCTCCGCTTCGACGACCGGGGGCTGCACCCCCTCGGTGACCCGCCGGAGGGATGGCGCCTCTTCGCCGCGTCCTGACGGCCTCCACCGTGCCTCCACCGCCCCTCGACCGTGGCACAACCTTCGCGATGTTCCCTTCTCGGTAGCCCGCACCCGGCGGACGAACCGAAAGGAACCCCGATGTCGACTCCCTCCGTCCTGGCACCGACCGCTCCCGTCGAGCGATCCTCCTCACGCTCCCTCCGGCTCGCGGCGATCGCGGTGGCGGCGCTCGTCCTCGTGATCGGCGCGTTCGCCCTCGGGCGCGCCGTCGCCCCCGGCACGACGCACTCGCCCGCCGCCGTCAGCTCGCTTCCCGCGACGGCGCCAGCGCCGGCGCCGGCGACCGTCCACCCCGCCTCGTCGTTCTCGAGCCCGGACGCGGCGGCCCTCGCCAACGAGTTCGCACCCGGCAGCTTCGGCGCACGCCCCGGTCCCGCCACGCCGACCGCGTCGGGCACCCCGGCCGACTCGTGCGTCCTCGTCCACGGCGCCTGCTGAGCGAGAGGGATCCGATGATGCCGTTGTTCATGGATGTCCATCACAAGGTCGACGGTCTGACCGCGGAAGCCGTGGCCGCCGCCCACCAGCGCGACCTCGAGGTGCAGGACGGTCACGACGTGCACTACCTGCGGTACTGGTTCGACGAGGCGACGGGGAAGGTGTTCTGCCTCGTCGAGGCGCCGGACGCCGAAGCGGCCGCCGCCGTGCACCGCGAGGCCCACGGCCTCGTCGCCGACGAGATCACGCAGGTGCAGGAAGGCGCGTGAGCGCCGCCCGCGACCCCCGATCCACGTCGCTCGCCCGGTCCCCCGGCCGGGCGAGCGGCGCGCCCGGACCCCGTGCTGGACTGGGTGCCGTGGCGGACGACGCGTCCTGGGACTTCCGGCAGCCGTCGTCCAAGGTGCGCATCCTCGCCGCGTTGCGCCGCGAGCTCGACGCCTTCACCGCGACCGTCGGCGTGCCCGAGGCCTGGCGAGCACCGACGGCGTGCGCGGGCTGGGAGGTCCGCGACATGGTCGGCCACCTCGTCGACGCCACCGACAGCTACCTCGACGGGTTCGACGCGGCGCGGCACGGCAGGGCGGTGCCGTCCGCCGGCTTCGCGGACATGGCGGCGGCGACGGACGCCGCTGCCCGCGCCCATCGCGACGACGACCGCGACGAGCTGCTCGCGCAGTTGACCGCGCAGAGCGAGCGACTCTTCATCGAGGTCGAGTCGCTGTCGGCGGAGCAGTGGACGAACCTGGTGGTCACCGACCGCTACGCAGGCCCGCTCCCCGCGCTGGCGATCGCGACCGGGCTGCTCGGCGGGTTCGCCGTCCACCACTGGGACGTCTGCGAAGGGATCGGCCGGTCGCACTGCATCGCGGCGGACACGGCGGACCTGCTCGTCCCGTTCGTCTTCGCGCTCTGGGGTGCGACGGTCGACGGAGGGCGGGTCGACGAACCGTTCGCCATCGGCATCCGCACGTCGGGCCGCAACGGCGGCGACACGCGGGTCGACGTCGACGGTCACGGCGTGCGCTTCGAACGCACGACCCTCGATGACGACGTCACCGTCATCGAGCTCGACGCGGCGACGTTCGTGCTGTGGGGCTACGGGCGCGTCAACGCGGGGACCGTCCACGGGGACGGCGCGCTCGTGCCCCGGTTCCGCGCCGTGTTCCGCGCCATCTGAACGTCCGCGACCGCGCCGGCGCGGTCACTCCAGGTTCACGAGGTCGAGCACCGCACTCGCGAAGTCGACGTCACCGGTGACGGTGGCCGAGTCACGCCAGGGCGCGCGCTGGGTCGACCAGACCACGAAATCCGTCGTGGTGCTGCGCACGACGGCGACGGCGTCGTCGACCGCGCCCGCCTGCACGGTGAACCCTCCGTCGGCGGGCACCAGCGACCACGTGCCGCCGCCCGGGCCCGTGAGCTCGAGCACGACGGGCCGGGTCACCGCCGGGTTGAGCCTGGACGCGTTCATCTGCGGCAAGCCCGCGAGCAACCACTCGACGGTCGCGGCGACCGCGTCGTCGTTGGCGGGCACGTCGATGTCGAGCGGCCCGCGCGGCCGGGCGAGATCGACGCGGAGGTGGCACCAGTGGTCGAACGCGAGGGCGTTGGCGACGAGATGGAGTGGATACGTGCCGAGCGTGGCGATGGGCACCTCGACGTCGGCCATCGGCGGTTCCTGCAACCCGGCGAGCGCGTCGCAACCGGCGGCTGCCAACGACTCGTACCGCGCCCGCACCTCGGCCACCGACGACCCGCGGCTGGCCCGCACCGCCGGCTCGGTGAAGGGCTCGTCGCCCTCCGCCGGCGGACCCGAACCGGGGTTCAGCACGGCGTCGAAGTCGGACGCGAGATGGGCGACGAGGTCCTTGATCGTCCATCCTTCGCAGCCACTGGCCAGCGACCACGTCTCCTCGTCGAGATCGTCGAGCACCGCCTTCACGTGCTCGACCTCCGTGCGCAACGCCTCCACCGCTTCCGCTGTCATGCCGTCCCTCCCGGGCGCGGACGCTACCGGGTCGGCCGCACGTCGAACCGCAGCCAGCCGGTGGCGGGGACGTCGACGTCGGCTTGCCACACGTCGCCGTCTCGCCGCACGTCGACCGGGCTCGGACCGCCGGACGGCGTCCACGCCGTTGCCCCGACTTCGCCGTCGCACCAACCGGTGATCGCGACTCGCTCGCCCGCGCCGCGCACGACGAGGCGCACCCCGCCGTCGATCGTCTCGACGGACGCGACACGGGCACGCCCCGCGGACGCGTACCGCGTGACGTCACCGATGACCGCGACACCGCACGGCGTGATCGGCGCGACGACGCGGTAGTCCCAGTCGAGATGGTCGAGCGCGACATCCATCCGTCGCCGCCGACCGTGCACGTGCCCCGACGCCAGTCCCACACGACGCACCCGCGCCCGTCGACGTCGACGGCACCGTCGAGACGCGAGCCGTCCTTCATCACGTTCACGGCGACGACGTAGCGCCATCGACCGGCGCCGTGGTCGGTCCACGCGTCACCCACGAGCGGCACAGGGCGCACGACCGGGTGTCGCACGAACACGTCGTCGTGCGCGGCCACGGCGACATCGGGACGCACGATCACGCCGTCGGCGCGGCACGTGCGCAGGACGAGGTCGCGGTCGGCGCGCCCGACCGCGTCGCCGATGCCGACCGGCCCGGTGGACAGCGCGGCCAGCAACGCCTCCACCTCGCTGTGGTGCGCGGCACGGGCGCGGTCGGAGAGGAACACGTCCTTGTACGGCCGCAGGTCGAGCGCGCGCGCCAGCACGTTCGTCGCCAGGAACCACGTCCACAGCTCACCCGGGCCGATGAGGTACCCGTGGTCACCGCTCGTCCGCACGGACGTGACCGCGCGGGTCGTGACGGTCTGCAACATGTCGGCGGGTGTCGCCATGCACCACTGCAGGGTGATGCCGCGCGCCGCCGCCGCAGCATCGACACCCTCCTGCCACGCGCGCGCACGGCCGGGCTCGGCGCGCAGGCCGCGCACGCCGAGGAAGCACTCGACGAGCCAGTCGTGCTCGAACGTCTCGACGCCCCATGCCTGGGCCTGGTCGAGCCAGCGCTCGTAGAGGTCGCTGCCCGTCGGGTGGGCGCGGTCGCCGTCGACCCAGCACTCGAACTCGCCGACGTACGGCGAGCTCGCCGCGAGGTGCCGGCAGTGGGTGACGAGCGGCGGATCACCCAGCGCTGCTCGCAGCGATGCGATGCCCTCGGGAACCACGTCGTCGCGCGGCTCCCAGCGCACGAGACCGGTGGGCGGCACCTCCCACTCGTCGGTGTCGAAGGGACGCAGGACCTCGTGCGGGTACCACCACGAGTCGAGCTGCACCGCGCCGAACGGGACGCCGCGCCCGCGCAGGTCGTCGACCGCGGCCGCGAGCGTCGATGGCGTGTCGTGGTCTTCCTCCGTGCGGTACCAGTACGCCGACCCGTTGTCGGTCCAGTACGACACGCGCCGTCCCAGCTCGTCCGCTTCGGGTGAGGGGCGGACGGTGCCGTGCTCGTGCCGCACCAGCGCGCCGTAGCGGTCGAGGCACTCGCGGGCGCCGTCGCCGGCGAGGACCGCGAGCCGCGTGGTGAAGCCGGCGGGCACGCGTTCGAGATCGCCGTGCCAGCCGCACACGATCCCGTCGACGTCGCGGTCCCCCCACGGCACTGCGACGACCTGCTCGTGGAAGTGGTCGAGCGGCGCGAGCAGCACGCATGCACCGTCGGCCCGCACGACGCCCAACGGTTCCACGACGGCAGGCCGGAACGGGAGCAACCGCCAGCGGGCGAGTGACGCGTCGGACTGCGCGGGCCACGCGAACTCCGTGTACTGGAACCCGAAGCCGCGCGCGCCCTCGACGCCGGGGACGTCGCCGAACCGCACGGCGATCGATGGTGTGGCGAACTCGCCGGTGGCGAGCCCCTCGAGCGCGGCGTCGGCGCGCAACTCCACGATCGCCAACGACTCGTCCACGTCGTGCCACGCCATGGAGACGTCGGCTGCGTGCGCACCTCGTACCGCGAGCGCGTGGGGACCCAGCAACTCGTCGAGGAGGTCGCGCACCGCCATCGTGCGCACCTTACGGTGGCGCCATGGCGGTCACGGTCCCGGCGCGCGTCGGGTTGGCGGGCAACCCGTCCGACGGGTACGGCGGCGCGACGCTCGCCGTTCCGTTGCCGCTGCTGTCGGCGACGGCGGAGGTGGTCGACACCGCCGGCGCGGACGACGACCTCGTACGTGCCGCGTGCGCGGTGCTGCACGTCGAGCACGTCGACGTGCGATGGCACACGACGATCCCGCGTTCGGTGGGACTGGCCGGCTCGAGCGCCGTCGTCGTCGCCACGATCCGCGCCGTGGCCGCGCACATCGGCGTCGACCTCGAACCGATGGAGGTCGCCTCGCTCGCGCTCCGCGCCGAGCGAGACGTGCTCGGCATCCCTGCCGGGTGGCAGGACCGCGTCGTGCAGGCCTACGGCGTACCGGTGCTCGTCGACCTCGAGTCGGGTGCACCGGTCGCCCGCGTCGTGCGTCCCGCGCGACCGCTCGTGCTGTTCGCCGCGTGGCGCGCACAGGACGCGTCACCGTCGCAGGACGCGCACGGCAGCCTGCGCGAGCGCTACGAGCGCGGCGACGAAGGGCTCGTCGATGCCATGGTCGAGCTCGCGTCGATCGCGCGCGATGCCGCGCTCGGGTTCGAACGAGGCGACGCCGAGGTGCTCACACGCGGCATCGACGCGACGTGCGAGGTGCGCGCCCGCATCGGCGCGCTGACAGCGCCGACGGCCGAGCTCGTCGCGATCGCGCGCGCGCACGGCGCCGGTGCGACGAGCGCAGGGTCCGGCGGCGCCGTCGCCGGTGTCGCGCCGCACGACGACCGCGCGCTCGCACGCGCGTTCGCGGCGGTCGGCGCGACGTACGTGACGTGGACACCTAAGTTGCACGAGTGAGCACGATCAAGCTCGGCCGGCAGGAGATCGCCGACCTGGCACGCTCGCAGACGCGTGAGTGGCTCGTCGCCGACGGCGTCGGTGGCTACGCGATGGGCACGGTGTCGGGCCTGCGGACACGCCGCTACCACGGGCTGCTCGTCGTCGCCACCAGACCCCCGGGTGGGCGCATGGTCGGGCTCGCCGCGCTCGACCCCGTGCTCGTGCGGGGGGACAACCGGCTCAAGCTCGCCACCCACGAGTGGGGCGACGGCACCATCGCCCCCGAGGGCCACGTCCAGCGCAGCTCGTTCGCCCTGCGCGACGGCATCCCGTCGTGGCGGTGGACCGTGGGCGACGTCGTCATCGAGGCGGAGCTCGCCATGTTGCACGGCCGCCCGGCGCTCGGCGTGGTCCACCGTGTCGTGCGCGCGCCCGGTCCCGTGCGCCTCGAGCTCGAAGTGCTGTGCACGTGGCGTGACGCCCACGGCGAACGGCGGGCCGGCGCGCCGCCGTCGATCGAACAGGTCGAGAACGGTTTCGTCTTCGAGCGCGCCTATCGCGTGCGCGGCCCGGGGTTCGACACGACGGGCGCCTCGTGGTGGCGCAACGACCTGCACCGCGAGGAAGCGGCGCGCGGGTTGCCGGCCACCGAGGATCTCTGGTTCGCGGGACGTTTCGGTGCGGACCTCACGCCCGGCGGCGGGGTGCTCGCCGTCGAGGCATGGGCGGACGGCACGTACACACCCACGCCCGGTGCGCCCGTCATCATCGCCGCCGCCCACCGCCGCGCCGCCGACCTCATCCTCCGCGCCCGGCCGTACGACGACGCCGAGCGCTCGCTCATCGTGGCCGCCGACCAGTTCGTCGCCGGGACACCGTCCGGTCCCCGCATCGTGGCGGGCTACCCGTGGTTCGGCGACTGGTCTCGCGATGCGCTCATCTCGTACGAGGGGCTCTTCCTCGCCACGAACCGGTGGGACGAAGGACGGGCGATGCTGACCGCGATGGCGGCGTCCGTCGACGGCGGCATGCTGCCGAACACCGCCGACACCGGCGCGGTCGAGTTCAACAGCGTCGACGCCGCGCCGTGGCTGTTGCACGCCGTCGACCGCCACGTCACCGTCACCGGCCAGATCGACCTCGTCGCCGAGCTCGGTCCGACGTTGGTGGGCATCGTCGACGCGCACCGGCGGGGCACGCGCCACGGCATCCGCGTCGACGACGACGGGCTGCTGACCCAGGGCGCCGACGGCCTGGCCCTGACGTGGATGGACGCGCGCGTGGACGGCCAGCCGGTCACCCCGCGCCGCGGGAAGCCCGTCGAGGTCAACGCCGTGTGGATCAGCGGGCTGCTCGGCATCGCGTCGTTCCTCACCGACCTCGGCGACACGCGCGCCATCGACCTCCACGCGCTGGCGTCACAGGCGCGCGAGTCCTTCCGCGCCCGGTTCGTGCGCGCCGACGGTCGCGGGTTGCTCGACGTCGTCGATCCCGACGACGGCACCGTGCGCCCCAACCAGCTGCTGGCAGCGTCCCTCCCGCACGCCCCGATCGACGACGCCGCGACCGCGGGCGCCATCGTCCGCGCCTGTGCCCCGCTCGTCACGTCGATCGGGCTCCGCTCGCTGGCGCCCGACGACCCCCGCTACACCGGGCGGCACGAGGGCCCGCCCGCCGCACGCGACGCCGCGTACCACCAGGGCACGGTGTGGCCGTGGCTGCTCGGGCCGTACATGGACGCGTGCACGCGCGCCGGCATCCGCCTCGACGGCGTGATGGAAGGTCTCGTCGCCCACCTGCCGGAGTGGGGGCTCGGATCCGTCGCCGAGACGGCGAACGGCGATCCGCCCCACGACGTCACCGGTTGCCCCTTCCAGGCGTGGTCGGTGGCGGAGGTCTTGCGAGCGAAGCGAGCGTCAAGGCAGTAAGAACGGGAAGAACCGCAACCGGCGACAGGAGAGTCCATGCAACTCGGCATGATCGGTCTCGGGCGCATGGGCGCCAACATGACCCTGCGGCTCATGCAGGGTGGTCACGATCTCGTCGTCTACGACGTGAACGCGGACGCCGTCGACGGGCTGGCGGCCAAGGGTGCGACCGGCAGCAGCGACCTCGACGACTTCGTCGCCAAGCTCGCCACGCCCCGCAACGTGTGGATCATGGTGCCGGCCGCGTTCGTCGACAGCACGATCGCCGACCTCGCGAAGCGCCTCGACAAGGGCGACACGATCATCGACGGCGGCAACAGCTACTACCGCGACGACATCCGGCGCGCCGAGGAGCTGGCGCCGACCGGGATCCACTACGTCGACGTCGGCACGAGCGGCGGCGTGTTCGGCCTCGAGCGCGGCTACTGCCTGATGATCGGCGGCGACGACGAAGCGGTCGGACGTCTGGAGCCCGTCTTCGACACGCTGGCCCCGGGCGTCGAGACGGCGGCCCGCACGCCGGGCCGCGACGGCGAGCCCGCGCAGGCGGAGCACGGCTACCTCCACTGCGGGCCGAGCGGCGCCGGTCACTTCGTGAAGATGGTCCACAACGGGATCGAGTACGGGATCATGGCCGCGTACGCCGAGGGACTGGCGATCCTCGAGAAGGCGGACGTCGGGTTGCGGGAACGGGAGAAGGATGCCGAGACGGCGCCGTTGCAGCACCCCGAGTTCTACAAGTACCAGCTCGACATCCCGTCGATCGCCGAGGTGTGGCGGCGCGGTTCGGTGGTCGGGTCGTGGTTGCTCGACCTCACCGCCGCCGCGCTCGTCGAGTCACCGCAGCTCGAGGAGTTCACCGGCCGCGTCTCCGACTCGGGTGAGGGGCGGTGGACGGCACAAGCCGCCGTCGAGGTCGGTGTGCCCGCCCACGTGCTCACGGCGTCGCTGTACGAGCGGTTCGCGTCGCAGGGCGAGGCGGACTTCGCCGACAAGTTGCAGTCCGCCATGCGCAAGCAGTTCGGCGGTCACATGGAGAAGATCGTCGAGCAGGAGAGCATGAAGTAGTGGCGAGGGCGATCGATTCGCCGGCGTGGAAGGCGGTCGCCGACCACTACGAGACGATGAAGGGCGTGCACCTGCGTGACCTGTTCGCGCAGGATCGCGACCGAGGTACCCGCCTCGTCGCAGAAGCGGGTGATCTGTACGTCGACTACTCGAAGAACCGCGTCACCGACGAGACGATGCGACTTCTCCTCGGTGTCGCAGAGGCGGCAGGGTTGCGCTCGCGCATCGACGCCATGTTCCGGGGCGAGCACATCAACGTCACCGAAGACCGAGCTGTGCTGCACGTGGCGCTGCGCATGCCGCGCGGCACCACGCTCGTCGTCGACGGGCAGGACGTCGTCGCCGACGTCCACGCCGTGCTCGACAAGATGAGCGCGTTCGCCGAGCGCGTCCGCACCGGCGAATGGAAGGGCTTCACGGGCAAGCCCATCCGTACCGTCGTCAACATCGGCATCGGCGGCTCGGACCTCGGGCCGGCGATGGCGTACGACGCGTTGCTCGACGTGACCGACCGGTCGTTGCGGTGCCGGTTCGTCTCGAACGTCGACGGCAACGACATCTGGGAAGCGACGCACGACCTCGACGCCGCCGAGACGCTGTTCATCGTGTCGTCGAAGACGTTCACGACGATCGAGACGATCACGAACGCCACGAGCGCCCGCGACTGGCTCGTCGGCCAGCTCGGCGACGAGGCCGCCGT
>Ga0070741_10018268_pt1 | contig 11385 bp, 13 predicted proteins | sample Coa_R1_4_FD_66440 | JGI IMG/M metagenome (GOLD analysis project Ga0070741, IMG submission 66440) | Surface soil microbial communities from Centralia Pennsylvania, which are recovering from an underground coalmine fire - Coalmine... | ecosystem: Environmental > Terrestrial > Soil > Unclassified ...
GAGAGATTCGGCCAGTTTTACCGTTGCTTTCGCGGTGCCGCCCGTCGCCAGCAGGTCATCCACGATAATCACCTTCTGGCCCTGCTGCACAGCATCGCGGTGTATCTCCAGCGTGTTCTTTCCGTACTCGAGTTCGTACTCGATCGATGCGGTGGCCGCAGGAAGTTTTTTCGGCTTGCGCACTGGGATGAACCCTGCGTTCAAACAGTACGCAACCGCCGGTCCGAAGATGAATCCTCGCGCTTCCATGCCTAGCACCAGGTCGATTTCTTTGTCGATGTAGTGCTCGGAAAGCGCGTCGATCAGGCTGGCGAAGCCCTTTTTGTCTTTCAGTAGCGTGGTGATGTCGTAGAACAGAATGCCGGGAATTGGAAAATCAGGCACCGCGCGGATCAACTGTTTCAGGGCCTCGCAGTTCACAACGGATCTTGTGGCCTGCATGCTCACCACGCTCCTTCAATGCGGAATGTATTCAGATTCGCGATCGGCTGGGCTTCAGCCTCGTCCACTTGATCGACGCGTGATGCCCGCGGTCCCTGGTGCAGTCTTCCCCGCAGGGCCAGCAACTGCTCGCGCGTTCCGGCTGCCAGCACTTCCACACTGCCGTCGGGATTATTCCTCACCCAACCGTTCACGCCGAGCGTTCGCGCCTCCCGCTCGACAAAGAATCGAAAGCCTACTCCCTGCACGCGTCCACGGACAACGTACCGGCGCCAGCGCGTTTCCCTGCGCGACTGCTGTTCATCCGCCATCAGCAACTTACTTCACTCGTTCGAGGTAGGCGCCCTCAGCGGTGTCCACGCGGATCTTCTCTCCTTCATTGATGAATGGAGGCACCTGCACCACCAGGCCAGTCTCCAGCTTCGCCGGTTTCATCACCGATGATGCAGTTGCGGACTTCAACCCTGGTTCGGTCTCTATGACTTGCATCTCGACGGTGGCGGGCAGTTCGATACCGATCGGCTTCCCTTCGTAGAACTCCACCTTTAACTGCAGGTTGGGGATGAGGTAATCCACGGTTCCGCCCAGCACGTCCTTCGAGATTTGGACTTGTTCGAAACTTTCAGTGTTCATGAAGTGGTAGTCGTCACCGTCGTTGTAGAGGTATTCCATGACGGTTTCATCCACCACGACCTTATCGATCGCATCCGCCGAACGGAACCGGTGCTCGTACATGGCGCCGGTCCGCAGGTTGCGCAGCTTGGCTTGGATGAATGCCCGCAAGTTGCCCGGCGTGCGGTGCTCCACGCTGAATACCGAATGCAGGTCATTGTTGTGCTTAATGATCATGCCAGGACGCATCTGGGTGGCGGGAATTGCCATTTCCGAACTTCTCCTCCGTCCCCGGAAACCGTGGAAGTCTGGGGCAAACAAACGATTGTACCGCACGCGCCGCATCCCATCGCAGCGCCGTGATGCGAACCTTCTGCTGGAATTCTTCTCGGGATAGACAACGCTTCTGGGTGCCCGTTTTTCTAACCTGCTGTCAACGTGTGCGCAAACGGCGTGACGAGAGCGCACGTTTGAAGGAGAAGGAGGAAGACATGCCCAAGGTGCGAGACATTATGAGCAGCGAGGTCCAGACGGCTTCGCCTGATACCACTCTCGAAGAAGTCGCCACCATGATGAAGACCGAAGACGTGGGCGCGATTCCCGTTGTCGAGGATGAAGAACTTGTCGGCATCATCACGGACCGCGACATCGTTGTGCGCTGCGTCGCTGAAGGCAAAGATCCCTCGGAAACCAGCGTTGAGGACGTTCTCAGCGAGGACCTCGAAACCGCTTCCCCCGACATGGATGTGCAGGAAGCGGTCCGCTTGATGTCCCGCCGCCAGATCCGCCGCTTGCCCGTCGTCGAGGAGAATCGTCTGGTGGGCATTCTTGCGCTCGGCGATGTTGCTGTGAAACAGGATGAAGGTGAGGCCGGCGAAGCCCTGCAAGACATCTCCCAAGGCGTGAAGAGCAGTGGGAAGAAGCAGCCGCATAAGGTCGCACGCGGAGAAGCGGAGGATTCCGGACGCCGCGCAAATCGTGCCGTGCAGCAGGTGCGAAGCGGTAGCCGTAATCAGACGGGCACAGCGCGCGGCAGGCAGTCGGGGTCAGCCCGCGGCCGAGATGAAGGCCACACCGGCGAAGACCGCAGGCCGGGGATCAGCAACCGGTCAGACGAATCCTCGCGCCAGCAGCGGGTGAATCCGTCGCGCACGCCAGCAAAATCGGCTTCTCGGCGTCGCGCCAGTTGACCTTACCCCGACACTTACAAAGGGACTACAATTTCGTTGGTGCGCGATTGTTCCCACTTCTCGCCAGCGCGGGAAGTGGGACATCGTCCCGGGCGACGAGCACGGAGGGAACGTCTTATGAACGATTACGAACGCTATGGTGAGTACCAGGCCTCGGACCGTAGCGCCATGGGCACGGCCCTGACATTTCTGATGATCGGACTGGGCGCGGGCGCTTTGGCAGCCCTGCTGTTTGCGCCAAAATCCGGAAAGCAGATCCGCCGCTTGCTACGGCGCAAGTATGAAGATGCTGTTGAGACCATCAATGACCGCGCCGATGAATGGCGGGAACGCGGCAACGACCTTGTTGAACGTGGCAGCACGCTTGCCGACGCTGCCCGGGAGCGGGTAGCGCCCTTCGCAAAAGCCGCTCGGGAGAAAATGAGATAGTCGGTTGGATCGGTAGGTAATGTTGGGCCGTTCAGGCCAGCGCACCTTTAGTTAGTACAACCGGAAGCTGACCTCGATGCTCATCTGCACCGGAACCGCCTGGTTGTCTTTGTGCGCGGGTTCAAACTTCCACTGCCGCACGGCTTCGATCGCTTTTTCATCCAGTCCTAAACCCAAGCTGCGCGAAATCCGGATGTCGTGTACGCGTCCGTCCGGACCGATAACTACCCACAGCACGACCACGCCCTGATACTTAGCTTTGCGGGCTTCCTCCGAGTACTCGGGATCGGGCACGTAGAGGGGCTTCGGTGGACTTACGCCACCACCGATGCGGTATGCGCCACCGCCAATACCACCTCCCCAGCCCGGTCCAACACCTGGTCCACGGCCGAAACCCACACCTCCGCCGCTTCCACTGCCGATGCCTCCGCCCGAACCGGTACCGTTTGACGGGGGCCCAATAACGCTCGACATTGGATCGCCAAGCGGTCCTTGCTGCGGCAGTTTGATCTCTGGCGGTACCACAACCGTCGGCTCTACCGCCAGCTTTGGATCGAGATTACGCGCTATGACCACAGGCGGCGTGATCTGCTGGTCGGACAGCTTCGGGAGCGCACCTTTGGATGCCGCCAGTTTGTCGCGGTCTCCACCACCCCCGCCTCCACCGGCCTGCGATTTGGCCGGAGGCAGGACGTAGGGGCTGATGTCCATCGCGCCGTTTACGACAATCTGTTTGATTTCTTCACTGTGTTTTACCGCGAAATGCGCGGAATAAAGAAGTAGCGCAGCGCCGATGATGTGCAGAATAAAGGACAGGAGAAAGTTCTCGCGGCGGACCTGGTACGCGCCATATCCCTGCCCAAACAGGGTGGGCATCATGTCGAGTTGCGCCCGAGCCGGGTCGCTCCTGACCTCAGTGCCTGGCATTCTCGCTGCCCCTATAGACGTGCTCTGCTGTGGTTCGCTTCAACAACCTTCGCGACCGAACCTGACCCAGGGAGCGGATTTACCGAATAACCGGAGTACCTGTCGCTATTATCTCGCTTCGATGTCGCGATTTGCAATCAGCCGCGGAATATCGAAGCTAGAAAGCCCCACACACTCTTTTTCTTTTTCCGAGGTTTTTCCTGCGCGGAAGCGCGTTGCACCGGTACGCCGGCCGGTGGCGTGACTTCTGCCGCGGGAAGCGCCGGAAGCCCCGAGATGTATAACCTCGCCATGTTGAATGGCGCCTCGGGGACCGGCCGGGGATCGCTTGCGCGGAACACAAACGGTGCGTCCACTTCAACGTGGACATTTTTGGGAGTGTCCACAATGACCGCCGTGGCCGTAGTCGCAGGGGATTGCGCTGGTGTTAACGGCAACGGAGCCTGGGGAACCGGCAAGGTGGACAGGACCTTCGATTGCGGGTTTGGCGGAGGCTCGGCCGTTGATGCTTGCATAACTCGCGGCATCACTCCGCAGCCGCAACTGCCGACGGTCGCAATCACATTGCTGACTTTGCCGTCCCGGAAGAAAACCTGGTCTGACGGTTTGACGTCGTACACGCCATCTCCCATCAGCTCTGATACCCGCAACGACCCGCTGTTCGATCCCAGCGACTGCACACACGTGTTACCGCGCTCATCCGCGCTGATCGCAAAATTGAACGTTCCAGGCCCCAGCAGCTGAATCTGGAAATCCGGCGTCATGATCGAATCGTTCGAATGGGCGAGTGTGTAATGGGTCTCCATCGTGCCGGAACTCAGCCCCATCATGATGTCGCTGCCGTTGGCCGAACTGGTGAGCGACATTGCGCTGCCCCGGCATAAGCGCACCTCGCCTCCACGCATAAGACGGATCGTGGCAGTTTCACGGCCGGCGGAAACCGTCGAGCCACTCATGATCCCGGTACCGCCGCCGGTCATCGTGACCGAGCCTTTGACCGAAGCGTCGGGCCCGAGAAGTTGTCCTACGGGGTTCTGCGCAAAGCACGACACGCCCAACATGAGAAGTGGGGCCGCAAAACTCAAAAAGCGAGCTGCTTTGCCTGGTCCGGAAAGGTACAAAATACGAGATCCTGTCTAGAATCTTACCACTGACGCGCAGGGGTTCCGTTGTACGTAGAAGTACCTGGCAGGAAAGTATGTAGCTCAATTCGGGCGCTTTGCCGGTCCGGGACTACGATTCCGCCACAAAATCGTACTGATCGATAATGGCGCCGATGCCGACGCGCGCATCCGCGGTGTTCTCCACCCGGACGATTCGCCCTTTGCACCGGACGCGAATGCTTTCGGTGAGCGTGATCTCCGGCGGGAGCGTCAGAGTGAATTCGATTGGGGAACCTACATCGAGCGAGGTCTCCATGAAGAAGTACACGCCGCGGGCGCTCACATCCTTGGTTTCTGCTGAATACTCGCGGACACCGCCGTTCGTGAACTTCACTGCAACAGGAAGCCGCAGAGAAAAGCGGCGCGTGGCGCGCTTTTCCTGTTGTGGCTGAGACATCCCCGCCTCCGCACTTCGGGCTTGCGGTAGCATCTCTTGACGGCGCGGAACTGTCAAGCTGATTGCGAAATTCAATTGCCCAATGCGCGTAATCGAACGGGTGCAGCAGCAGCTCTCAAATTCTAAGGAAATTCCCGACCAGCTTCTTGCCGTCGCTGGTGAGGATGCTCTCCGGATGAAACTGCACTCCTTCAACCGGAAACTCTCGATGACGCAGACCCATGATGGTGGCTGTTCCGTCGGGCTCTACGGTACGCGCTGTGATTTCCAATTCCGGCGGCAGGCCGGCTTCTGAAACCGTTAACGAGTGATATCTGGTCGCCGTCAGGGGCGAAGCAACGCCGCGGAAAATGGTCTTGCCGTCGTGCTCCACGCTGCTCGTCTTTCCATGCATCAGGCGCGATGCCCGGACCACTCGCCCGCCGAAAGCAGCTCCGATAGCCTGGTGCCCTAAACAAACTCCAAGCACCGGTACTTGACCTGCAAAACGCCGGATGACTTCGATGCTGATGCCTGCATCCTGCGGAGTGCAAGGCCCGGGAGAGATGACGATCCGCTCCGGCTTCATCCTTAAGATGTCATCGACGGTGATTTCGTTATTACGCCGAACTTCGACATCGGCTCCCAATTCACCTAGATACTGCACGAGGTTGAAGGTAAACGAATCGTAATTGTCGAGTACAAGGACCTTACCTTTACCACCCATGACTTAGCACTTCTCCTCGTCCGCCCTAGGATCTGGCTATCTCCACCGACCTCAAGACCGCCTTTGCCTTGTTCATGCACTCTTCGTGTTCGCGCGCGGGATCGGAGTCCGCGACAATCCCGGCGCCCGCTTGCACGCTCGCGTGTTTGCCTGCCATGACCATCGTGCGAATCGCGATGCACGAATCAAGGTTGCCGGCAAAATCCGCGTACAGCACCGATCCTCCGTACACGCCGCGCCGGACCGGCTCGAGTTCTTCGATGATTTCCATCGCCCGCACTTTGGGAGCGCCCGTTAACGTGCCCGCCGGAAAGCACGCGGCAAACGCATCCAGCGAGGTCAATTCCGGACGCAAACGCCCCTCGATCGCCGACACAAGGTGCATCACATGCGAATAGCGCTCCACGTACATGAGGTCGCGCACTCGTACCGATCCATACTCGCTGACCCGGCCGACATCATTCCGGCCAAGATCCACCAGCATGACATGTTCGGCGCGCTCTTTTTCATCGGAGCGGAGCTCGGCCTCGAGACGCTGGTCCTCGGCATCATCCCTCCCCCGCGGACGCGTGCCTGCAATGGGACGATATTCCAGGTGTCGGCCATGCACCCGCACCAGCATCTCCGGCGATGAGCCCAGCACGTGCAATTCGCCGAAGCGCAGGAAGTACATGTATGGCGACGGATTCACCGTCCGCAGAGCGCGATAGATGTCGAACGCGGCGGCGCCTGGATCGAAGTTCAGGCGAGCCGACAGCACGCCTTGAAAAATGTCGCCCGCGGCAATGTATTCCTTGATCCGATCGACACTCGCCATGTACTGAGCGCGACTGCTCACTTCGCGGATGCGCAATCGTCCTCGCGACCGAGGCCGTCGTGTTCGCAGATGTTGCGCCGACGTGAGCCGCCTTTCGATCGCGGAGATGTCGCGCAGGGCCCGCTCATAAGCAACTCTAGGCTTTTCGCCGGAAACGTCCGCGGCTGCGATAATGTGGATCTGGTGCCGCACGTGATCGAACGCCAGCAGCCGGTCGAACAGCATCATCACGCAATCGGGAATTTCAGCTTCAGCTTTTGCCCGCGTTGGAAGCCTTTCCAGTTGACGTACCGCGTCATACGCAAAGAAACCTACCGCCCCAGCGGTAAACGGCGGCAACCCTTCCACGTGGGCTGGACGATGCTGCGCCAGGACTTCTTTGAGGATTGCGAAGATGCCCGCCTGTCGCCGTTCGCGACGCGAGCCCCGCTCGATTAAAACCTCTTTTCCGTACGAAGTGATCACCATGTAGGGCCGCGCCCCCAGGAACGTGTAGCGCCCGACCTTTTCCCCGCCCTCTACCGATTCGAGCAGGAACGCCCGTTTTTCATTCGCGGCCAGATTGAGAAAGGCAGAGACCGGGGTTTGAAGATCAGCAGCAATCGCCTTCGTGACCGGTACCAGGGTGGCATCGCGTGCGAGCCGGCAAAATTCCGCGTATTCCGGGGTTGGCATCGTCCGAGTAATCCAGGATTATACGTTCGACGGTCGCGTCCGCAGGCACACGGGCCTGGACATGGATCGCCGCCGTGAAACCAAGTTGTTATTGTCCCTGGCTCCCGCGCACAGCACAATCCTGCGGTGTTGAATGATTTCGCTCCTGGACGGCCTCGGGGTTCTTGGTGGCCCTTTCGTAACTTTGGTGCCATTCAGCGCGCGCGGTAACCTTTTCGGGATCGCAGGCGGTGTTTGATGCAGGTCAGGTTCTGGGGTGTCCGGGGGTCCACTCCCACACCTCAGGTCGATAACCTACGCTATGGCGGGAATACCTCGTGCGTCGAGGTGCGCGTCAACGGCGACATCCTGGTTTTCGATTGCGGCACCGGGTTTCGCAATCTTGGCAAGCACCTGACCCGCGAGTTCCAGAACAAGCCGATCCACGCCCACATTTTCATCTCGCACTTTCACTGGGATCACATTCAAGGTATTCCCTTCTTCTCGCCGCTCTACGAAAACTCCGACAACTACTTCTTCTTCCATTCCTCGAATCGCACGCGCGGTTTGCAGCGCGCCATCGAGCGTCAGATGTCCGCGCCGTACTTCCCGGTGGACATGACGCATATGGCGGCGCACCGGCATTTCTACGATATCGAGGAAGAGCGCATCGCATTTGATCACTGTACTGTGCAGTCGCGCTGGCTGAATCATCCGCAAGGATGTCTCGGGTTCCGGGTGGATACCGGTGACAAGGTGGTCGTTTACGCCACCGACAACGAACCGGGGGACCCGCTGTTCGATAAGAGCGTTCGCGAACTCGCAGAGGGCGCCGATGTTCTAATCTATGACGCGCAATACCTGCCTGAGGAATACGCGGCGCACAAGCGCGGTTGGGGACATAGTCACTGGCGCGAAGCCATAGACATCGTGACCGGGAGCGGCGTCAAAGAACTGGTCCTGTTCCACCATGACCCTGACCACGACGACCACTGCATCGATTCCGTGGTCAAGCAAGCACGCGATTATTATCCCAAGGTCCGCGCCGCCAGTGAGGGCATGGAAATCCAGCTTTAGTCCGCTTCGCCTTCGCTGATTCCTATCGTAAACTCGACTTTCTCCATGGATGACGATACCCGGATTGGCGGTGCCGCTGACCGCTTCCCCACGACCCATTGGTCGGCGGTTCTCGCCGCTCGCAGCGTCGACGAGCAAGACCGCCAGCGCGCGCTCGATGCCCTTCTGCCCGTTTACTGGAAGCCCATCTACAAGTACATTCGCCTGCGCTGGAACCGCACCAACGAGGAAGCGAAAGACCTTACGCAGGAGTTCCTGGGCCGTCTCATCGAAAAAAACTTTCTCGATTCTTACGATTCCTCGCGTGCGCGGCTGCGAACTTTTCTGCGCGTGTGTGTGGATCGCTTTGTTTCAAACGAGAACGCAGCGGCGCGCCGGCAGAAGCGCGGAGGTGATATCACTCCCGTTGACTTTGAGGCTGCAGAGACCGAACTCACCCGCGCTCCCATTGATCCGCAGAAAGATTGGGCGGCTTTCTTCGATCGGGAGTGGGCCCGCTCGGTTTTCGAAGTAGCAGTCAACCGTCTCCGAGCGCACTACGAGGCCAGTGGTCGCGTCCTGCAGTATCAGGTCTTTGAACGTCGTGACCTCCGCGAGGACCCACCCAGCTACAACGACCTTGCTCGCGAGTTCGAGCTGAAGGCCAGCGATGTGAACAACTTCCTCACTTCGGCGCGTCGCGATTTTCGAGCGATTGTCCTCGAGGCAATGCGCGAAATGACGGCCAGCAACGACGAATTTCGCCGTGAATGTCGCGACCTGCTCGGCGTGGAGGCGCCGTGACCAGCCTCTCAGACCAGGTGGTTGCGCGTTTGCGCGAAGCGGTCGCAACACCCGACCTTTCCGGCACCCGGTACCGTTTGCTCGAGCGCCTCGGCCAGGGTGGCATGAGCACCGTGTTTCTGGTCGAGGACACGGAACTCGAGCGCAAGGTCGCGTTGAAAGTCATGAATCTGCCGGACGCATCCCCTGACTTGCAAGAGCGCCTGCTTCGCGAAGCCCGCATTTTGGCCCAACTGGAACACCCAGGCATCGTGCCCATTCACGATGTCGGCCGGTTCTCGGATGCCCGTGTGTTTTACACAATGAAATTTGTCCAGGGTCAGCGCCTCGACCAGTACATTACCAGGATCTCGCTGGGTGAACGTCTGCGCCTGTTTGAGCGAATCTGCGATACGGTTGCCTTCGCGCACGCCCGTGGCGTACTCCATCGCGATCTCAAGCCGGCCAACATTATGGTTGGGCAATTCGGTGAAGTCCTGGTGCTGGATTGGGGTGTCGCGAAACTTCTGCTGCGCGATGACACTTCTGAGCACGAACAATTCCACGCTTCTCCAAATGTGAACGCTGCGGCAGCCAAAACTGCCACACGTCGGGGTTCGGTCATCGGCACGCCGGGCTACATGGCCCCGGAACAGCAGCGCGGTGAGACCGACAAGTTAGATCAGCGCTCAGACGTTTACTCGCTGGGTGTGATCCTGCGGCTGCTAGTCACGGACATCCAGATTCAACACGCTCCAAAGGCGCTGAAGGCAATCTGCGACAAGGCCTGCTCGCCCATGGCCGAAAACCGCTACGGCTCCGCCCGTGATCTCTCCGCTGACGTTGCTTCTTACCTCGACGGACTCGCCGTTTCCGCGTATCAGGAGCGCTGGTGGGCGACGCTCCAAAGGTGGATCTACCGAAATCGCGCCTGGCTGGCTCTAGTGCTGGCTTACCTCGTGTTGCGACTGCTGCTCCTGTTTTTTTATCGACCCTAAAGAAAATGGCGAAAACGCGTAATAGAACCATGAGCGGCATTCCGCTGGAGAACACGTAATGAACAAAGCACTTCTTGGTCTGATCCTCGGCGCAATTCTTGGGGCGTTTGACGGGCTTACGGCATGGTTTACGCCCGACGCACGGCCCTTTATCGCCGGCATCGTTGTGGGATCAACTTTCAAAGGCATCGTCGCCGGAGTCTTAATCGGATACTTCGCCCGGAAGGTGAATTCGCTGCCGCTGGGAATCCTCTTTGGCCTGGGCATCGGATTGCTTCTTGCGTTCGCAGTCGCAGCCATGCCGAGCGCTACCGGTAAACACTATTACTTCGCAATCATGCTCCCGGGCGCGATCGTGGGGATGATCATCGGCTACGCCACGCAGAAGTTCGGTCGCGCGCCACAGCAAAGCCGCGCACATTCCGCCTAAGTCTCGGGAGAAGAACGTTCGACGGCTCGCGTTGTCCCATTCCCATTGAGACTTTCGCTCGCTTTTCTGGCGATGACGGCGTTCCCGCCGTTCATGGCCGGCCATGCCAATCCCGGCGTTTCATTAGGCGCTATTCACTATCCCTGACCGCCTGCCGTATACTTCCCGATTGCCAGCATGCCTGAAAATGGGCTGTTCAGAGCCCATGGGAAAACGGGCTGACAACGCTCGCCGGCACTGCTGTCTACATTGGAGACCTCCATGTCCGTCAAAACCATCTCCTTGGAGCAACAAGAAGCTAATCCCTGGGAGTCGCAAGCCGCGCGCTTCGACCTGGCCGCACGCAAACTCAATCTCGATCAGGGACTCTGGAAGATCCTGCGTTATCCGACGCGCGAAATCATCGTTCACATACCTGTGGCCATGGACAACGGGACCCTGGAAGTCTTCACCGGATTCCGTGTGCAGCACTCCATCGCGCGCGGTCCGGCCAAGGGCGGTGTTCGCTACTCCCCCGACGTCAACCTGGACGAAGTGCGTGCGCTCGCCAGTTGGATGACGTGGAAATGCGCGGTCGTCAATATCCCATTCGGCGGCGCCAAGGGCGGGGTCATCTGCGATCCGCGCAAGCTCTCGATGAGTGAACTCGAGCGCATCACCCGCCGCTACACCGCCGAGCTGATCGAATTCATCGGGCCGGAAAAAGATGTGCCGGCCCCGGACATGAACACCAACGAGCAAGTCATGGCATGGATGATGGACACCTATTCCATGCACATGCG
>Ga0070741_10018269_pt1 | contig 11384 bp, 11 predicted proteins | sample Coa_R1_4_FD_66440 | JGI IMG/M metagenome (GOLD analysis project Ga0070741, IMG submission 66440) | Surface soil microbial communities from Centralia Pennsylvania, which are recovering from an underground coalmine fire - Coalmine... | ecosystem: Environmental > Terrestrial > Soil > Unclassified ...
TAGACGAGGCCGGCTGCCACGGCAACCAGCGCCGCGACCAGGCCGGCGAGGGCGATTCGCTTGCGTGTGAGCTTCATCCGAGGGACTCCTTCCGGGATCGGGCGGTGATCTCGCCGCCCTACATCGGCAGCCGTGCCGGCATACTTGAATTCGATTACATGCATTCGGGGACCTGAATCGGGGTTCAAGCCTGGACAGGGCCCGCCGATAACACGGGTGGCGGGGCAACCCATATGACCTGGACCCTCTTGACAAACCACGGCAACGCGCTCCTCTACCTGGCGAGCAACCCGGACGCGCGCATCCGAGACATCGCCGCCGCGCTGGGCATCACCGAGCGCTCGGCCCAGGCGATCGTCTCCGACCTCGTCGAGGCGGGGTTTCTCCGCCGCCGCCGGGAGGGGCGCCGCAACCACTACAGCGTGAACCCCGACGCCCCGCTGCGCCATCCGGTCTGGGAGGGGCGCCCGGTCGGCGACCTCCTGGGCGACCTGCGCCACCCCCGCCGGGCCGCGTAGGCGCCCGGGGGCGCTCAGCAGCGCCGTGCCCGTAAAGCGCCGGGCCCGTGGCGCAAACACCGGTACGATCGGGGCGTGGACGGCGAGCCCGCGATCGTGCTCGAGGGCGTCGTCAAGGTCTTCGGCGACGAGGTCGCCCTCGATGGGGTGAATCTGGCCATCCCGGCCGGGGCGATCACCGTGCTGCTCGGCCCGTCGGGCGCCGGGAAGACGCTGACGATCAACCACATCGTCGGGCTCGTCGATCCGACCGCGGGCACGGTGCGGGTGCTCGGGCAGGACCTGGCGGAGCTCGGGGACGCGGAGCTGAACGCCATGCGGAGGCGGATGGGCGTGGCGATGCAGGGCAACCAGCCGTTCACCTGCGGCCTCTTCTTCGGCCTGAGCGTCCACGACAACGTCGCCTTCGCGCTGCGCGACCGGCGGCCGCGCTGGCCGCGGGAGCAGGTCGACGCGGTCACGCGGGAGCACCTGCGGGCCACGGGCCTCGAGCGGTTCGCCCCGGCGATGCCGGACGAGCTGTCGTCGGGGATGCGCAAGCGGGTAGCCCTCGCCCGGGCGCTGGCGCTCGATCCCGAGATCCTCATCGTCGACGACTTCGACAGCGGGATCGACGGCGTCCGCCTCGCGCTCCTCTGCGAGCTGCTCCGCGACGCGCAGCGCGAGCGCGGGGCCACCCTCCTGGTCACGACCCACGACATGACCGCCGCCCGCCGCCTCGCCGACCACCTGGCCGTGATCCACGCCGGCCGGATCGTCGCCGCCGGCCCCGCGCCCGAGGTCCTGGCCACCACGGAGCCCGCGGCGCGCCAGCTGATCAGCGGCGACACCGAGGGCCCGATCAGGCTGGCGAGCCCGTAGGCGGTTTCCCGTCCCTGAGCGACGGGTAGGCCCAAGCGGGCGGAAGGGAGGCCATGGCCAGCGACAGCCCCGACACGACCAGGCCCGGCGCGTGGTGGCTCCTCCGGCGCACCGTGGCCGAGTTTCGCCGCGACAACCTGACCGATTGGGCGGCGGCGCTCACCTACTACGGGCTGCTCTCGCTCTTTCCGGCGCTGATCGCCCTCGTGTCCCTGATCGGGCTGTTCGCCGACCCGGCCGCGGTGACGCGCACCCTCACCGACATCGTGACCAAGCTCGGGCCGGAATCCAGCGCGGACACCTTCGCCGGCCCGGTCCGCTCCCTGACCTCGCACCAGTCGGCCGCCGGCGTGCTCCTGGTGGCGGGCCTGGCGGCGTCGATCTGGTCGGCCTCGGGCTACGTGGGCGCGTTCATGCGCGCCTCCAACGCGATCTACGAGACGCCCGAGGGGCGCCCCTTCTGGAAGCTCCGCCCGCTCCAGCTCGCGATCACCCTCGGCTCGATCATCATGCTCGCCCTCGTCCTGCTCGCCCTCGTCTTCACCGGGCCCGTGGTGGACGCCGTCGCCGGCCCGCTCGGCATCAGCTCCACGGCGGCCACCGCCTGGGACATCGCCAAGTGGCCGATACTGCTGCTGTTCGTCGAGACCCTCGTCTCGGTCCTCTACTACGCGTCCCCCAACGCGCGCCTGCGCGGCTTCCGCTGGGTTACGCCGGGCAGCGTCGTCGCGGTCGCCGCCTGGCTCGTCGCATCGGCGCTCTTCGCCCTCTACGTGGCCAACTTCGGCTCCTACGACAAGACCTACGGGACGCTCGGCGGCGTCGTCGTGCTCCTGGTCTGGCTCTGGATAACGAACGTCGCGCTGCTCTTCGGCCACGAGCTGAACGCCCAGCGCGAGCGCCGCGAGGAGCTGGGGGAGGGGCTCGCCGAGGCGCGCGTCCGGCTCCAGGTCGAGCCGCGGACGCCGCCCAAGCCGACCTAGGGGCTCGCGGCGGGCGAGCTCGCGAGCCGCTCCAGGAACGCCACCACCTCACGCGCGCAGCGCTCGGGCGCGTCCGCGAAGACGAAGTGCCCGGCGCCCTCGACCACCGCCAGCTCGGCGTGCGGGATCTCCTTCCGGAAGCGGTGGGCGCCGGCCAGCGGAGCGAACGGATCGCGGGCGCCCCAGAGCACGAGCGTCGGCACCGCGAGGGCCGCCAGGCGGCCGCGGTAGGGCGCGAGCTTCGCGAAGTCGCCCGAGCGGTAGAGGTCGAGCACCCCGCGGCGGCCCTCCTCGCTCTCGAACGCCTTCCAGTACTCGGCAATCGCGTCGTTTCCGAAGCCGGGGGAGAGGCTCCGCATGAGCGACCGGAAGGCTTCGCGCTCGAGGCCGGCGATCAGCCTCTCGCCCTCGCCCGGCGTGCGGAGCGTGCGCGCCATGTCGTGCCAGCGCCCGTCGGGGAAGAAGCCGGTGTTGGAGACGATGAGCCCGCCGACCGCGTCCGGGTGCTCGCAGGCCCAGCGCAGGCCGATCAGCCCGCCCCAGTCGTGCACGGCGAGCACGACCCGCTCGAGGCCGAGCGCGCGCCGGAACCGCTCCACGTGCTCCATCTGCCGCTCCCAGGTGCCGGGCCGGCTTGGCGGCGAGTCGCCGAAGCCGGCCAGGTCGGGGGCCAGGGCGCGCCAGCGGGCGCCGGCGGCCGCGGCGAGCACCTCCCGCCACATGAACGAGCTCTCGGGGAAGCCGTGCAGGCAGACGAGCGTTCCCGCCGCGGCGCCGTCCGGCGCCGCCTCCCGGTACGCGATCCCGTCCACGCGCCTGAGCTCGACCGCGCCCATGGAGGCACCCTATCGGGAGCCTGCCCGCGGCTAAGCTCTCAGGAGCCCAGGCGCCTTGGCGGAGTGGTTACGCAGCGGCCTGCAAAGCCGTTTACACCGGTTCGATTCCGGTAGGCGCCTTCGTCGCGCCGTGCGGAGCAAGAGCCTGTCCGTTGCCTCGGCCGGCCCACCGCGGCCCGGGGCGGGCAGACCGAGACACGGAAAAGGGCCCCGGCGACGGGGCCCTTGTGTCCGAAGGACGTTCCACCAGCAAATCCCGCTGCTGGCTCGTCGGTCCTTAAGTCTCTTCAGTCGCTGTTATCGGCAGCGACCGCGAATACCTTAACACCCCCATTCTGCGAGGGTTTCACTTCTCCTCTTCGCGCAATTTGCGGGAACTTCCTGCGACCACGGCGAACGCGGCAGGCGCGGGTTAAACTCGCGATCCGCGGGCGCTTAGCTCAGTTGGGAGAGCGCCAGCTCGACAAGCTGGAGGCCGCTGGTTCGAGTCCAGCAGCGCCCACTCGCGGCCGCGGCTAGCCCGGTCGCGCGCGACGCCACGGATTCGGCCTCTCGGTGCCGCTGGGGAGGGCAGGCGGAGTCGCGGCGTCTATCCTGCCGCGGCCGGTGCTCGGGGTCTACGCGTCGCTTCTCCTCATCCTGATCGCCTCCACGCCCGTCGGCCAGGCGGTGTTCGCGATCTGCGGCCGCCGGCGCCTCTCGCCGCTTGCCCCGGCCGTGGGCCTCGGGCTCCTCTGCGCGCTCGCGTGGGGGACGGTGCGGCTTCCGGGGGACGGCTCGGCGGCGCTCGTCGCGGTCGCGGCGGCGGCGCTGGCTGCGCTCGCGGTCCTCGCCGGGCGCCTCGAGCGCGTTGCGGAGGACCTCCGCACCGGGTTGCCGGTGGCGCTCGCGGCGGCCGTCGCCGCATCGCTTCCGTTCCTCGTCGCCGGGCGCTTCGGGATCCTGGGCACGGGGCTCAACCCCGACATGTCGCAGCACCTCTTCGCCGCCTTCAAGCTCGCCGCCGGCGGGACGGAGCGCCTCCAGGAGTCGGGCTACCCGCTGGGGCCGCACGCGCTGGCGGTCGCGGCGGCGAAGGGGACGGGAGCCAGCCTCGTGCACGCCTTCGATGGGCTGACGCTCGCGATCGCGGTCGCGGCCTGCGTCGCGCCGCTTCGGATCCTCGCGCCGCTTCGGCCCGCGCGGCGCCTGCTCGGCGGCCTCCTCGCCGGCCTCTGCTACATGGCGGCCTCCTACCTGATCCAGGGGGCGTTCAAGGAGACGCTGGAGGCGACGCTCTTCCTGGCCTTCGCGGTCGCCCTCCACCACCTCGATCGCGGCGAGCTCGCCGGGGGCGCGGGCGCTCGCCACGCGCTCACCGCCCTGCCCCTCGCCGCCCTCGCCACCGGAGCCGCCTACTCGTACAGCTTCCCCGGGCTCGTGTGGCTCGCCGGCGCGCTGCTTCTGTGGGCCGCGAGCCGCTGGCGCGAGGCAAGCCGTGAAGCGCTCGCGCCGGCCGCCGCCGCCGCGGCGCTCTTCGCCGCCGCTGTCGCCCCCGAGGCCGGCCGGATGGCAGACTTCGCGAGCTTCGAGACCTTCAACCCCTCGGGGCCCGGCCTCGGCAACCTCTTCAACCGGATCTCGCCCCTCGAGGCGCTCGGGATCTGGCCCTCGGGGGACTTCCGGCTCGATCCCGGCGCCGGAGCGGTGCCGGCGGCCGGGTTCTACCTCGGCGGCGCCCTCGCGCTGGCGGCGTTGGCCTACGGCCTCTGGTGGTGGCTTCGCCGCCGCGAGACGGCGCTGCCCGCGGCGGTGGCCGCCGGGGGAGCCCTGGTCCTCTACGCGCTCGTCTCCGGCACTCCCTACCAGGAGGCCAAGGCGATCGTCGTCGCGGCGCCGGTCGCGATGCTCGCCGCCGCGCGCCCGCTCCTCGAGCAGCCTCGGCGGCTCGCCCCGCGGCCACTGCTCGCGGCCTGCTTCCTCGGCGCGGGGGCCGGGTGCAGCCTGCTGGCGCTCGTAAACGGGCCAGTGGGGCCGGTGAGCTGGACGCCGGCGCTCGGCTCGCTTCGCCACCAGATCCACCGCCAGTCCACGCTCGTGCTCGCCCCCCGCGAGCTGCTCGCCGACGAGCACGGCCGCGACTTCATCGTCTGGGAGCTCCGCGGCTCGCGCGTCTGCGTAGCCGTCAACGGCCCGCCCCCGCGGCTGCCCCCAGGGATCCGCTACGTCATAACCCAGGGGAGCGGGCGCCCGCCCTACCCGGGCCTTCGCCTCGTCCGGACCGCGAGCCCCTACCGGCTCTGGGCGAGTCGGCGCCCGCCGCAGCCGCAGGCGCCGCCGTGCCCGCTCATCGCCCCAGGCGAGCGGCGCGCCAACCCGGGCGGCGACTGAGGCCGCAGGGGCCCCACTAGCATCCCCCGCGTGCAGGTCAAGCTTCCGGACGGATCGGCGCTCGAGCTCCCCGACGGCGCGAGCGGCGCCGACGCCGCGGCCGCGATCGGGCCGCGGCTCGCCCGCGATGCGCTCGCCGTGAAGGTGGACGGCGAGCTGCGGGATCTGGCGGCCGAGCTCCCGGCCGGGGCCGAGGTCGAGATCGTGACGCCAGCGAGCCCGGAGGCGCTCGAGCTGATCCGCCACGACTGCGCCCACGTGCTCGCGACCGCGGTCACCGAGCTCTGGCCCGGCACGAAGGTCTCGATCGGCCCCCCGATCGAGAGCGGGTTCTACTACGACTTCGAGTTCCCGGATGGCTCGGCGCCCAGCGAGGCCGACCTCGAGCGGATCGAGCAGCGGATGGCCGCCCACGTCCGCGCCGACGAGCCATTCGAGCGCACCGACGTGCCCGTGGAGGAGGCGCTTCAGCGCTTCCGCGCCGCCGGCGAGCCCTACAAGGTCGAGCTGATCGAGGACCTGGTCCGCGACGAGGGCGTCGAGACCGTCTCCCTCTACCGGAACGGTCCGTTCGTCGACCTCTGCCGCGGCCCGCATGGCCCCTCGACCGGGCGCATCGCGGCCTTCAAGCTCACCTCGATCGCGGGCGCCTACTGGCGCGGCGACGAGCGCCGCCAGATGCTCACCCGCATCTACGGCACCGCCTTCCTCTCGCGCGAGCAGCTCGAGGAGCACCTGCGGCGCCTCGAGGAGGCGCGGGCGCGCGACCACCGCAGGCTCGGCCCGCAGCTCGGCCTCTTCCTGCTGCGCGACGAGGCGCCGGGGATGCCGTTCTGGCTGCCCGACGGGACCGTGCTCCTGCGGCTGGTCGAGGCGGAGGTGCGCGACCAGCTCCGCCGCCGCGGCTACGTCGAGATCCGCACGCCCAGGGTGCTGGACGAGGAGCTGTGGCATCGCTCCGGCCACTGGGAGAACTACCGCGAGAACATGTTCTTCGCCGAGCCGAGCGCCCGCGAGGGGGACCAGCGACGCTACGCGCTCAAGCCGATGAACTGCCCCGGCGCCTGCCTCGTTTACGCGTCCGAGCGGCGCTCCTATCGCGACCTGCCGCTGCGGCTCGCCGAGTTCGGCGACGTCTCCCGCTACGAGCGCGAGGGCGTGCTGCACGGCCTCTTGCGGGTGCGGGCGTTCACCCAGGACGACGCCCACGTCTACTGCACGCTCGACCAGGTGACCGCCGAGGTCGACTCGATCTGCGAGGCCATCGACGAGCTCTACGCGCGCTTCGGCTTCGACCGGGTGCGGGTCGAGCTCTCGACGCGCCCGGAGCGCTCGATGGGCACCGACGAGCAGTGGGAGCGGGCCGAGGGGTCCCTGCGCGAGGCGCTCGAGCGGCAGGGGCGCGAGTACGAGGTCAGCCCCGGCGAGGGGACGTTCTACGGGCCCAAGATCGACTTCCACGTGACCGACGCCCTCGGCCGCTCCTGGCAGTGCGGGACCTGCCAGCTCGACTTCCAGATGCCGGAGCGCTTCGACCTGACCTATCAGGGCACGGACAACGCCGAGCACCGGCCGGTGATGATCCACCGCGCCCTGCTCGGCTCGATGGAGCGGTTCATCGGCATCCTGATCGAGCACTACGGGGGCCGCTTCCCGGTCTGGCTAGCGCCCGTGCAGGCCGCCGTGCTCCCGGTGTCCGACCGGCACGCGGAGCGCGCGTCCGCGGTGGCCGCCGAGCTCGCGGCCGCCGGCCTGCGCTGCCGGGTGGATGAGCGCTCCGAGTCCGTCGCCAAGAAGGTTCGCGACGCGGAGGCGGCGAAGATCCCCTACATGCTGGTGATCGGTGACCGCGAGGCGGAGGCGGGCACCGTGTCGGTCCGCTCGCACGAGGCGGGCGAGCTGGGCCAGGTCCGCACCACCGACCTGATCGCCCGCATTCAGGCGGAATGCGAGCGCTGAGGGCGCTCTATACTGCGCCCCGATGGAGGGCACCCCGACGCAGCGAAGCCGCTAGCGCCTTGCCCGCCCGTGCTCTCCGCCCCTACCCCCGTCCCGGCGACCCACCTGCGAGCAGCTTGACGCTTCCCGCCGCCCTCCGCTAGTGCCGGTCCCGCGCAGGTTCGACCGGCAGCCGCCCGAGCGGGACCCCACGCGGATCAACGAGCGCATCCGCGTGCCCGAGGTGCGCCTCGTGGACGAGGACGGCAAGCAGATCGGCGTGGTTCCGATCGAGCAGGCGCTTGCGCTCGCCCACGAGCGGGACCTCGACCTCGTCGAGGTGGCGCCGAACTCGCGCCCGCCCGTCGCTCGCCTGCTCGACTACTCCAAGTACCGCTACGAGCAGGAGCAGAAGGCCAAGGCGGCGCGCAAGCACCAGCAGCAGGTCAACGTCCGCGAGATCAAGCTGCGCCCGAAGATCGCCGAGAACGACTACCGCACCAAGCGCGGCCACGTCGAGCGCTTCCTGAAGCAGAACGACAAGGTCAAGGTCACGATCATGTTCCGCGGCCGCGAGCAGACCCATCCCGAGCGCGGGCGCGCGCTGCTCGAGCGGCTCTACCAGGACGTCGCCGAGCTGGCGACGATCGAGCAGCAGCCCGAGCAGGACGGCCGCAACATGCACATGATCCTCGCCCCGGTGCGCGACGGGGCGAAGACGCCGAAGCGCGAGGAAGAGCGGGCGCCGGCGGCCTGATCGCGGCCCGCGTGGGCGCTGCCGGCCTTGGGCCGTCTGCTTCAATAGCCGCCCGATGCCGAAGATGAAGACCCACTCAGGCGCGAAGAAGCGCTTCCGCAAGACCGCGACGGGGAAGCTGCGCGGGCGGCGCGCCTTCTCCAGCCACATCCTCGAGAAGAAGCCGCCGAAGCGGAAGCGCCGCATGGCGCTGCCGACCGAGGTCGCGCGGCCGGACCGAAAGCGCGTGCGCGGGCTCCTGGCGGGGAAGGGCAGGTAGGTGAGCCGGGCCACGAACGCCGTCGCCCGCCGGCGGCGGCGCAAGAAGGTCCTCGCGCAGGCCAGGGGCTACTGGGGGCGCAAGCACTCGAGCTACCGGCTGGCCAAGGAGCAGGTCCAGCGCTCGGGCCGCTACGCCTACCGCGACCGGCGTAACCGCAAGCGCGACTTCCGCCGCCTCTGGATCGTCCGCATCAACGCAGCGGCGCGCCGTAACGGCATGACGTACTCGGAGCTCATCCACGGGCTCGGGGCCGCCGGGATCGAGGTCAACCGCAAGATGCTCGCCGACTTGGCGGTCCGCGACCCCGAGGCGTTCGCGGGCATCTGCGACGAGGCGCGAGCGGCCTCCGCCTGAGGCCGATGCTGGCGGGGACCGCGCGGCTCTGGTTTACTTCCCGGGCGATGGCTGCCACCCGGCGCGCCTTCCGACGCTTTGCCGCCCCCCGGGAGGTCGCGCTCGCCTGATCGGAGGCCAGCCAAGCGATCGCTCCCGGGGCGCCCAGCGGGCGCCCTTTTTCGTTCCCGCGCGATGATCACCTCGCCCCACAACGAGAAGCTGAAGCTGATACGCAAGCTCCGCTCGCGCCGCGAGCGCGAGCGGAGCGGCCTCTTCTGCGCCGAGGGCGAGGACCTGGTGGACGCTGCCGCGGCGGCCGGGTGGGAGGCCGAGCTCCTGCTGCGCGCGGGCGAGGACGTCGAGCCGGAGCTGCTCGCCTCGGTTAGCGCGCTCGGCTCCGGCTCGCGCGTGATCGGCGTGTACCGCCGCCGTCACTCCGAGCCCGGCGGCGAGCTCTGCGTCTACCTGGAGGGGGTCCGGGACCCGGGCAACGTGGGCGCGATCATCCGCTCCGCCCACGCCTTCGCCGACGGGCCGGTGGTGATCGGCCCCGGCTGCGCCGACCCCTTCGGGCCCAAGGCCGTGCGCGCGGCGATGGGCTCCACGTTCGCCCGCCCGCCGGCGCGCGCGGCGCTGGCCGACCTGGCGGGCGCGGCGATCGCGCTCGACGCCCGGGCCCCCGCCGCCCTGGCCGACGTGGAGCTGGCGCCCCCCGTCATCCTCTGCGTGGGCGGCGAGCGGCGCGGGCTCGCCGCCTCGGTGGCGGCGTCGGCGCGGCGCGCCCGCATACCGATGCGGCCGGGCGGGCCCGAGTCGCTGAACGCGGCGATGGCGGCGACGGTGGCGCTGTACGAGCTTGGAAATAGGATGACCCGCCATGCCTGACGCCGCCGCGAGGATCGAGGAGCTGCGCGGCGAGGCCGCGGGGGCGATTGCGGCCGCCGGGACGGCGCCGGAGCTCGAGGAGCTCCGCGTCCGCTACCTGGGACGGCGCTCGGAGCTGAACGCGATCCTGCGCGGGATCGGCGACCTGCCAGAGGCCGAGCGCGGCCCCACGGGGGCGGCGGCGAACGCGGCGCGGCGGGAGCTCGAGGAGCTCTTGAGGCGGCGCCGCGCCGAGCTCGAGCGGGCCGAGCTCGAGCGGGCCCTGGCGGCGGGCGCGCTCGACGTGACCCTGCCCGGGATCGCGCCCGTGGCCACGGGTCACCTGCACCTCTTGACGCGCACCCGCCGCGAGATCGAGGACGCCTTCGTCGGCCTCGGCTACCGCGTGATGGAGGGCCCCGAGGTGGAGCACGACTACTACAACTTCACGGCCCTCAACCACCCGCCCGGGCACCCGGCCCGGATGCTCCAGGACACCTTCTACGTGGACCCCGAGAGCCTCCACGAGGGCGCGGTCACCGAGCGCGGGCTGCCGCCGGGCCCGCGCGACGTCGTGCTGCGGACGCACACCTCGCCGATGCAGGTGCGAGCGATGGAGGCGCAGGAGCCGCCTATCTACATCATCGTCCCGGGCAAGGTCTACCGCCGCGACTCCGACGCCACCCATACGCCGATGTTCAGCCAGGTCGAGGGGCTGGCCGTGGGCGAGGACATAACCCTCGCGGACCTCAAGGGGACGCTCCTCGAGGCGATGCGCGCGATCTTCGGGCCCGGCCGCGAGCTCCGCGTGCGCCCGCACTACTTCCCGTTCACCGAGCCGAGCGTGGAGCTCGACGTCTCCTGCTTCCGCTGCGAGCGGGGCCGGCTCGCGGACGGCTCGCGGTGCGCGCTGTGCAAGGGCACGGGCTGGCTCGAGATCCTCGGCGCGGGGATGGTGGACCCGAACGTGTTCGGCTTCGTCGCCGAGCGCGGCTACGACCCCGAGAGCGTCCAGGGCTTCGCCTTCGGCATGGGGATCGAGCGCATCGCCATGCTCAAGCACGGCGTCCCCGACCTCCGCCTCTTCTTCGAGAACGACGTCCGCTTCCTGGAGCAGTTCTGATGAAGGTCCCGCTGAGCTGGCTGCGCGAGTACTGCGATCCGGGCCTGGCGCCCGAGGGGCTGGCCGAGCGGCTCTCGATGACCGGGACCGAGGTCGCCCGGGTCGCCCGCGTCGGCGCGCCGTCCGCGGACGGGTTCGTGGTCGGCCGCGTGCTGAGCGCCGAGCCGCATCCCAACGCCGATCGCCTGTCGGTCTGCGAGGTCGACACCGGCGACGGCGCCCGCACGATCGTCTGCGGCGCCCCCAACGTCGCCGCCGGCCAGACGGTGCCCGTGGCCCTGCCGGGGGCCGTGCTGCCCGACGGGCGCGAGCTGGGCCGCGCGAAGCTGCGCGGCGTCGTCTCCGACGGGATGATCCTCTCCGAGGCCGAGCTGGCGATCGGCGACGACGCGGCGGGGATCATGGTCCTGGAGGGCGGGCTCGCGCCGGGGACCCCCCTGGACCGGGTGCTGCCGGTCGCCGAGCCGGTGCTCGAGCTCGAGCTGACGCCGAACCGCCCCGACTGCCTGGGCGTCTACGGGGTCGCGCGCGAGGTC
>Ga0070741_10018270_pt1 | contig 11384 bp, 10 predicted proteins | sample Coa_R1_4_FD_66440 | JGI IMG/M metagenome (GOLD analysis project Ga0070741, IMG submission 66440) | Surface soil microbial communities from Centralia Pennsylvania, which are recovering from an underground coalmine fire - Coalmine... | ecosystem: Environmental > Terrestrial > Soil > Unclassified ...
ATTTTGCGCTTTAGAAAGTCAGCGGTCGATCACGATCTCGTCGGTTTTCGCGCGCGAGATGCACACCATGATGTTGGTCGCCTGCTCGTCGTCCATGAGCACGAAATCGCGGTGATCGGCTTCTCCCGCGAGCAGCGTGGTGCGGCACGTGCCGCAGGTGCCGCTCTCGCACGAGCTCGGCACGTCGTGGCCATGCGCGCGCAGCGCCTCGAGAATCGTCTGGTCGGCGGCCACCTCGATCACGGCCCCCGATTGCGCGAGCCGCACCCGGAACGGGCGATCCTGCGGCGTATGCGTGACGGCCGCATCGAGGAAGCTTTCGAAGTGAATCGCCGAGGAAGACCAATGCCCGGTCATGTCCCGCACGGCTTCCAGCAGCGGTCGCGGGCCGCAGCAATAAACGTGCACTCCCGGCACGGGTCGCTCGAGCACGGGCCAGAGGTCGAACGCGCGCTCGGGATCGCCGTCGTCGTAATGCAGCGTCACCTGGCCGCGAAACGACGCGCCGGCGAGCTCGTCGCGAAACGCGGTGACTTCCGGGGAGCGATTGAGGTAGTAGAGCTTGAATCGTCCCGCACCGCTCGATTTGAGATATCTCACCATCGACATGATCGGCGTGATGCCGATGCCTCCGGCGATGAACAGGTGCTGCGTCGCGCGCTCGGCGAGCGGAAAGTCGTTGCGCGGCGGCAGCAGCGCGGGAAGCATGTCGCCGGCGTGGACCTGATCGACGAGGCTCGCCGATGCGCCGCGACCTTGCGCCTCGCGCTTCACCGCGATCACGTAGCGATCGCCCTCGGCAGGATCGTTGCACAGCGAATACTTGCGCAGCATGCCGTTCGGCACCCGCACCTCGATGTGCGCGCCGGGCGTGAACTGCGGCAGCTCACCGCGATCGGGACGGCGCAGCTCGAAACCCTGGATGCCTTGCGCCAGGGACGCGGCCGCGGTGATCTCGAGCGGCGTGTAATCGCTGCGGTTGTCGCTCATCGGCAGGTGAAATAATCACGTCCGCGGCCGCGAGAGCGAATCTCGACAGCCATGGTCAAATTGCGTATCGTTTTCGGGCTCAATTATTGCCCAGGGCAGGTTGGCGGAGGCGTCGTGTGTTGACCAGGGAAGACAACGAGCTCTTGTGCCGCGTGCAAGGCGATGCGCCCATGGGTCAGCTCATGCGCCGGCACTGGATCCCCGCGTGCATGTCGGAGGAGGTCGAGGAGCCGGATGGAACACCGGTGCGCGTGCGCCTTTTGGGCGAGGATCTCGTGGTGTTCCGCGACACCGAGGGCCGCCTCGGCGTGCTCGACGAGCATTGCCCGCATCGGCGCGCATCGCTCGCGTTCGGCCGCAACGAGGAATGCGGGTTGCGCTGTCTGTATCACGGCTGGAAGATGGACGTGGAAGGCAACGTGCTCGAGATGGCCTCCGAGCCGAAGGAAAGCACGCTCGCCTCCAAGGTGAAGCACAAAGCCTATCCCGCGCGCGAGGCGGGCGGTTTGGTGTGGACCTACATGGGACCGCCGGATACGTGTCCCTCGTTCGAGCCGCCGGCATGGGCGCCTTCCGATCGCGTGCGCATCAGCATCGTCAAGATGAACGTGCGCTGCAACTGGGCGCAGGTGCTCGAAGGCGCGATCGATTCGGCGCACAGCTCGAGCCTGCACTCCACCGACATGCCGCCGGCGCGCGTCGACAGCGCGAAGGCCACGGCCACGGCATGGCCGCGGCCCTCCACCGACAAGGCGCCGCGATTGCAGGTGCAGCTCACGGATTTCGGCTTCCGCTATGCCGCGCTGCGGCGTCCGATCAAGGATGCCGCCACGCACGACTACGTGCGTATCACGTTGTTCGTGGCGCCGTTCACGGTGCTGATCCCGCCGAACAATATCTACAACCTGTCGATCCTCAACATCCCCATCGACGACGTGAACACGATGTTCTACTTCATCGCATGGAGCGAGAAGGAAGGCATCGATCAGGAAGCGTGGCGCCGCTTCTGCGGCACGCGCGTGGGCATCGATCTCGATGCGCATTGGCAGCACGTGCGCCGGCTCGACAACCACTACCTGCAGGACCGGCAGGCGATGAAGCTCGGCGACTTCACGGGCATCAAGGGCATTCCGGTGCAGGACATGGCGATGTGGGAGACCATGGGTCCCATTGCCGACCGCACCCAGGAGCGGCTGGGCGCGAGCGACCTCGCGGTGGTGGAGTTTCGCCGCCTGATGGTGGATGCGGTGCGCCGATTCATGCAGGGCAAGCCTGCGATCGGCAGCGAGCGCCACGTGCCGCACGTGAAGCTCAGGTCCTTCGAAGGCATCGTGCCGAAAACGACGGTGTGGTCCACGCTCAACGTGTCGGAGGAAGAGCTCGCGCTGCGCGCGTGATCGGCACCGAACAACGAAGGTCGGTTTTCATTCGAGGAGGAGTGATGAAAGGATTCGCCTGGGCGCGCACCGCGCTCGTAGTGCTGTGCGCATTGGTCTTCGCGCCGATCGTGCTGGCGCAGGACACGCTCAAGCTCGCCGTCGGTCAGCGCGGCAACTGGGACACCTCGGTCGCCGAGGTCGGGCAGCGCCTCGGCGTGTTCAAGAAGCACGGTCTCAATCTGGAGATCCTGTACACCCAAGGCGGCGGCGAGACGCAGCAGGCCGTGATCTCGGGCAGCGTCGACATCGGCGTCGCGGCGGGGGTGATGGGCGTTCTCGGCGCCTATTCCAAAGGTGCGCCGGTGCGCGTGATCGGCGCCGAGACCACCGGCGCGAAGGACCTCTTCTGGTATGCAAGGGCGGATTCGCCGATCAAGTCGCTCAAGGACACCGACGGCAAGACGATCGCCTATTCCACCAACGGCTCGTCGACGCACGGCATCGTCACCGCGTTCATCAAGCAGTACAACCTGAAGGCGAAGCCCGTCGGCACCGGCGGACCGGCGCCTACCCTCACCCAGGTGATGTCCGGACAGATCGACGTGGGCTGGTCGGCGCCGCCGTTCGGCCTCGATCAGCTCGACTCGAACCAGATTCGCATCGTCGCCACCGGCAACGACGCGGCGGCATTCAAGGGCCAGACCGTGCGGCTTCTCATCACCAACGTGCAGACCTTGCAGGGCCGCAAACCCGTGATCGACCGGTTCATGCGGGCATACCGCGAGACCATCGATCGCATGTACACGGACCCGCAGGCGCTCAAGGTCTACGCCGAGTTCGTCGGCATCAGCGAAGCGAAGGCGAAGCGCACGCGCGACGACTTCTTCCCGCGCGAGGCCGTCGATCCCGACAAGGTCGTCGGCCTCGACACCATCGTCCAGGACGCGGTCAGTCTCAAGTACACCGCCTCGCCGCTCACCCAGCCGCAGCTCGCGGAGCTGATCCAGATCCCGCCACGCACGTAGTCTGCCAGGGACCCACAATGCGCATCGAAGCGCCTGCGGCACTGGATCAAAGCGCGGCGCGCTTCGGCAGCGATGCCGTCGCGCAGACGCTGCGTGCATTGGAGGTGCCGTACATCGCGCTCAATCCCGGCGCGAGCTATCGCGGCCTGCACGACAGCCTCGTCAACTACCTAGGCAACGAGCGGCCGCAGATGCTGCTTTGCCTGCACGAGGAAAGCGCTGTCGCCATTGCCCACGGTTATGCGAAGGCCACCGGCAAGCCGCTTTTCGTGGCGCTGCATTCGAACGTGGGCCTGATGCACGCGACGATGGCGATCTTCAACGCCTGGTGCGATCGCATGCCGGTGATCGTGCTCGGCGCCACCGGTCCGCTCGACGCGGTGCGTCGGCGCCCATGGATCGACTGGATCCACACCGCGCGCGACCAGGGTGCCCTCGTGCGCGACTACGTGAAGTGGGACGATCAGCCGGCATCGCCGGGCGCGGCGCGCGAGGCGCTGCTGCGCGCGGCATGGCTTGCGCAAACGGCTCCCTGCGCGCCGGTCTATGTCAACCTCGATGCACATCTGCAGGAGGCGCCGCTCGATGCCCCTCTGCCGCCGATCGACGTGGCGCGCTATCGTCCCGATGCGACGCCCTCGCCGGCGGCGAATGCTCTCGATGCCGCGGCCCGTGTGCTCGATGGCGCGATGCGACCGTTGATCCTCGCCGGCCGCGTGTCGCGCGATGCGCAGGCATGGCAGGCACGTGTCGCGCTCGCCGAGAAGCTGGGTGCGCGCGTGCTGACCGACCTGAAGGTGGGCGCCGCGTTTCCAACGGATCACCCGCTGCATGCGGCCGCACCGTGCGTGCTCACCAGCGGCGAGATGGCACACGAGATCGCGCAAAGCGATGTCATCCTGAGCCTCGACTGGGTCGATCTCGCCGGCACTCTCAACGTGGCATTCAAGGGCGAAGCGCGGGCGAAGGTGATCCAGGTCTCGCTCGATCACACCCTGCACAACGGCTGGAGCATGGATCATCAGGGATTGCCGCCGATCGACGTCATGCTCGCGGCCGATCCCGATGCAGTGACGCCGTTGCTGCTCGAGCGAGTGGCCGCGCAGGCGCGATCGACATCGCCCCCGGTTGCGCCGCACGAGCCCTATCGGCTTCCCGGCGATGACGCCAAGCCGGACACCGAAGCCCTCGCGCACGTGCTGCGCGAAGTGGTGGGCGCGCGCACGGTCTCGTTCTCGCATCTGCCGCTTTCCTGGAATGGCGCGTCGTGGCCCTTCCGGCATCCACTCGACTTCCTGGGCTCGGATGGCGGCGGCGGCATCGGCGCGGGACCCGGCATTGCGGTCGGCGCGGCACTCGCGCTGCGCGGTTCCGATCGGTTGCCCATCGCCGTCTGTGGCGACGGCGATTACCTGATGGGCGTCACCGCGTTGTGGACGGCGACGCATTACCGCATTCCGCTGCTCCTCATCGTCGCCAACAACAACTCGTTCTACAACGACGAAGTGCACCAGGAGCGCGTTGCGCGCATGCGCGATCGCGCCGTCGAGAACAAATGGATCGGCCAGCGCATCGACGATCCGGCGATCGACCTCGCGCGCATGGCCGACGCGCAAGGTGCGCTGGGCCTCGGCCCGATCACGCGCGTGGGCGACCTGCGCGACGCATTCACGCGCGGCATCGCGGCGGTCGACGAGGGCAACGTCGCCGTCATCGACGTGCGCATCCAGGCCGGCTACACGCCGGCCATGAGCGCCAGTCCGACCCCGGGCAAGACACGGTGAGCGCCGACGCGCAAGCGGTCTCGATGGCTGCCGCCGCCAGCGCTGCGCCGGTGCCCGCCGCGCACGCCCTCGAAGTGCAGGACATCACCAAGCGGTTCGTCACGGCGGAAGGTGTCGTGACGGCCATCGATCAGCTGTCGCTCACCGTCGCGCCCGGTGAATTCCTGTCGGTGATCGGACCGTCGGGTTGCGGCAAGTCGACACTCTTCAACATCATCGGCGGCCTCGTCGGTGATTACCAGGGACGCGTCACCGTCGGCGGCGAAATCATCTCCGGGACGCACCCGGCGATCGGCATGGTGTTCCAGGAGGAGTCGACCTTTCCGTGGCGCACGGTGCTCGAGAACGTCGCGTTTCCGCTGGAGGTCATGGGCGTGCCACGCCAGGAGCGGTTCGAGCGTGCGCGCCGTTTCATCTCGATGGTGGGGCTCGATGGATTCGAGCGCCGCTTTCCGAGCGAGCTCTCCGGGGGCATGCGCCAGCGGGTCGCCATCGCCCGTACCCTCGCCTCCGAGCCCAAGATCCTGCTCATGGACGAGCCTTTCGCCGCGCTCGACGAGCAGACCCGCCTGCTGCTCGGCGACAAGGTGCTGCAGATCCAGCAGGCGTTGCGGCAAACGACGCTCCTCATCACCCACAACATCACCGAGGCGGTGCAGCTCTCCGATCGCGTGCTGGTGATGACCTACCGGCCGGGACGATTGAAGCGCATCGTGGCGATCGACCTGCCGCATCCGCGCGATTCGGAAGTCGTGAGCAGCACCGCGTTCGGCCGTTACGTCGCCGAGATCTGGCACGACTTGCGCGAGGAAGCGAGCCTCGGCATGCGCGAGGACGAGTCGCGGGTGCTGCGGCGGGATGCGTCGTGATGCGCAGCGCGATGTCGCAATCACGCGCAGCGGCGGTCGTGACAGGATGGGGCACGCTGCTGCTGGTGCTGCTCGCCGTCGAGCTCCTGATCGTGCGCGGCGTGATCAACGGCTTCATCGTGCCGCGGCCCTCGCAGGTGCTCGCGGCGATTCCACGCATCGTGATCGAGGAAGACGTGCTGCACCGGTTCGGCCAGACCGCGCTCGAAGTGTTGTGGGCGAGCCTCATGCTCGCGGCGATCGGGCTCGCGCTCGGCATGTTGCTGTATCGGTTTCGGCTGCTGCGTCTTGCCACCGAAACCTGGGTCGCGGCGCTCGCTTCCGCGCCGATCGTGCTCATGTATCCGCTGTTCCTGGTGATCTTCGGGCGCAGCGCGACGACGATCGTGATGATCGGGTTCGCCGCGGGCCTGCCGCCGGTGATTCTCAAGACGGTGGAAGGCCTCGCGGGAACGCGGCACGTCCTGGTGAACGTGGGTCGCAGCTTCCGCCTGAACGACGCGCAGCTTTTCCAGAAGATCCTGCTGCCCGCCGCGCTGCCGTCGATCTTCGTGGGCCTGAGGCTCGGCTTGATCTTCGCGATGATCAATATCGTCGGCGTGGAGTTCCTGATCAACTTCGGCGGCCTCGGGCAGCTCATCAACGAGCTCGCCGAGCGCTACGATCTGCCGGGCACGTATGGTGCCATCCTGTTCGTGATCCTGGTATCGATCGTGTTCTTCGTGCTCACCGAAAAGGCCGAGCAATGGCTGCGACCGGGCAGGTGATTTCCCGCAGCGGTCACGGCCAGTCGGTCGCGCGCCGCGTGCTGCTGCTGCGCATCGTCATCGTGCTCGCGCTGCTCGCGCTGTGGCAGGCGCTCGCCGCATCGGGCTGGCTGTTCCGCGACGTCGTGCCCTCGCTCGCGGTCATTGCGAAGGCCATCGGCCGGCTGCTCGATACGCCGGAGTTCTATCGCCATCTGGGGATCACCGCCGCCGAGGTTGCGGTCGCCCTGGTGATCGGCGGCATCGCGGGTGTCGCGGTCGGCATCGCGCTCGGCGCCAACCGCTTCCTCGCGCGAGCGTACGAATCGTTCATCTACTACCTGGGGCCGACGCCGAAGATCATCTTCTTTCCCATCATGATCATGTGGTTCGGCGTGGGATCGGGCTCGAAGGTCGCGATGGGCGTGCTGTCGTGCTTCTTCCCGCTCGTGGTGAGCACCGCGGGCGGCATGCGCGAGATCGACAAGGTGCTGATTCGCGTCGGCCGCAGCTTCCGGTTGAGCACGGCGCAGATGATCACCAAGGTCTACCTGCCCGCGATGCGCGCTCCGATCGTGAACGGCATCCGGCTCGGGCTCGGCGTCGCGATCATCGGCACGCTCCTGGCCGAAACCAAGCTCTCCAACCGCGGTCTTGGCTATCTCATCATTCAGGCGTATGCGGTGTTCGACATGCCGCGCATGTACGCTCTCCTGACGGTGCTGTTCGTGCTCGCCATCGGCGTGAATGCCCTCATCGGGCGTCTTGCCGTTGCCCGGCATCGTCGCTGATTCCCGGAGCGGTATCGATGCCTCCCCTCGACGTCAAAGCACGCCTGCCCCTGCCGCAGCATCGCGATCTCTACTATGGCGGCGCCTGGCATCGAGCGAAGGGGGGATATGCCGTCACCTTCAACCCGGGCGACGGCACCGCGCTGGGTGAAGTGGCGCAGGCCAACGCGGCCGATGTCGCTGCCGCGGTCGCGGCGGCCCAGGCCGGCTTTGATGCCTGGCGTGCCGTGGCGCCGCTCGAGCGCGCACGCATCCTGCGCCGCATCGCCGCGATCCTGCGCGAGAACGCGCACGAGCTGGCGCTGATCGACGCGGCCAATTGCGGCAATCCGGTGCGCGAGATGACGAGCGATGCCCTGGTCGCCGCCGCGCAGCTCGATTTTTTCGCCGGGCTCGTCACCGAGATGAAAGGCGCGTCGATCCCGATGGGCCCTGACGTGGTCAATTTCTCGGTGCGCGAGCCGCGGGGCGTGGTCACGCGGATCATTCCCTTCAATCACCCGTTCATGTTTGCGGCGGGCAAGTCGGCCGCGCCGCTCGCCGCCGGCAACAGCGTGCTGGTGAAGCCGCCCGACCAGGCGCCGCTGTCCTCGCTGCGGCTCGCGGAGCTGGTGCATGGGCTGCTTCCCCCGGGCGTGTTCAACGTGATCCCGGGCGGTCGCGACACCGGCGCTGCGCTCGCCTCGCACCCCGGCGTCGCCATGGTGGCGATCATCGGCAGCGTTGCCGCCGGCAAGGCCGTGATGCGGGCCGCGAGCGATACGGTCAAGCCCGTGCTGCTCGAGCTCGGCGGCAAGAACGCCCTCATTGCCTATCCCGACGCGGATCCGTCGGAGGTGGCGCAGGCGATGGTCGCGGGAATGAATTTCACCTGGTGTGGTCAATCGTGCGGCTCGACCAGCCGGGCGTTCGTGCACCGCGACCTCTACGACGCGGTGCTCGCCCGTCTGCCCGAGGCGATCTCGCGCTACCGGCCCGGCTTGCCGACCGACGAAGCCACGACCATGGGGGCGATCGTGAGCAGGACCCAGCTCGAACGCGTGGCGGAGTACATCGCCTCGGCCCGAGAGGAGGGCGCGCGCCTGGTGCATGGCGGCGGGCCGCCAGCCGACGCCTCGCTGCAGCACGGCTTTTTCATCGAACCGACCGTGTTCGCCGACGTCACACCGCGGATGCGCATCGCGCGCGAGGAGATCTTCGGCCCGGTGCTCGCGGTGCTGCCCTGGTCGGACGAGACATCGATGCTGGAGCAGGTGAACGACGTGCCGTACGGCCTCACGTGCTCGATCTGGACCGACGACATCTCGCAGGCGCATCGCGCGGCGATGGCCGTGAACGTGGGCTATGTCTGGATCAACGAGATCGGCAAGCATTTCCTGGGCGCGCCGTTCGGCGGCACGAAGCATTCCGGCTTCGGTCGCGAGGAATGCCTGGACGAGCTGCTCGCGTTCACCCAGGAGAAGAACATCCACGTCCGCCTGCGCGCCAAGGGCGGCGCGGCGCAGTGAAGGCGCGCTTGCACCGGCTCGCGCTTTGCAAGGAGTGATGCAATGCCCATGATGACGCACGAACAGATCCATGCGCTGCTGGTCGGCATCGCCAGCCTGCAGAAGGTGGACGCGAACGCCTTCGCGCAGACCGAATACACCGAGCGCTCGCGCTTCAACCACGGCCATTACGTCGCGGCGCTGCACCAGGTGGCCGGCGAGGGCGATCCCGCCAATGTGACGCAGCTCCTCGCCTGCATGACCCTCGCCCGGATGACCCCGCATCCTCCGGAACGGGTGAAGCAGAACGACGACTGGGAGCTCGCGCAGGTGCGCCGGCTCTTTCCGGGCTGATCGCTACGGATGACCCACGACGTGTCCGCCACGCCGCGTGAGGATCGCGCGAGCGACGCAGGCTTCCTGCGTCTGCTTGCGCACGAGCTGCGCAACTACATCGCGCCGGTGCACAACGCCATGCACCTGATGCGTCTCAAGCTGCGCGGCGATGCCACGCTCGTGCCGGTGATCGAGCTCATCGAACGCCAGCTCGTGGCGATGACGGTCACCCTCGATGCGGTGAGCGATCTCGAGCGCGTGCGCCGCGGCGAGATGTCGATCGAGCGCGCGCCCGCGTCGCTGCACGATGTCGTGGCTCGCGCCGTGCAGGCGCTGCCCGGCAATGCACGGCGGGACCGCATCGAGACCGACGTTCCCGACACGCTCGAGCCCGTCGAGCTCGATGCCGCGCGCATGACTCGCGTCATTGCGGGCCTCCTCGACAACGCGCTGCGCTACGCGCCCGGCGACTCTCCGGTGCGCCTCGCCGCGCGCGAGATGCCGAGCGCGACGGAGATCGTGATCGACGATGCCGGCCCGGGAATGAGTGCCGCGGAGCGCGAGCGCGCGCTCGAATTCTTCGAACTGCCGCATCGGCCCGGACGCGGTCTGGGCTTGACCCTGCCGCTCGCGGCGGCCATGACACGCCTGCACGGCGGATCGCTCGCGCTCGAGCCGAGCCCGCAGGGCGGCTTGCGCGTGCTGCTGCGATTGCCCAGGGCGGGATCGCACGGCGCAACGCATGCCCGCTCCGAAACCGCGGCAGAGCAGGACGACATCGCTGCTGCGGCGACGGGCACCGGCCGGCGCGTGCTCCTCGCCGACGACAGCGCTGCCGTGCGCACGTCGCTCACCGACCTCCTGCAGGAAATGGGCCACGAAGTGCGCGCGGTCGCCGACGGCGCGGAAGCGGTGAGCATGGCGCAGGCCTGGCATCCCGAGTTCGTCCTGCTCGACATCCACATGCCCAAGCTCAACGGCTTCGACGCCGCGCGCAAGCTGCGCGCGCTTTATCCTTCCTCCACCATGCAGCTCGTCATGCTGAGCGGCGAGGGCCTCGATGATGTCATGCGCGCCGGCGCGAAGCAGGCGGGCTTCGATCATTGCGTCGACAAGGGCCTCGCGATCGGCGAGCTCACGTCCCTGCTCGCGCAGCCCGCAACGACTGGCCAGCGGCCGCAAAAGTCTCTATAGTTTTCCTTCGAGCGCAGCGAGCCGTCGAAGGGGAGCCCGGTTGTCGCGCATTGCCTTTGCGTCCATTGCGCTTTGTCTCGCGCTCCTGCTGTCCGTGCCGAGGGCAGCGCACGCCGCGGCCGCGCTCGCCTCCTCGTCCCAGCTCGCCGACCTCTCGCTCGAGCAGCTCGCCAACATCGTCGTGACGTCGGTGTCGCGGCGCGAGGAGCGTCTCGCGCAGGCGCCGGCGTCGATCTTCGTCATCACCGCCGAGGACATCCGGCGCTCGCGCGCGACCAGCATTCCCGAAGCGCTGCGGCTCGCGCCGAACCTCGACATCGCGCGCGCCGACATCAACCAGTACGCGATCAGCGCGCGCGGGTTCAACAACGTGCTCGCGAACAAGATGCTCGTGCTGATCGACGGGCGCACGGTGTACACGCCGCTCTTCTCCGGCGTGTTCTGGGAAGCACAGGACGTGATGCTGGAGGACGTCGATCGCATCGAGGTGATCAGCGGGCCCGGCGCGACGCTGTGGGGCGCGAATGCGGTGAACGGCGTGATCAACATCATCACGCGTCCAGCCAGGGAAACGCAGGGCCTGCTCGCGACGGGCCTTGCCGGCGACCGCCAATCCGGGGCAGCGGTGCGCTACGGAGGTCCCGCAATCGCCGGCGGCAATTTCCGCGTGTACGCGAAATACGACGACCGCGACGCCTCGCGGTTCGCGAACGGCGCGTCGGTCTACGACGCCTCCATACACGGCCAGGCAGGCTTTCGCGCCGACTGGGAGAGCCCGGGCCG
>Ga0070741_10018271_pt1 | contig 11383 bp, 6 predicted proteins | sample Coa_R1_4_FD_66440 | JGI IMG/M metagenome (GOLD analysis project Ga0070741, IMG submission 66440) | Surface soil microbial communities from Centralia Pennsylvania, which are recovering from an underground coalmine fire - Coalmine... | ecosystem: Environmental > Terrestrial > Soil > Unclassified ...
GTCCGGATTGCTCTTGCCGGGCAATACGGGGACAGACGGAATATTTCCGCGCAACTGCGGCGCGGAAATATCTCGTCTGTCCCCGCATTGCGGATTGTGCACTGAGTGCGAAACGCTGCCCCCCGGGACCGTTCCGCGCGACTTGGCTAGCAGCCGATCGGATTTTTCACACCTTCCAGACGGAATATTTCCGCGCAAATGCGGCGCGAAAATGTCTCGTCTGTCCCCGCATTGCAGCGTGGGCTGACTCCGAAACGCCGCCACCCGGATTTGCCGTTCCGCGCCACTCGACCAGCAGCCGATCCAATTTTTTCACACCTTCCATCCCCCGCTTTGCCCCAAGCTCCTTAGCGCGCGTACATAGCAATCACACGCTCGATCGCCCGCCGGCACACGGCGCAGAACCCCACTTCATCGCGCGTAAACATGATACAGTCCTCCTGCGGCCGATAGTACCCGCGAGCCTCGTACATCGCGCCTTCGTAAGCGCCCACCACGCGGGACTTCAGCAAAGCCGTGGTCATCGCGCGTTCCTCGCGAAACAGATTCTCCATTTCCTCTTCCGGCCGATGCTGTGCCCGAATCTCCCGCCGTCGCGCCTGAATCCCGCGCTGTTGCGCTTCGAACTTCTCCTTCGGCCACGGCGTCGGCAGCGGCGTACCCGGCGCAATCAGATCCTTCCACTTGGCGGCGTGCGGATCAGCGGTCGCATTCGGCTCCCACGGCTCGGGGCGGTCCGCCGGACTGGCGTAAGCCACGTCCGACGTATAGTACTCGTCCGCCAGTCCCGCGAAGTGATGACCGAACTCGTGCACGAATACGTACGGCGTGAACGCATTATCCGCCGCCACGGTCGCGAACAGGTTGTAGATTCCGCCGCCGCCGTATTTGCGGTCGTTCACCACAATCTCGACAAACTCGTATGGAGCCGCCGCCGCGATCTCGCGGAGTCGCCGATTTTCTGTGGTCAGCACATACCTCTCCGATCCAAGCGCATCGTAAGCTGCGCCCAGCGGCGACCGCCGATACACACCGTCCGATGGTCGCGAAACGCCGCTCGCCTCAGCCGGCGTATCAATCGCCCACACGTTGAAATCGCGCCGATGCTCTTTGAACGGAGACACGGCGAAGAGCGTCTCCGTCAGGCGGCGCGCGTCCCCATGCCACTTTTCCATTTCGAGCGTCTTGTAGCCGTCGCCGAGCAGCAGCAGGTCGACCTTGTCCTTCGGCTCGCCGTTATACATTACGCGCCACGGCTTCCACCGCTCCGATGCCGGACTGCGATCCACCGACTGTGCGGCCGGGTCGATCTCGACCGTCCATGCGTCGCGAAAAGCCTGCTGCGCGTCGCGCGATTGAATGGCAAGTTTGACGACCCCCGGCGGCGCGGGAAATCGCACGGATTCCTCGAATCCCTGGCTTCTCGTCTTGGCCGCGTCTGTCTCCTGCCACTCATTGAAGATGGTCGCGTAACCGCGTGAGTAAAGCAGCCGGTTCGACGCCTTGTCGCGCACCTCGAAACGATACTTCCCGAAACCGGTCTCGTCGATCGCGCGGTCGGTCGGCCGAGGCCATGCACCTTCCAACACCACGCGATCCAGCGCGAAATGCTCCTCGCTCGCGCTGCCTGTATGAAAGTAGTCCACGCGCAGCGTGCGCACGCCCTGGGCTGCGGCCAGGGCCGCGCCACAAAGCGATACCATAATTAGTTTGCGAATCATCTAATGTCGAATATACACACCCCAGTCAGTCCGGAGTTGTGGGATTACATCAGCTGCGTAAGTCTCCGCGAGCCCGACGTTCTCCGCCGCATCCGCGAGGCGACCGCCACGCACCCGCAGGTAAGCTTCCAGATCGCGCCCGAGCAAGGTCAGTTCATGTCGCTGCTCACCCGCCTGATCGGCGCAAAGCGGACGCTCGAGATCGGTGTCTTCACCGGCTACAGTTCGACCGCGGTCGCGCTGGCGCTTCCGCATGACGGCCGCATCATCGCTTGCGATATACATGAAGGGTGGACGTCGATCGCGCGCGGTTTTTGGCGCGAGGCCGGCGTGGAACACAAGATCGATCTGCGCCTCGGGCCGGCGATCGCGACGCTCGATGAACTGCTGGCCGAAGGCCAGGCGGCCACGTTCGACTTCGCCTTCATCGACGCGGACAAGGAGAACTACGACGCCTACTACGAGCGCGCCCTTCGGCTGGCGCGCACGGGCGGGCTGATCGCCATCGACAACGTGCTCTGGCACAACCGCGTGATCGACCCCGCTGCCAATGACGCAGATACGCTGGCGATCCGCGCACTGAACGAGAAGCTCCACGGCGACGAGCGCGTCTGGCTGAGCCTGATTCCCATCGGCGACGGCCTCACGCTGGCGTGCAAGAGGTAATTCATGCGACGGCTATTCACGATCATTCTGTTGGCGCTGGCGGCGTTTGCCGCAAGCAAGCAAACGGCCCTGGATCGTTTTATTCAGGCGCCGGATCCGAACTTCAAATACGAACTCGTCAAGACCGTAGCGGGCGACGGTTACACGATGTACGTGCTCGACCTGACGTCGGAAGCATGGCGCGGGCCATCCGACACCAGCCGGCCGATCTGGAAGCACTGGCTGACCGTAATCAAGCCCGATCAGATCGAGGGCACGACGGGCTTCCTGTTCATCACCGGCGGCTCGATCACTGCTCCGGCACCGGCGGCCGCCGACCCGAACGACGTGGACACGGCACTCACGAGTCATTCCGTGGTGGCCACCCTGCGCGGCGTGCCGAACGAGCCGGTCTCGTTCACCGAGGAAGGCAAGCCGCGCAACGAGGACCAGATCATCGCGTACACGTGGGTGAAGTTTCTGAAGTCCGGCGACGAGACCTGGCCGCTGCACTTCCCGATGGCGAAAGCGGCCGTGCGCGCGATGGACGCGGTGACGAAGTTTTGCGCCGGGCAACAGGTCACGGTCGAGAAATACTTCGTCGCGGGCGGCTCCAAACGGGGCTGGACGACATGGCTCACGGCCGCCGCCGACCCTCGCGTGATGGGCATCGCGCCCATGGTGATCGATCTTCTGAACAACGAGAAGAGCTTCGAGCACCACTATCGCGCCTACGGATTCTACTCGCCGGCGGTGAAGGACTATCAGGACATGGGCCTGATGGAAGTCGGCGACACGCCGAAATACGAGGCGCTGATGCGGCTGGAGGATCCATACAGCTACAAAGAGCGCTTCACCATGCCGAAGTTCATCATGAATGCGGCGGGCGATCAGTACTTCCTCCCGGACTCGTCGCGCTTTTATTTCGACGATCTCCCGGGTGAAAAATACCTGCGGTACGTCCCGAACACAGACCATTCGCTGCGCAACTCGGACGCCAGGCAGAGCCTGATCGCCTTCTACGACGCGCTCCTGCACAACCGTGCCAGGCCGAAGTTCAGCTGGAAGTTCGCGAAGGACGGCGGCATTCTGGTGATGTGCAAGGACAAGCCGTCAGAGATCAAGCTGTGGCAGGCGACGAACCCGGAGAAGCGCGATTTCCGCCTGATGTCGATTGGCGCAGCCTATAAGAGCAGCGAACTAATCGACCGCGGCAACGGATCGTACGAAGCGAAAATCAAAAATCCGGAAAAAGGCTGGACGGCATCGTTCGTGGAGCTGACGTATCCAAGCGGCGGCAAATATCCCTTCAAATTCACGACGGCCGTGCGTATCAGTCCGGACACGCTCCCATATCCGCCGCCGAAGCGGTCGGGCAAGCTGCCCGAGTAGGAAAAATTGGTGTCAGACACCATTTTTCGCCCCAGCAAACACGGGCGCAGAGGCACGGTGCTTGGCGAAAAATGGTTGTCTGACACCAATTTTTCCGGCCCCGCAGTCGGCACGCGACGGCGCTAGCCTGAGCCTGGCAGGCCGTGACCAAAACCGGGGACAGACGGAACTGTCCACTGTACGGACCCGTTATTTCGCTGATTGCAGAATGGTGGTCAGGGACAGTTTCGTCTGTCCCCGGTTTTGGCCACGGCCTGCTACCGCTTCACCCAAATCGGCGAGCTCCACGCCAGATTACCGTCGAACTGGATGATGCGCACATAATAATAAGCCGCGCCCGGCGCTTTATCCTGATACTCGAAATCCACGTCCTTCGTCATCGGCTTCTGCGTATAGACGAAGTCGTTGTTGCGCACAATATCGATCTGCGCGATCCGGTCCGTCCCCTTGGCGATCACGTGCAATCGCGGCTGCCCGGAGAACTGGAACTCTTCGCCCATCAGATGACCCTCGGCGCGCACGTCCAGCACGATGTTATCCGTCGCCGCGTAGGCGTGCCGCGCGCGTATGTTCTCCACGATATTCGTGCGATTCTCGTCCGGCGTGTAAATCAGCGCGTAGCTGCAATGTGTCGAAATGTGGTCGGAGCTCGCCTGCACGCCGAGCTTCAGGCCCTTCGCCAGCGCCAACCACCAGAAGCCGGCCGGTTCGTAGCCGCCGTGGATCAGCAGGTGCCGTTCGTCGGTCTCCGCGCGCGGCGCGCCCTTGTACTCGTAGCTCGCGTGATAACCCTGGTAGATCTCCACCAGCGGCTCCAGCACCGGATCATTGTCGCGATAATCGGTGCCCTGCCCCGTTGCCAGCGAGTGCTCCATGCAGATGCCGTGGTTCTGCCGCAGGTACGGATAGACCAGCGAGCCGCTGTTGATCGTGCCGCGCATCTCCCCCTGCTGCACCGGCAGCGTGCGCACGCCGCGATGGTCGAACACCACGTTGCGATGCCCGTTCGGATAGCTGACGCTGCGCTCGTACCCGAACAGCGGCGTGTAGCGGCCGCGGATGCGGAACAGGTCGTACGATTTCTCCGTCCGCCACCAGTTGTACTCCACATCGCCGCCCATGTTGTGATCGGTCACGATGCCTGTATCCATGGCGGCCACGTCGATCATGTAGCGATAGAAATCCTCCAGCGAGCCGTCGCCCGATCCGTCGTTCGAGATGTCGGTGTGGCGATGGAAATCGCCGCGCAAAATCCGATACGTCGTGCCGCCTGCCGAGGTGCGATACGCGCGTATGCGCGCCACGTCCTCCTTCTCGTTTGGGTGCATGATCTGCGGCCGGCCCGGACGCTCCGCGAACGGCTGCAATCCTCCGATCCCCGCCCGCGCTGCCGACGCCTGCGCGGCAAAGATGTCGTACTTGACCATCGTCGGCGCCTGGTAGTTGGCACTGGTGTTGCCGAGTTTGCGGCCGTCGTTGGGCCAAATCATCCAGACGCGATCCGGCGCGCCGGCGATCTGGAAGGGCGGTTCGTTGCGCGCGGTCGAATCCGGCACGATCGACGCAGGCTTCCAGGCGCCGTTCTCGAACGTGGTGAGATACAGGTCCCACAGGCCGCCCGCGCACCAGAAATCGTCGCGCTCGTTGGTGGCGCTGGTGCGGATCTGAAACAGCGCCCACACGCGTCCGCCGCCATCCACCGCAAGGTGCGGAAGTTGCCAGTAACGGAGCAGGCGCTCGTTGACGGCCGTGGAGAAATCGCCGGCCTGCTTCCAGGAGCCGCCATCCTTTACTACGACGCGAATCGAACGATCGGCGTAGAGCACGGTCGCGCGGTTCTGGTCCTCGTGGAACCAGTCCTTGCCCCAGTTGGCGCCGCTTTCGTCCCAGGCGAGCCAGGGTCTTCCCTGCCCGTCCACGGCGACCGACGCGTGCGCCTCGAACCGCGGCGACTTCGTCACCTGCTCGATGGCGTCGGGCGTGCCGTTGGCGGCGATGCGGCGAAAGAAGATGTCGTAGTTCCCCTGCTGATAGCTGTCCCAGGCGACGTACAGGTTGCCCTGCCGGTCGGCGGCCGCATCCGGCATCCACACGCTCGGACCACCGATGCGCTGCGGCGCAGACCATGCGGAATTCTCAAAGGTCGCGAGATACAGGTGCGACTCGCCGCCCTCGTGCCCGACCCAGATCATACGCAACGGACCGCCCGCGCCGGCAATGAGCTTGTGGTAGATGTTCGGGCCGTTCGCGGTCGTGATCTGCCGTCGCGGCCCCCAGTTTGTGCCGTCCCATACGCGCTCGTACAGGTTCCAATCCTCGCCCTGCCGCTCCGACCACACGATGTGAATGTGACCCGCCGCATCTTCGGCGACGGAGGTGCGAAAGACGTCGCCTTTTTGGTCGGTGAGGCGCGTCGCCGCGCCACCCACCCGGCGCGCGTAGACATGATCGCCGCGATCTTCGTAACTCTGCCACGCCGTCCAGACCGCGCCCGACCGCGTGACGCAAAGCGACGGATAGTCGTTCTGCTCGGCGCTTTCGGAGATCTTCATCGAGCCCGGCGTACGTTCCACCACCACGTCGCCATCGAGGTAATGCAGGATCTCGCCATACGATATCGCCCGCAGCGGCACCGTGAAACTGCCCTGCGCGGTCTTGAAGCCGGCCGAGGTCGCGCCGGCGTCCAAAGTCACGTACACGCCCGCCGGCACGATGTTCTGCGTCGGCGGCTGCCCGCCACCCACCGGGTTCGGTTGATCCGGCTGATTTTCGAAGGCCAGCCGCCGCACCGAGAGCTTCCACGAGTCGGCAGCGGCGGAATCCTGCTGCATGCCGTGCCATAACTCGATCTTGCGCACCCGCCCGCCCGTCACGCTGATGCTGCCGTCCCAAGGCTTCGGCGCGGTCCGCAGATACCCGAACGTCACCCGCATCGTGATGGCGTCGGCAGCCGGCGCTGAACCGGCCGGCGGACGTTGCGCGGCCGGACGCGCCAGCAGGTATACAACTGCACCAAGCGATACAGTCAGGGCAGCTATGCGCATTCGCGTCGTCATGTCGCCGATTATATAATCAGTTCATCCAGGAGGCCGGAATTATGCACTTCACCAGACGCACCTTGTTAGGAGGATTTGTAGGAGCAGCATCATTGCAGGGATTGGCGTTGAGCGCGCAAGTCTCTTCCAGGAGCGAGCGCACGAAGCTCTCGATGCCAGGCCTGTACCGCGGGCGCGTTGTCGCCGTGGAAGATGCCGCCTCGATCGTCGCCAACAAATATCAGGCCGAACCGATCCGCGAGATGATGCGGCGTGGCATGGCCGAACTGACCGGCGGCACGTGGGCCGAGGCGTGGCGCCACTTCTTCCAGCCGGGCGACGTGGTGGGGATCAAGGTGAATCCCGTAGGGCAGGCCTCGGGCGTGATCTCCGGCCCGGAAGTCATGCACGAGATCATCTCCGGACTCAACACCGCCGGCATCAAGAACCAGGACATCGTGGTCTACGACCGCTACCACGACCAGTTTTTTGGAGCCGGATTCGACAAGTGGCTGCCCGATGGCGTACGCACTTCATACGCTGCCAAGGACTACGACAACATTCAGCAGGGTATGGACGGCTACGACCCCGATCACTACATGGACATGGGGCTGGTGCTGCCCGGCTACGATATCGACAACCTGCAGGCGCGCCGCTCCTACGCCTCCCGGTTCATCACCACGCAGGTGAACAAGCTGATCAACCTCGCCGTCCTGAAGGACCACCAGTCGGCCGGCGTTACGCTGTGCCTGAAGAACCTGTCGCACGGCCTCGTGAACAACGTGGCCCGCAGCCACGCGTCGGTGAGTGCGAATGCCTGCGGCGCGTTTATTCCGGCGGTAGTTTCTTTGCCGACGATTCGCAACAAGGTGGTGCTGAATATCATCGACGGCATCCGTGGCCTGTATCATGGCGGTCCCTCCGGCAAGCCCCAGTTCGTGTGGGAGCACCGCACGCTCTACTTCGGCACCGATCCCGTGGCGCTCGATACCGTCGGGCTGAAGGCGATCGACGCCAAGCGCGTCGCCGTCGGAATGAAGAAGACCATCGACGATACGCCCGACCAGTTCGACACCTTTGTCCACAAGCAGCCCGAGCACATCGAGTTGGCGGGCAACATGGGGCTCGGCGAGTTCGACGAGAAGAAGATTGACTTGCGCAGGATCAGGATATAATCCTGAGAATGCGTCGAACTCTGCTCCTCTCCACGTTCGCCATTCTGGCAGCGACGGCCCTTTTTGTCTCCCGTGGCGATGCCACGCCCGAAACCACCGAACAGATCGCCCCCGGCGTCTGGTTCCGCGAGGGCGACCTCCAACATCTCGGTCACTGCAATAACATCATCATCGAGATGAAGGACTATCTCATCGTGGTGGACGCGAACTTCCCCTCGGGCGCGCGCGCCGCGCTGGCCGACGCGAAGAAGGTGTCATCGAAGCCGGTGAAGTACGTGTTCGACACGCACCATCACGGCGACCACGCGTACGGCAACTCCATCTGGACCGACGCCGGCGCAACCACCCTCGCGTACAAGGGCGTAGCCGAGGAGATGAAGCGCAACGAGCCGGCGGCATGGGAAGCGTCGGCCAAACAGCGCCAGGACGTGCGCGAGCTGAATCGCAGCGGTCCCGAGCCGCCGAAGCAGACATTCGACAAACCCAACTTCGTGCTCAGCGATTCCACCCGGCGCGTGGAGTTCCACTTTTTCGGATGGGCGCACACGCGCGGCGACGGCTTCGTCTATCTGCCCAAAGAGCAGATCCTGTGCACGGGCGACGCTGTAGCTAACGGCCCGCATAATTACACGGGTGATGCGAACGTCGGCAACTGGCCAAACGTAATCCGCAAGGCGCAAAAGCTGAAGGTGAAAACCGTGCTGCCGGGACACGGCGTACCGGGCGGTCCTGAAGTGCTGGAGGGCCAGGCGCAGTATATGATCGCGCTGCACAAGGGCGTCGCCGATGCCATAGCGCAGGGCAAGAAGGTGGAGGATCTGAAGACCGTGGACGTGCCGGATTCCGCGAAGAAGTGGGCCGGCCCGTCGATGCAAACTCAGATCAAGGATACCTACGAAGAAATCACGCAGAAGAAGCCGCACGGCGAAATCAAGAGCGGGAAGTGAAGCGCGGAGAGAAACTCGGTCCTTATGAGATCCTCGACGCTTTGGGTGCGGGCGGCATGGGCGAGGTGTACAAAGCGCGCGACACCCGGCTCGACCGCACTGTTGCCATCAAAGTACTGCCGGCGAAGCTCGCCGAGCGTCCCGAACTCCGGCAGCGCCTGGAGCGGGAGGCACGCGCTGTCTCCAGCCTGAATCATCCGCACATCTGCACCCTCTACGATATCGGGCAGCAGGACGGCACGGACTTCCTCGTACTCGAGTATCTCGAAGGCGAAACGCTGTCCGCAAGGCTGAAGAAAGGACCGCTGGCCGCCGATCTCGCATTGCGCTACGCCGTCGAGATCGCGGGCGCGCTCGATCGCGCGCATCGGCATGGCGTCGTGCATCGCGACCTGAAGCCCGGCAATATCATGCTGACGAAGTCGGGCGCCAAGCTGCTGGACTTCGGCCTGGCCAAGATCAAAGAAGCGGCAAAGCCGGGCGAGACCGACGCCACCGCGGCGCTGACTCGGGACCTCACCAACCCGGGCACAATCCTCGGCACGTTCCAGTACATGGCGCCGGAACAGTTGGAGGGCAAGGATGCCGACGCGCGGTCGGACATCTTCTCCTTCGGGGCCGTGCTCTACGAGATGGTCACCGGGCGCAGGGCGTTCGAGGCCAAGAGCCAGGCCAGCCTGATCGCTGCGATTCTAACGGCAGAGCCGCCTCCGATCGCAAGCCCGCAATCGCTCGCGCCGGCGGCGCTGGATCGGGTGGTACGGGCCTGCCTCGCCAAGGACCCCGAGGAGCGCTGGCAGTCAGCCGGCGATCTGGGGCGCGAGCTGAAATGGATCGCCGACGCCGAGCCGCAGCCCGACGTGCCCACACCCGCGCGGGCCCGCACCGCGCTCGTTGGTTGGCTTGTGGCGGCGGTCGCGACGCTCGCGGCCATCGCCGGATTCTGGCTGTACTTCCGCCAGCCCGCGCCGGAGCGGCAGTCCATCCGCTTCACCATCCCGACGGAAGCGCGTCTCGCGTCGCACGTGCACATTTCACCTGACGGCACGAAGGTGGCCTTCGTCGGCCAGAATGCCGAGGGCAAGATCGTGATATGGGTACGTCCGCTGGACAAGCCCGAAGCCCGCCAACTGCCCGGCACGGAAAGCGCGCGGTATCTGTTCTGGTCGCCAGACAGCCGCCAGATCGGTTTCTTCAACTGGCAGCAGAACAGGATGAGCCGCATCGATCCCGCGGGCGGACAGCCGCAACTCATCTGCGACACATCCATGGGGCTCGGCGCCGACTGGCGCCCGGACGGCAACATTATCTTCGCGTCTGAAGGTAATCCCGGCATCTATCGCGTCTCTGTCGCGGGCGGGTCACCTGTTCAGATCATCAAACCCGCCGCTTCCAGGATCTACGGTTTTCCATCCGTCCTCCCCGACGGCAAACACCTCCTGTTCCTGGCCAAGCCGGAGGCACGATTGCCTTCCGGGCGCGACAGCGATTCGATCATGCTCGGCTCGCTGGATTCGCAGCAGGCCACGCCGCTGGTCTCCACCCACTTCTCCGCGGTTTACTCGCCTCCGTACGTGCTGTTTATTCGCGACGGCGCTCTGCTGGCGCAGGAACTCGACACCGGAAGGTTAACACCGCGGAGTGAAGCAGTTCGCGTGCTGGAATCGGTCGCCATCGACGTCAATCATAGCCTCGGCGATTTCTCGGTTTCCCGGAACGGCACGTTGGCGCTGAATTCGCAGGCGTATCAAACGGAACTCGTCTGGCTCGACCGCACGGGAAAGCGGCTGAGTGGCGGAATCGGCGCCGACAAGTACTCGCACCCCGCGCTTGCGCCGAACGGTAAGGAGGCGGTCTTCGAGCGCATGGACGCCAAAACCAATGGGTCGATGCTATGGAAGCTGGACGTTGGACGCGGCGAAGTTTCCCTGTTTGCGAAAGACGGTCACCTCCCTGTGTATCAACCCGACGGAAATGCCGTCGTATTCAGATGCGGCGCAGAAAACAAGCCAGCTGTCTGCCGCAAACCGTCGGGCGGGGCCGCCCTGCCGGAAGTAGTCTGGCGCACAGGCGACAACTTGGCCCCTGCCGATTTGTCACCCGATGGAACAGTACTCTCCTACACGAAAGTCGGCTCGCCTGATGTGCTTATGATTTTGCCGCTGAAAGGGGAACGACAGCCGCACCCGTTCTATTCCAGCGGCTTTGAGCAGAGTCACGGAAAATTTTCGCCCGACGGTAAATGGATCGCTTTCACGTCAACCGAAACAGGATCGTTTGAAGTTTACGTACAGCCGTTTCCACCGACGGGACAGAACTGGAAGGTATCGGCCGGCGGCGGCGCGCAGCCGCGATGGCGGCGCGACGGCAAGGAACTCTTCTACCGCACAAACGACGGAAAGATGATGGCGGTGCCGGTGAAGACCGCCGGAGGATTTGACTCCGGTGTGCCGCAGTTCCTGTTTTCA
>Ga0070741_10018272_pt1 | contig 11382 bp, 8 predicted proteins | sample Coa_R1_4_FD_66440 | JGI IMG/M metagenome (GOLD analysis project Ga0070741, IMG submission 66440) | Surface soil microbial communities from Centralia Pennsylvania, which are recovering from an underground coalmine fire - Coalmine... | ecosystem: Environmental > Terrestrial > Soil > Unclassified ...
TTCGATTCACAGATCGCTGGAATCTGACTTTCATAGGCGTAGAGCGCGCCCAGGCCTTCCACTGTTGATCCCTGGCCGCAAGCGGACCGGAATGTGTCGATCAATTTTTTGGTCTCGGGTTGTTTCTGGGTCCGCGCGAGCGCGGCCTCTTCGACACCGAGGGCATCTGCAAATTTCTTCCAAAGATCCGGATGATTTGGCGAGCCAGCTTCCTCATCGATCAAATTGTTGAGTAGTTGTTTTCGCGTGGCTTGATCCTCGCAGTTTGCATGCACCGCTGAGAGATACGTGGGAAACGCCGCAACATGGTGATAGTACTGCCGCGCATAATCGGTCAGCGCCTCTTTGCTTAATTCTCCGCGCGCCCAGGCAAGATAAAATGGATGTTTTAAGAGATGTTTCTTCGCGATGTCATTGTCGATGTAATCGAGATATTGGTTCATAAAGTGATTGAATTTGCTTATAAGCGCAGGCTGGATCGCCGCAAGTATTTAGTGGTTTTTTTGGGTAATGGCCCAGCATTTCAACGCCGGGCTATTTTCTGCCGTCACCTCTGAGCGGTTGATTGCATCACACCGACTTTAAAATGTGTTTAATTCCACGCACAGGAATCAGGACCCAGCCAGGACGATTGTTCAGCTCGTAACCGATTTCGTAAACTGCTTTATCAAGCAGATAGGCTTCAAGCATGATTTGAAGGTCTTCGCTGTTTTGCGGGATGAAGACGGAGCTGCCTGTCGTCTTCAAATAGCTCTGTAAAAAAACGCTGCCCATGTGACGATACCAGAGATCGGCCCAGCGTTCCAAAAATGGCACATCTTCTTTACGCATGGCTGGTTGCCAGAGGGCGCTGTAGGCGGCGTATTGAAAGGAGCGCATCATGCCTGCTACATCTCGTAGCACCGAGCGTTTCAGCTTGCGTTCGCTAAGCGGGCGCGCCGGTTCACCTTCAAAATCAAGGATGACAAAGTCTTTTCCGGTGTAAAGCAACTGACCAAGATGATAGTCGCCATGAATCCGAATTTTCGCGGCATTTGTCCACCGATCGAGCAGCCGTTTTTCGCGCGTGAGTATTTCTTGTTCCGCACCGAGCACTTCCTTTGCCTCATCGCGGAAGTCTGTAGGAAGATCGCATACCTTCTTTTCCAAAAGAGTAAACGCGCGTCGCAGTGACGCCCGCATGTTTTGATAAACAGAGCGTTGCGCCATCGCGTTGAATGGCTCGGGCCGAAACGCCGGATCATCGGGACAACAGGCGAGCGCAAGATGGAGTTCGCCGGTGCGTTGTCCGAGCAACTTCATTTTCTCAGGATAAATGCCACCGAATAGTTCATCGAGCAGGGCTCCCGGAGGCGCGATTTCGTTCTGGAGGTCGGCTTTGCGGGCGAGGACCCGCTCGTAATAACGGCCGACTGCATCCAGGGTGAGCAACCAGACATCACCTTCGTTAGTAACCGCGCGCTGTAGCAAACAGACCACAGTTGGTTCCACTTTTGGGCGGCGATATTCGATTGCGCCGACAAACTCCGGAACATTTGGAAACTGGGTGTGCTCTGTAAGAAACCGGGTTATCTCAACATCAGGATTCACGCCATCCTCGATCTTGCGATAGAGTTTTAGGAAGAATTTGTTGTCAAAGAGCATTGAGGAATTGCTCTGCTCCGTTCCTAGTACACGGGAATTTCCCGGCGCAATGGATTGATCGGTATCGAGACCCTTGGCGGCGACGCCAACGAGATCGCCAGCGCGTCCCCCAGTGGTCTCGCGTTTCAGGATTGTGTCAAACAACCGAGAGCGGCATTCCACATCCCAGATGGCGTCAAACAGGATGTTTTCGCCGCTACCTTCGAAACGCCCGATGATGGCATGCGGTGCGGCCTGAGAAATGGCGCGAGCAGCGTCGCCGGACGCAATCTTGACTGGGAGAACATATGTCTCGGTAGGCGCATCCAGATAGTTGACCTCGACAAACCAAAGTTGAGCAGCCCCGGCCTCTTCTGACATCGCAGGATGCTCAATGACCTTCAAATTACGAAAAGTCCGCGCTTTCGACCCGAACCACCGACAGCTCTGGAGGTACCGCGGTAGAATTTCCCCTTCGACGGCAGCGCGTTGACCATTGGCCAGGAGCGCCTCCAGCGCCATCGGCGCGCTGATTACCGGCACTGCCTTCTTTCTTGGCGCCCGGCGTCCGTCGGTTGGCGCGTGCAGGGCGAACCAGTAGTGCGCGTGTGGGCCCAACGTGATTACATAGCGTGATTTTCTAATTGGCCGAAAGAGATTGCGGCTAAAAACTTCCATCGGCACGTAACCGGTAAAGCGTGAAAGATCCAGTTCCACCGATTGCGCAAAGCGCGAGAGATTCACGACTACTAAAATGATTTCGTCGCCGTGTCGGCGAAGGAAGGTGAGAACCTTGGGATTGTCCGGATAGAGAAATTCAAGCGAGCCGCGTGAGAACGCCTTGAAGTTTTTTCGCATTGCGATGACTCGGCGTGTCCACCAGAGCAACGAGGAAAGATTTTTCTGTTGGTTTTCCACGTTGACGGCTTCGTAATGATATTCCGGATCGATCGTAATGGGCAGATAAAGCTGCTGCGGGTTTGCCCTGGAAAATCCGGCGTTGCGGTCCGGGCTCCACTGCATCGGGGTGCGGCAACCGTTGCGATCGCCGAGATAAAAATTATCGCCCATGCCGATCTCATCTCCGTAATAAATGATCGGAGTACCAGGCATTGAGAAAAGCAGTATATTGAGCAGCTCGATTTTGCGGCGGCTGTTCACGAGCAAGGGCGCAAGGCGCCGGCGAATCCCAAGATTAATGCGGGCGTGCGGGTCGGTAGCGTAAACACGATACATGTAGTCGCGCTCCTCATCCGTGACCATTTCCAGGGTCAGCTCGTCATGGTTGCGCAGAAACATCGCCCACTGGCACTGCTCGGGAATCGGCGGAGTCTGTTCCAGGATATCGATGATCGGAAAGCGGTCCTCCATCTGCAGCGCCATGAACATGCGCGGCATGAGTGGGAAATGAAAATTCATGTGCGATTCGTCGCCGTTGCCAAAGTAAGCGGCGGCATCTTCCGGCCATTGGTTCGCTTCCGAGAGCAGCATGCGATTTGGAAATTTCGCGTCGATGTGGGCACGCAGGTTGCGGAGATATTGGTGTGTCTCCGGCAGATTCTCGCAGCTCGTGTTTTCTCGTTCGTAAAGGTATGGAATCGCGTCAAGACGAAGTCCGTCTACGCCCAGACCGAGCCAGAAATCGCACACTTTCTCCACAGCATCGTGTACCGCCGGGTTGTCAAAATTCAGGTCTGGCTGATGCGAATAAAAACGGTGCCAATAATAAGCTTTGGCGACGGGGTCCCATGCCCAGTTTGATGTTTCGAAGTCTTTAAAAATGATTCGCGAATCCTTGTATTTCTCCGGGGTGTCACTCCAGACATAGAAATCTTTGTAGGCGAGATCGTCGCTGCCGTGGCCGGGGCCAATAAACCCGGCACCTCGTGATACCGAGTCGGCCTTTCCGCGGTCGCCGACCCCGGCTACCGCCACAGCCCGGCGCGACTTTTGAAACCACGGATTTTGATCGGAAGTGTGATTGATCACCAGCTCTGTGATGACCCGCAGATTTCGCGCGTGCGCCGCGTCAAGAAACGCGCGGAAGTCATCGAGCGTGCCGAAATTTGGATTGACGTCGAAGTAATCGGCGATGTCGTATCCGTCGTCTCGCAGCGGCGAAGGATAAAACGGCAGAAGCCAGATTGCAGTGATGCCGAGTTCCTGAAGATAATCCAGTTTCTCGATCAGTCCGCGGAAGTCGCCCATCCCGTCGCCGTCGCTATCGCAAAACGTTTTGACGTGCATCTCGTAGATCACTGCATCTTTGTACCACAACGGATCCACGCTCCTTTGAGTCTCTCCTTGCGCCATGCGTTTAATCTTTCCCGCACAAAAGCCGGTACGCAATCATCGGTTGAACAGTTGCTTTCAGCGAACCATGCTTTTTATAACTCGCGGTTCGAAACCGGTGGACGAAGTTGTCCGTACAGCTTAAGAGACGGAATGGCGAGTCCGCGTGCGGGCTGCGCTGATAGAGCTATTGCAACTTTTTGACCTCTCATGGGACGGTCCAAACTAACTTCTTCCACCCCCCGCAAACAAAGGAAACGTGCGCGCCTCACAAAATCGCGACTGCAACCGGTCTCTGTTGCCCCGCAAATTGAACCTGGAGCCCCGAGCGACGTAGAATTAATGACGGCGATCCAGGCGGAGGACGCCGATGCGCTATCTCAGCTTTACGATCGGTACAACGGCATTTTGAAGGCGCTCATTTTGCGAGTGATTCACAATGAAGCCGAGGCTGACGATCTGTTGCAGGAGATATTCATGGAGATTTGGAACCAGGCGAAAAACTTCTCTTCCCAAAAGGGCAAGCCGCTCGGCTGGATGGTGACGCTGGCCCGGCGGCGGGCCATCGATGGCTTGCGGAAAAAGCAGGCTTATGCGCGCGCAGAAGAACGTTTACAAAGTGAAACCGAACAACAGCCTGACGCATGGGGACATAATGTTACCGAAGAGGAGATCGTGCTGAGTGACACACGCTCTCTCATACGCAAGGTGATTAGTGGACTTCCTCCAGCCCAGCAACAGGCGATCGATCTGGCATTTTTTCGAGGGATGAGCCAGCGCGAAATCGCCGCGAAAACGAATACACCCTTGGGCACCGTGAAGACCAGGCTTGAACTCGGGCTTAAAAAAATCTATGACGGCCTCAAGGAGTTAAGAGGTGAACTTTAAGGAATTCCAGAACCAATCCCGGCTCTACGTCATTGGGGCCTTGGAGTCGGAAGAGTTGGAGGAATTCGAAAAAGCGCGAAAAAAATTTGGGAAAAAAGCCGAAGACTACATCGGCGAATGTTACGGGTTACACGAAGCCTTTGCGCTAAGTCTGCGTCCAGCGAAGGCGTCGGCAGCAATCAAAGACCGGCTGATGGCGATGGTTCGTACGCGGAAAGAGGCGTAACATTCGTTCTTCGTTAGTCTGTCTTCGGCGCAAGAGAGGCGACGATTTTCTCAAATCGCGCATCGCTGCGCAACGGATCCCAGAAGGGGAGCAGTTTCAATTGGCCATAGCTGAGAGAGCTTGGGTAGTGGATTGCCGCGACAAGCTGTTCGCAGGCGAGATCCTTCTCGCCAACCCAGGCGGCGATCATCGCCAGATACTCGATCATGGCCGCGCCATTGATTGAATCTTTTTCCACAGGTAAAAGTTCAAGCGATCGTCGACCTTCGCGCAATGCGTCCTCTTTTCGGCCAAGCCCCGCGTCGATCAAACCGAGCATGCACAGCGCAGGACCATAATCTGGTTGGGCTTGGACGATTTTCTCCTGCTCCGCGCGCGCAGCAGTGAACGCCGAACGCGCTTTGGCATTGTCCTTCGCCATGCGAGCAATAACGCCCTCCACGAACAGGCGAGTGAAAGAAGCGCTGTCGCTACCCAGGTTGGGCCTGTTTTCACCTAATGCGACCAGGGCATTTTCTGCCGCAACGGCGTCGCGTTCGCCCAGTGCACACAGGAGCCAGTCATTGGCGAGCTTCGACATCGCGGGAGGATTTGTGGCCCGAATTGAATCGAGGATTTGACGGTATGGCCGGATATCGGCACAACAATTGAAGTCCGCAGCCGCGCGCTCTGCCCTGGTAAAAGCATCGTTGGGCTCGATGGCCAGTATGCGATCGTACGCCGATTTTTCTTCAGGATAGCGCCTGAGAAACTCGTAGCTATGGGCAATCTGCTGAAGGGTAAAAGTATTGCGAGGGTCGATCGCCACGGCGCGCTCGAAGCTTTTCATGGCGGCCTCCCAGCGGCCGAGCCGGCGTCTGATGAGTCCCTCGAGTTGGAATACCCAAGGATTATTGGGCAAGGTCTGACGGGCAAGGTCCAGCTCGGCCAAAGCGCCGTCATACTCAAGATAACCCGAGTAAAGATTGAACGCCCGCGCCAAATGCGTTTCACCAGCATCGGGACTCAGGCGGGCTGCTGCCTGAATAGCTGCTTCTGCTGATGCCAGCCGCGCCGAGGTATGGTCGTGCCCCAAAAAGTAAAGGACGTCATTAGCCCGGGCGAGCAGGCAATACGCATCGAGGAAAGATGGATCACGGGCGATCGCCTGGTTCAGCAGATCGGCCGCCTGCAACAAATTCGTTTTCTCGTTGCTAGTGATGCCTGAGCCAAGAAGAAGATTTTTCGCTCGCACGTAAAGATCGAACGAGGGAATGTCGGTTGTTGGAGAGCGCGCGATCGCGTTTTTCTCCCCCGGCGAAAGTTTTGCCTGTAATTGCTCGGCGATCGTCTGCGCGATCTCATTTTGAATGGCAAATACGTAGGAGAGGTCGCGCTCGTAAGTTTGCCCCCAAAGCTGCCTGCCAGTGCGCGCGTCGATCAACTGCGCGTTGATGCGGACGCGATTGCCGGAACGTCTGACGCTTCCTTCCACCACGTGCGCCACCCCAAGTTCTCGGCCAGTCTGACGCAGATTGCGTGCGACGTCGGCTTTATATTGCATCACCGAGGCGCGGCTGATCACTTTCAGATCGGCAACCTTTGCAAGATCACTCAAGATCTCGTCCTGCACGCCATCGGCAAAATACGAGTCTTGCTTGTCGTCACTGAGATTCTCAAACGGCAGCACGGCGACACTCTTTTCGGGCGGCCATAGAGATGGCAAAACTAAGAATCGCTCGCGAAGCGACCAGCTAACTCCAATCGCAAGCAGCAGACACGCAATAATAGCGCCTGCCAAGGCTGGATTGCGACGCGACCAGCGCCAGAGTCGCGCGGGGGCCGATACCGGCCGCGCGGTAATCGGTCGTCCTTCCAGCCACCGCTCCAAATCTTCTGCAAGCGCGGCAGCAGACTGGTAGCGTGCATTTGGATCGCGCTCGAGACATCGCGCCACAATTGTTTCAAGGTCCCGGCCAACCGAAGGCGCGAACAAGCGTAACTTCGGGGCCGGCGTGTCGGCCGCTTTTCGAACAACGGCGAGCCCATTAGCTCCGACGAAAGGCGGCCGACCAGCAATGAGACTGAACAAAATCGCACCCAGACTGTAGATGTCCGCAGCCGGACTAAATTGGGAGCCTTCTGCTTGTTCTGGCGCGATGTAACCCGGTGTTCCAAATGTTGTGAGGGTCTGGGTGAGATCGCTCTTTTCATCGAGCCATTTGGCAAGGCCAAAATCGCTGACCAGCGGTTCGCCGCGCGCATCCAGCAAAATATTTCCGGGTTGAAGGTCGCGGTGCAGTATCCTGTGCCCATGTGCGTATGCCACGGCGCGCGCGACCTTTGCCATTAACCGTACACAGATGCGCGATTCTTTACGAAGAGCTGCAGGGGCGGTGCGCAAGCTTCCGCCTGTCGCCAGTTTCATGCTGAAAAACGGAACGCCATTATCGGCTTCGCCGACCTCGTAAATGGGAAGAATGTTTGGGTGATCGAGACTTGCAGCTGCTTCCGCCTCACGGCCAAATCTTGCCAGCGCCTCGTGTGAGTCCGCGTGATAAGCGATCACACGTTTCAATGCCACGATTCGCCGCGAGTAACGTTGCCTTGCGCGGTAAATTACACCCATCCCGCCACGGCCGATCTCTTCGAGGATTTCGTAATTGCCAAGTCGCCATTGCGTGTCGGGGATGTTCGCCTGATCGAGTACGTTTTTGAACGCTTGCGCGGAAGCTTCACCCTCCGTGTCCAATCCTTCTTTGAGGAGACAACTCAAGCAGATCCCCTCGCTAAGGCGTATGGTCGCGCCGCACCGTTCACATCTGTTTGCGCCTGCCGCTACACCTGCCACCGAGTCGGACAGATTTATCGCAGCCTTCATTTAACCATTGACGCCAGCGAGTACGCTACAGAGATAGCGGATCTCGGCGTCAATATCTGCCGGATTCTCCACCGTGTGCGCGACTTCATCGCGCAAAAACCAGCGGAAACGTTGACGCAAATTATGCAGTTGCTTCTTTACGGCTGTCTCGGCGATTCCCAGAGCTGCAGACACGCCGGCGTAAGAGACGTCGCCACGTTCCGACGCCAGATACCGACTTAAAGTTTCAAATAACCGCAGCCGCCCGTGGCACTCGCATTCCTCGCGGAGGCGTTGCAAAGCATGTTCAGCTACAGTTGCTGCCCAACGAATATCAAAAAGATTTTCTGGAGAGAGCGATTCGATGCCTTGTGTGGGCAGTGTTAATTCCGAGGGCGCTTCGGCCATCCATTCGTCCCAGGAAACGAACTCCAGTGAGCCACCACGTTTGGCCGCCCGGCTTCGTTCTTGAGCGTGGCTGAGAAAATTCTGGACGGATCTAAGCAGGAAGGACCGGAACCGGCCGCGATGTTGATCCGCATGCCGGAACCAATCGCTTTCCAGAATCATGACGAAAAAATCCTGGGTGATATCCTGCGCTTCGTGCATGGAGTAGCCTTGGCGGCTAACGAACAGGAACACGGGCCGCCAGTAGCTTCGGGATAACTCGGCCAGCGCTTCGCGCGCCTTTTGTTCATCCGTATTAGAGCCTGTGGCGGAAAGAATGAGACTCCACCGCGTCGTAGCGAACGAGCGCGGTTCCGCTACAGGGCGCTCCCCGGTTCCCGATTTCACAAAAGACGAGGCTGACGCTTTTTCCTATTTTTTACAAGCTCAAACAACGGAGCTCTAAGCGGGCGAATCGCGCGAATGTTTGCAGGGCAAACGCCCGCCTTTTTCAAAATATCAGGAACTTCTCTCCTCCATTTCGTTAGAACCTTGGTGAGAGGAATAGCACCTATGAAAAAATCAAATGTTATGCGGGAAAGAATGACGGTAACTGTTTTAATCATCATCGGGCTTGCCTGCTTTGGGCCTTTGCCCTTGGCGCAAGCGGTCAGTCCGGCGCCGGACGGAGGTTACCCGGGCTTCAATACCGCTGAGGGACAGAACGCGCTCAACGGTCTCACCACTGGCATCTGGAACACCGGCCTTGGGGCCTACGCGCTCTGGCGGGACACAGACGGCAGCTACAACACCGCCGTCGGCACGGCAGCGCTCCTCTTAAACGTGGGAGACCAGACCACGCAGACAGGGCTGTACAACACCGCTGTCGGAGTGGCAGCTCTTATACTCAATACTGCTGGCAGCCGCAACACGGCGGTGGGTTTGAGAGGCCTTTTAAACAATGACTCAACCGGAAATGGATTTGGAAATTCCAACTCAGCCTTCGGAGCTGATGCGCTCTTTTCGAATACCGACGGCGGCAACAACACTGCCGTTGGCGATAGCGCCCTCTTCAGCAACCAAACCGGGGGCGGCAACGTGGCGGTCGGCTCTTCTGCGCTTCATAACGACACCGGCGACGGGAACACGGCCGTAGGGGTTAACGCATTATTTCCGAACACTACCGGCGTTGCTAACACAGCCGTGGGCGGTGCCGCGCTCGGGAACATGACCAGCGGCAGCCACAATATAGCCCTCGGAACCCAGGCGGGATCTGGTCACACCATCGGCGATGGCAACGTCTATATCGGGATGCCAGGCCAAGCTGCTGAAACCAGTAAAACCTATATCGCGAATATTAACACGACCACAGAAGTTGATGATCCCGTTTACGTCGACACAGTAACCGGCTTGCTTGGTCACTTGAGTTCTTCGCGCCGCTATAAAGAGGATATTAGGCCGATGGATAGCGCCAGTGAGACTATTTACCGGCTCAAACCGGTCACCTACCGTTATAAGAAAGAATTTGTTCGGGCACAGTCGCCCGCCTTTGGCCTGATCGCCGAGGAAGTCGCTGAGGTAAATCCCGCTCTCGTGGCGCGGAATGCCAAAGGCCAGCCCGAAAGCGTGCACTATGAAATGGTAAACGCGATGCTGCTCAACGAGTTCCTAAAAGAGCACAAGAAAGTCGAAGATCAGCAGGCGATGATTGGTGACTTAAAATCAACTGTCGCCAACCAAGAGAAGCGTTTCACACAACAGGAAGCGCAAATCGAAGCTCTCAGATCAGGCCTTCAGAAGGTGAGCGCACAGCTCGAGATAAGTAAGCCCGTGCCGCAAGTGGTGCTCAACAATCGCTAACAATTTCAGTGTGTCATAACCTGCGTGTGGCCGGGGTCATCCGCCTGCGCCTTTAGGGGCTACGGCGCGACAAGTCGACCCCGGCTTACAGCAGCAACCCGCCTTCACGCGGGCCTACGGCTGGTTTCTTCCTCAACGACTTAGGTCGCTCAGGATAAATTCCTGGAGGAAACCGTAAAAGTTTATCTGGAACAGGCTCAGGTCCCGTCGCGATCCGATGGGTGAGCGAAAGTGGTCGCTCAATTCGTTTTCAGTGAAATTATTTTTTGCGGCGATGACCAGCCGCGCCTGATTGAGGGCGCTTAACCAGGCATCGGCATGTTTGGCGGGGATGCGCAGTGTGCGGTTCGCCAGACTTTTTTCGTTGCCATTTAGTTGCGCCAAGTCGGCAACCACGGTTTCAGTGGCACTCTGAAAAAGACGCCGCAGCTCCGGTTCGACGTATTGCTTCCACTCTGCGCAAAGCTCCGGTTCTTTTCCGTTCGTCGGGGAACTGAAGAGACGCTGCTCGGCAGCTCTTACTCCGTCCGGGCTGGTGCTTGCAGGAATCTGCCGAAGGAGCTCGGCAAGAAAGGGGTCCAGCTCGGAAATCTCGATATGGTCGCTGTGCCGGCAAATTTCCATCACCTGATTTTCTCCAGTGTGGCGAGCAGGAGATAGCCGTGCAACTGTTGCACATAAAGCTCGGCTGGCTCTCGCATGCCGGCCCACAAGATCGAACGTCCCTTCTGATGCACTTCCAACATATGTCTTTCCGCTTTCTCGCGCGGATAGCCGAACACCCGTTGAAAAACCATGGTCACGTAGCTCATCAAATTCACAGGATCGTTGTGGACCACTACTTGCCAGGGAAGATCGAGGTCTTCTTCCGAACGCGTTTCCTTGGTGGGCTCCGTCGTTGTTACGGAGCCAGTTTCATCCAAAACATGAGTCGTTGCGCCTGTATCCTTGCTCTGCGCCCGGCATCCGACGCCCCGCCGTCGCTCGCGACTCATGGTTGAAACGCTAACATACGACGCTCTCAGTTCAAACAAGCTGTAATGTGCTGTAGCTGACATCGGCGATTCCGGTTCTGGGATCACTGGTTCGGCCGCGATCATTGGTCCCGTCTACAGTGACGCAGAATCTTTTCCTGCGTCTTCTCCATCCTTCCCGCGCCGGTTTGCGTTTGATCGTCGAAGCCGTGCAAATGTAAAAGCCCATGGACGACATAAAGGCGAAGCTCATGCGCCAGCGAGCTGCCAAACGTGCGAGCATGCCGTTTTGC
>Ga0070741_10018273_pt1 | contig 11382 bp, 6 predicted proteins | sample Coa_R1_4_FD_66440 | JGI IMG/M metagenome (GOLD analysis project Ga0070741, IMG submission 66440) | Surface soil microbial communities from Centralia Pennsylvania, which are recovering from an underground coalmine fire - Coalmine... | ecosystem: Environmental > Terrestrial > Soil > Unclassified ...
GGTCTGGACGCCCTGAATGGTTTTGTTCGACTTGATCCCCTGAACGTTCTTGTTGCCCTGGAGTCCCTGCTGCACGCCCTGGATGCTCCTGGCCCCCTGGATTCCCTGCACGCCCTGAACGCCCTGCACGCCTTTTGCGTTCACGTTGCTGAATTGACGCTGCAGGTTCGTGTTCTTGAACGGCACGTTGCCGCGGTGAGCAGGGTCAAACTTCCAGCCTTGTGCCTGCACGCCGGTCACGTTGACCTTGTTGAACCTGCTGTAGAGAACGGGGTTGGTCTGGATCGCCGCGTAGCCACCATGTCCCCAGTTATAACGGTACCACAGCGCCGGTCCGACAAAGGCCGCCGTGGCAAATCCGAATATGGGGCCAACGGTCCACCACCGTGGATACCAGAAGAACGGCGCGTAGGCAGGCGGCCAGTAACCGACACCGTAGACCGCGACGGGATCATAGACCGGGACATAGATGTAGTCCGGTTCAACCGGCTCGATGACGATGTACTCGGGCGGCCCCGCATAACCTGTGCGCGGCGGCGCGGCGACCCTGCTGACCTTCTGTTCCTTGCCCGACTTCAGGTTGCCGGCGGTTTCCGCCTGCTTGCGCAACGTCTGAATTGCGGTCTGCACGTCGTCGGGTTGCGCCAGAAAAGCCTCGCCAAGCTGGGTCGTCCACTCCAGCTTCTCGTTCATCATGGCAAGAACCTGCGGCACCGACGTCAATCCCTTGACGCTCGGATCCCACGGCTCCTTCTGCATCGCATCTTCGAGCGCAGGACCCTTGAGATTCGGATTCTTCTCGGCCCAGCGCGACGCGAGCGTGACCTCGAGCGGATAGGTCGATGCAGTCAACACCTGCGCCAGCAGCGCATCGGGATAGAGCGCGATTGGCGCGACCAGTTGCTGCAGCTGCTCTTGGGTCAGCTGCTGTGGCTGAGGCTGCTGCTGAGATTGCGGCTGACCCTGTTGATTTTGCGCCGATGCGGGCAGCGATGCGACCGACAGGACCGCCGGCACGGCCAGCGCCGTGACGCAATAGCGATGAACGCGTTTTGACCAGGCTGACATGGGCCTTCCCTTCGTGGCTTGTCACAACCCTCGGGGGCTCCGGAGATGCATCGTACCGGTGAAAACCGCCCATTTGAAGGAAAAAGGGCCTCAGCTAAGGGCCACTACCACTTCAGGTATTCACCGCCGCATCCGTCCAGCCTCAAATGTGATCAGCCGGCGGCCGCAAGTGCGTTGTTTTCAAGCCCACTGCCGGACCGTGCGCGGCCGACAACATGCGCGTAGTCGGCAATCGGTTTCGGCCGGCCGATCAGATAACCCTGGATTTCGCTGCAGCGCTCGGCGGCAAGGAACTTGCGCTGCTCCTCGGTCTCGACGCCCTCCGCCACGACCGGAAGATTGAGCCCGCGGCCCAGCGCGATCACCGCGCGGATGATCGTCGTTGCCTGCTGGCTGTGCCCGAGATTGGCGACAAAGGCCTGGTCGATCTTCATCTTGTCGAACGGGAACGACTGCAGATAGGAGAGCGACGAATAGCCGGTACCGAAGTCGTCCATGGCGATGCGCACGCCAAGTCCCTTCAACCGGCGCAAGACCGACACAGCGCGGGTGAAGTCGTCGATCAGGACGCCTTCGGTGATTTCCAGTTCGAGTCGCGCCGGCGCGAGGCCTGTCTCGAGCAGAATCTGGTGCACCAGCCGCGGCAGGTCGCCGTGCCGGAACTGCACCGGCGACAGATTGATCGCAATGCCCAGCGGCTGCGGCCATGACGCCGCCTCGCGGCAGGCGCTGCGCAGGATCCATTCTCCGAGCGGGATGATCAGGCCGCTTTCTTCCGCGAGCGGCACGAAGGTGCTCGGTGGCACCAGTCCGTGACGCGGATGATGCCAGCGCACGAGGGTCTCGAAGCCGGTGATCTCGCCGTCGATGTGGGCCTGCGGCTGGTAGTGCAGCTCGAGCTCGTCACGCGCGATCGCCGAGCGCAGATCCTGCTGCAGCGCCCTCTTCTCGCGCAGCTGCTTGTCCATCGACATCTCGAAGAAGCGCACCGATCCGCGCATTTCCGACTTGGCGCGGAAAAGGGCGGCATCGGTATTCGCGATCAGGGTGGGGGCGTCGACGCCGTCCTGCGGATAGATGCCGACCCCGATGGTCAGGCCGACGCGCAACGCATTGCCATTGACCTCGATATCCGAATCCACCGCGGCCAACAGCCGTTCCGCAAGCGCTTCGGCTGCCGCCGGCCGAATTCCGGTCGGCGTGACCACGGCGAATTCGTCGCCGCCGAGCCGCGCGAGAAACGCGCCCTGACACGCCGTTTCGAGGCGCCGCGCCACCTCACGCAGCAATGCGTCGCCGGTGTCGTGGCCAAACACGTCGTTGACCGACTTGAAGCGGTCGAGATCCAGCGAAAGCAGCGCAAAGCTTTCACCCGCAACCGATGCATGCCCGATCATGGACGCAATGCAATGGTTGAACGCCGTCCGGTTCGGCAGATCCGTCAGCGAGTCATGCTGCGCCATATGCTCGATTCTCTGCTCGCTGCGCTTTCGTTCGGTAAGATCATTGATGACGCAAATAAGGTATTGCGGCTTGCCGTCAGGCATCTTCACCAGAAGGCGCATTGCCGTGACGACCCGTGTCCCGTTGCTCGGCGTGATGACGGAATGCTCGTCGAGGAATGTCGGTTGGCCAGAAGCGATCAATTTGCGGTCTTCGGCCTCGATCCTTTCCGCACTGGCCTGCGGCATGATCTCCGCGGCGGTCCTGTCGAGCATGACGGAACGGTCGACGCCCAGATACCTTTCGGCTGCGCGGTTGATAAGCAGGTAGCGCAAATCGGGAATGCTTTTCACGATGATCGGCGACGGCACGTTCTCGATAATCGTGTGGAGGAACGTCCGCGTGCGTTCGAGCTCCTGCTCCGCCCGGTCGCGTTCAGTGACGTCCTCGTGCGTCGCAACCCAGCCACCGCTTTTCACCGGCTCATTTACGACGGCGATGGTCCGGCCATCTCCGAGCTTGACGTTGAGGGTGAAGGCCCTCCCCTGCTTGAGGGCGGCGCGCAGGTCCGCGTCGTATTTGTGCGGATCGAGCGGGAACGTACCCGCCGCAATGCGTGCATCGAGCAGATCGCGCACGGTGCATCCGCGCCAGATTCGACGCGGACTTATGTTGTACATCTCCCGATACCGCTCGTTCCAGACAACCAGCCGATTCTGCGCATCGAACATGCACAGACCCTGGTTCATGTTGTTGAGCGCCTCGTCGAGCCGCAGAACCTGCTCGCCGCCGTTACGCCAGATGCTCCAGGCCAGAATTGCCGCAACAACAGACAGGCCGGCCGCCGCCATGAACATTGTCGGGGCGAGAGAGGCCGACGCGGCGGCGGCATGAATGAAAATGAGTCCAACCGCCACGACGCCTGCGATAACGCCGACGAGGCCGGCGAATGCAATCAGACGCCAGTCGCGATGTGCCGCAAAATCTCCCAACGCTCGAAACATGGCTCGCGCCGGACCGGTTGACGCATTGGCTCAAACTTGCCGATGTTTTTGCAATTGTGGACGATCAAGTCTCCGGTCCTGTTAAATTCCGGGACAAGTGACGGTTAATTGTCGTTAAGGCTACGCATGCGTGAACATGCATGCGCGCTCTTCCAACGCTGCCCCGCGTGCACGCCTCAGTGGCCCTTCAGGAACGCAAAGTCGCAGCCCTGGTCGGCACCGAGGATTTCCTGCGCGTAAAGCCGGGCATAGCCCCGTAACGGCGCCTGCGCCGGACGTTTTGCCTCGGCGGCGCGGCGCCCGAGCTCGGCATCGTCGACCAGGAGATCGATCCGCCTCCGCTTGACCGAAAGGCGCAGGCGATCGCCGTTGCGCACCAGCCCAAGCGGTCCGCCCGAGGCGCTGTCAGGTGTGACATGCAGAACGATCGTACCGAACGCAGTACCGCTCATGCGCGCATCCGACACCCGCACCATGTCCTTCACACCCTTCGCCGCAAGTTTCTTCGGGATCGGCAGATAGCCCGCCTCGGGCATGGCGGACGCGGAATGCGGACCCGCGTTCTGCAGGACGAGAATGTCTTTCGCATCGACATCCAGGTTCGGATCGTCGACGCGGGCGGCAAGGTCTTCCAGCGAGGAAAAGACGACGGCCTTGCCTTCATGCTCGAACAGATCTGCATCCGCCGCCGAGCGTTTGAGAATCGCGCCCTGCGGCGCCAGGTTGCCGAACAGCGCCACCAGGCCTCCGTGCGCCTCCAACGGCTTTTTGCGTTCGGCAATAATCGTACGGTCAACCCACCCGTCACCCTCGTCGGCGAGCCGCTCGCCGAGCGTCTCCCCCGTCACAGTCTTGCAGTCCAGGTGCAGCAGGTCCTTGAGCTCGCGCAGCAGCGCGCCCATGCCGCCGGCGGCGAAAAAATCCTCCATGTAGCCGTTGCCGACCGGTTTCAGGTTCACCAGGACCGGCGTCGTATCGGACAGTTCGTTGAGCCGTTGCAGCGAAACCGGAACACCGGCCCGACCCGCGATCGCCGTCAGATGAATGATGCCGTTGGTTGAGCCGCCGATCGCGAGCAGCACGCGCAGCGCGTTCTCGATCGACTTCTGGTTTACGATTTTGTCCGGCGTCAGTTGCGAGCCAATCAGCTTCACCGCGGCGGCTCCCGTTGCTTCCGCCGCGCGTAGCCGGTCGGCATGCACGGCCGGAATCGCCGCAGTCCCAGGCAGAATCATGCCGAGCGCTTCGGCGATGCAGGCCATTGTCGATGCCGTGCCCATGACGGCGCAGGTGCCGGCCGTCGTCGCCAGCCGGCCCTCGATTTCGGAAATTTCGTTGTCGTTGAGCTTGCCGGCACGGTACTGCGCCCAGAAACGGCGGCAATCGGTGCAGGCACCGAGCCGTTCGCCGCGATGGCGTCCGGTCATCATCGGCCCGGCCACCAGCATGATCGCGGGCTTTGCCGCCGACACCGCGCCCATGAGCTGCGCGGGCACCGTCTTGTCGCAGCCGCCCATCAGCACCACCGCATCCATCGGCTGCGCCCGCACCATTTCTTCGGTGTCGATCGACATCAGGTTGCGGAATTTCAGGCTGGTCGGGTTAAGAAAGACCTCGCCGAGCGAGATGGTCGGAAATTCGATCGGGAGGGCGCCGGATGCCAGCACGCCGCGCTTCACCGCATCCAGAAGCTCCGGAAAATGCCGATGGCAATTGTTGAATCCCGACTGGGTATAGGCGATGCCGACGACCGGCTTGTCCAGCATCGGGCGGGAATAGCCCATCGACTGCGCGAATGACCGGCGCAGATAGAGCGAGAAATCACGGTCGCCGTAGTTGGTGAGGCCGTTGGCAATGCCTGCGGGTTTTTTGCTCATGCCGACACTTTCTGCAGCCGTGCGAGCCAGGATGCAAGCCGCCGGGCCAGGTGATTTGCGCTAAGCCGCTCGGAGACGGCCGGATGGCGCCGTCGCAGCCAGACCAACCCGACCTGACGCAGCCAGACCATGACCACCAGCATGGTGAGAAACCACGTCAGGAAATGGTAGCGCGCCGTAGCGGCATTGTAGAACAGGGCAACGGCATGCTGCGCGAGCGCCGACGCGCCGACCAGACGCAGCCACGGATCGAACTGCCGTCCGCGGGCCACGACGTAAATGAGCACCGCCACACCGGCGGCATTCAATGGAATGGTGGCGTAGGACGCCGCCGACCCGCTCAGCCAGTCGGCGAACTGCAGGACCAGGCGCGCGAGATACTCGCCACCGGGATCAAGACCGAGCAATTCGCGCGCAGCTGCAACGTAGGCCGCCGGCGGCATGACAAGAACATCGGAATGCCGGACGTTCGCGCTCAGCAGGACGAACGCGCGGCCGAACACCCAGTTGTGGAGCGTGATAAGAAAGACCGGCAGCGTGCCGATGCACAGACCGGCAAGGCGCGATCTCTGGCGCAGGTAGAGCGCGGCAATGCCTGCACCGCCGAGCAGCACCGCGGCCGCGGGCGCAACAATGGGCTTCATGAAGATTGCAAATGCGAGCAGCAGCGCACCAGTGAACGCCCCGGCGAATTTCCGGTCTTCTCCCGGTTTGCCGATGATCGGCAGCATTCCTGCAATAAACAAGATGTAGGCAGCCGGATCAGCGAAACCACGCGCCGCAAGCTGCGCGTACTGCACGAAGCTCGTGCCAAACAGGATTCCGGCCGGGACCGCGATAAAAATGAATGCCAGCGCCAGCGACCAGTCGCCGGGCAGAAAGCGGCGGAACAATCTGTAAACAAGGAACGGGAGCAGCAGGACCAGGGAGAGATAGCCGAGGTAGCTCTCGCCAAAGAAGACGTGCTCGATTGCACGGAAATATCTGAGACCCGGTCCGCCGTAGTAGAAGACGCTTTCGCCGCCTTCGAGGAAGCCTGCCAGATCGCCTTGCAGCAGTTTCCGCAGGAGCTCGCGGCCGAGGCCACCGTAGAACAGCCCGTCATCGCCGCCGTCGAACGGACGCATGCCGCCGAGAAAGCTCGCATCATCAATCGCTATGACAAATGCCGAAAGGCCCACGGCAACAAGCGGCAAAATCGCGCGGCGGGGATCGAGGCGCACCAGGGTTGCGGCGAGCCCCACAAGCCCGGCAAGGGCAAGCGCGCCCGCGAAAAGCTGACGCAGCCACACGTTGGCCGGCGGGTTGAGCCGCATGGCCAGCGAATCCGGAACGACGGCCAGACCGAACACGCGCCGGCCGATATCGGCTGTCTCGATCGTCCGGCAACCTTCGCCGGGCCAGCGCGCGAAGCGGCCGTCCCCGCTCTCCCACATGATCGTGCCGCGCCAGCACAGCGTGCCGCCGACATAGCCGGATGGCAGCCGGATCATCTCGTACCACGGCATGGCGAGATGCCAGCGATGCCAGCCCATCCAGAATCGCCGGTCGCGCGTCACGCGCGTCACGTCATTGTTGCTGGTCCAGTTATAGGCGCGCTCGTTGATGAAGCCGAGGCGCAGCCAGACAGGATCGCGGAAATCGAGCGCCCCCGTCGTGCGCGACGCATCCGTCCTGCGCCAGATATCGCGCCAGATGCTGTCGGCCGAAAAGGCGAAAGGCGCGGCCGGAAATCCCTCGTGCCGCCAGCAACCCGGCTTCGTCCGGTCGCATCGCTGCGCCGGCGGATACCGGCCATCGAATTCGGCGAGCAGCTGCCGGTAAATGTCTTCCGGCAAGGTCCGCTCCAGTGCCGGACCGGGAAGAAAGACGTTGTGCCCCTCCTCGATCCGCGGCGGCGCGACAAGCACTTCGCCGAGCACGACAAGACCGGTCAGTCCCGCCGCGATTGTCCATGCGCGCGGACGCGTGCTGACGCGCCCGCAGGCAACGACGACAGCGACAGCCAGCAGCGCCGCGTAGTCGACAATATTGTTGGCCGGCAGGCCGATGACGGCGACGGCAAGCACGAGCACACCCAGCTTGGGCCATGCACCACCGGCCGCGTCTTCGCGTGCTGCAGTCATGGACGTCGCCGGGCCCCGCGCCAAATCGCCCTTGCCTAGCATGTCGATTTAGCTCAAATCCATGCCGCGTATCGCAAAATCCTGCGCCGCGGAGCATTAAACCGTGATCCGATTGGGGATAGTCGGGAGCAATTACGGACGCACGGTGCAGCTTCCTGCCTTCCGTGCCGACCCTCGCTGCGAGGTCGTCGCACTGGCCGGCAGCAATGCCGTACGCACCGCCGAGTTCGCCCGGGACGCCGGAATTCCCAAGGCCTATGGTGGCTGGCGCGCGCTGGTCGAAGACCCCGACGTCGAGGCGGTTGCGATCGCAACGCTGCCGAGCCTGCAGGCGCAAATCGCCGTCCGCGCGCTCGAGCTCGGCAAGCCGGTCTTTGCGGAGAAGCCCCTGGCAAGCAGCCTCGACGCTGCACGCAGCATGCTCCGGCAGGCGACTATGAGCGGCAAGCCGACCATGATCGACTTCAATTTCCATCAGATCATGAGCTGGCAGCGTGCCAAGTCGATGCTCGATGACAATGCGATCGGCACGCTGCGGCACGTGACGGTGCATTGGCACGTCGAGAGCCGCACCATCCAGACGCGCATGCGAAGCTGGAAAACGGTGGGCGACGATGGCGGCGGCGTGCTCGGCAACTTCATCTCGCACTGCTTCCACTATCTCGAATGGTTCTGCGGGCCGATCGCAGGCCTGTCGGCGCGCGTCGCCGGCCTGCCGGACGACAAGGACCTGGAAACAACCATAGCGATGGCAATGCGGCTCGCCGCGGGCCCGCTGGTCAGCCTGTCGATGAGCTGCGCATCCTTTCTCGGCGCCGGCCACAGGATCGAGTTTTTCGGCGAGGACGGAACGCTGGTGCTGCACAACCCCGGTGCCGATTATATGCGCGGATTTGAGCTGCTGTACGCGAAGCGATCGGCGACCGCCATCGAGCGTATCCCGGTACAGGACCTCGTCGACGCGAAATATCCGGATGGCCGTATCGCGCCGGTCTCGCGCCTGGCGAAGATGTTTTTTGACGCGATCGAAGCCGGCAAGACGGCCGCGCCCGGCTTTGCCGAAGGTTACCGCGTTCAGCTGCTCATCGACGCCGCACGCCGCTCGCACCTGCAGGGGCGCTGGATCGACGTCACGCGCGAGACCGTCAGAGAGGAGATCGGCGCGTGAGCCGCATCCTGGTCACCGGCGGCAGCGGCTTCATCGGCTCGGGCCTCGTCAGATCACTGGTCAGGGCCAATCACCGCGTGCGCGTGCTCGATGACAACTCGCGCGGAAGCCCGCGCCGGCTTGCCGACGTCGCGGCCGATATCGAATTCATCGCCGGCGACGTCCGCAACGCCGCCGATGTCGAAAGGGCAACCCAGGGCGTGGACGAGGTTTGCCATCTCGCCTTCGTCAACGGCACGGAGTTCTTCTACACGCAGCCCGATCTGGTTCTCGACGTCGGCGTGCGCGGGATGATCAATGTCATCGACGCCTGCCGCAGGCACGGGGTCGGCACATTGGTGCTTGCATCGAGCTCCGAGGTCTACCAGACACCGCCGCAGGTGCCGACTGACGAGACGGCGCCGCTGACAGTTCCCGACCCGCTCAATCCGCGCTATTCGTACGGCGGCGGCAAGCTGATCAGCGAGCTGATGGCGATCAACTACGGCCGCAAATATTTCAGCCGCGTGCTCATCTTTCGCCCGCACAATGTCTATGGCCCGGACATGGGCTGGGAGCACGTGATCCCGCAGCTGGCGTTGCGGCTGAACGCTGCCGCCCGGGCGCAGGCCTCGGGCACCCTCCGACTCGAGATCCAGGGCACCGGAAAGGAGACACGCAGCTTCTGCTTCATCGACGATCTCGTCGCCGGCGTCATGGTCATGCGCGAGAAAGGCGAGCATCTCGGCATCTACCACGTCGGCACGACGGAAGAGGTGACGATTGCCGACCTCGCACACCGGATCGCCGGAATTTATGGCCGCAAGATCGAGCTGATTGCGGGGAAACCCGCGCCCGGCGGCACCGCACGGCGGTGCCCCGATATTTCGAAACTGGCAAGGCTCGGCTATAAGCCGCACGTGCCGCTGAGCGAGGGCCTCAAGCCGACACTTGAGTGGTACAGACAGAATGTCGAGCGTGCGCCGCAGGATCTGACACCGAAATGAACCTCGCCCCGCGTCCGAGCAAAGTTGCACGCGCTGCCGGCACCGCCGCCAGCGTTCCGGTCGAATGCTGCCAGATATGCGGGCATGCGCCGCTCGAGACCGTGCTCTCGCTCGGCTACATGCCACCCGTCAATCAGATGGTACCGATCGGCGAGATTCCCCGGCAATTGCCGTGGTTTCCGACAACGCTGCTGCATTGCCACAACTGCGAGCTGGTGCAGTTGGGCCTTGCGGTCGACCCGGCAATCATCTTCCCGCCGGAATATCCCTACACCAGCGGCACCACCAAACTCCTGCGCGACAATTTCGCGGATTTGCAGCGTGAGAGCGCGGCCATGTTCGGGCTCTCCGACAAGGACCTTGTCGTCGACATTGGATCGAATGACGGCACGCTGCTGTCGAATTTCAAGAACGGCGGCCAGCGTGTGCTCGGCATCGAGCCGACCGACGTGGGGGATATCGCCAACCGTCACGGTATTCCAACATTGAAACGCTATTTCGGCATCGATGTCGCCCGCGAAGTGAGAACGCAGCATGGCGCGGCGAGCGTCGTCACCGCTGCAAACTGCTTCGCACACATGGAGGATGTGCATTCTATCGTCGATGCAGTGACCGAAATGCTCAAGCCAGACGGCGTTTTCATTTCCGAATCCCACTACCTCATTCCGCTGCTCGATACGTTGCAATACGACACCATCTATCACGAGCATCTTCGCTACTACTCGCTGTCGAGTCTGAAGTACCTCTTCGAGATGCACGATCTGGAGATCTTTCACGCCAGGCCAATTCCCAGCCACGGCGGATCGATTCGCGTCTATGCCGCGCGCCGCGGCGCGCATCCGGTCGAGGCCAGCGTGCGGCATATGCTGGCCGAGGAACCCCGCGGGCAAGCCATGTCCAGGCGACTCGCGGCCTTCAGGGACGACGTGATCCTCTCCAAGCTTAGATTGCTCTCAATGCTGCGCGAGCTGAAAGAGAAGGGTGCGCGGGTGGTCGGCATCAGCGCACCGTCACGCGCAAGCACGCTGGTCAACTATGTCGGTCTCGACGAGGGACTGATCGAATTCGTCTGCGAGATCGCGGGCTCCCTGAAGATCGGTAAGTACATGCCGGGCACGCAGATCCCCGTCGTCGACGAGGCACGGCTGTTCGCCGAGCAGCCCGACTGCGCAGTCATCTTTTCGTGGCACATCGCCGACGAGCTTGCGCCCAAGCTCAGGGCCAAGGGATTCCGCGGGCAGCTGATCACGCCGCTGCCGGTGCCGCGGGTGCTCTAGGTTCTTGCCCGATGACAATCGGACGCGCGCAGGACAAGGGCAAGGAAATCACGTTCTTCGACGCGCATGCCGAGAGCGACGAATATGACGTATTCACCCCGCAAGCGAACGGTCGGCTGATCGCGGCCTTCGTGCGGCTGACGGGCCTGCCGCGCGGCGCACGCGTTGCCGACCTTGGCTGCGGGTCAGGCGTATTCACGGAGCTGCTGCGGCGTGAGGGCTACGATGCCGTCGGCCTCGACATCAGCCCGAAACTGGTGGCGCTCGGCCGCCGCAAGTATCCGGGCCTCGAACTCATCGAAGGCGACGCCGAAAACCTGCCGTTCGAAAATGCGAGCCTCGACGGCGTGCTGCTAAGCGGTCTCGTTCATCATTTTCCCGACCCGCAACGGCTCGCGGCCGAGGTCGGGCGCGTGCTCAGGAGCGGCGGAAA
>Ga0070741_10018274_pt1 | contig 11381 bp, 11 predicted proteins | sample Coa_R1_4_FD_66440 | JGI IMG/M metagenome (GOLD analysis project Ga0070741, IMG submission 66440) | Surface soil microbial communities from Centralia Pennsylvania, which are recovering from an underground coalmine fire - Coalmine... | ecosystem: Environmental > Terrestrial > Soil > Unclassified ...
TTCGGACAATTATATTTCACTTTGGCCGGGCGAAACAAAAACCATTTCTGCGAATTTCGGGAATTTAAAAATCAAACCGACTTCCATTCGCATCAAAGGCTTTAACGTGCCGGAATTTTCTGTCGGCGTTGGAAAATGACAATTTCGTCCGCGCCAATTAAAATCCGCGCGTGCTGAACATCATCCACGAAGATGCCGATTTGCTCGTCGTCAACAAACCTGCCGGACTTGTCTGCCATCCGACGAAAAATGGCGAGATGTCCAGCCTCATTGGCCGCGCACGTTTGTATTTGTCGCGCGAAGGCCGCGAAGTAGGCGAAGGAAAATCCAAAGCTGCAATTTTACCTGGCACTGGCGAACCATTCTCCCTCTCCCCATTGCTCGCCGACTCGCAACGCGGAGAGGGCCGGGGTGAGGTGGCTTCTCCACATTTGATTAATCGTCTCGACCGCGAAACCAGCGGCGTCATGCTCATCGCAAAAAATTCCGCAACCGCCGGTGAAATCGGCAAAATTCTCGAAAGCCGCGCCGTCCAAAAAGAATATCTCGCTATCGTCCACGGCCATGTCGCGGAAAATCACGGCATCATTGACGCCCCGCTGGGCAAAGACGAGCGCAGCATTGTTGCCGTCAAAGATTGCGTCCGACCTGACGGCACGCCCACGCAAACAGAATTTTTTGTTGAGCGGAAATTTTCGGTAGGGTTGCCTCGCCGAGGCGACCGTGGACGGTTCGGCGAACCGTCCCTACCTTTTTCTTTGCTTCGTATTATTTTGCACACCGGCCGCAAACATCAAATCCGCATCCACCTCGCGCACATCGGCCACGCCATCGTCGGCGATAAACTTTACGGTCACGACGAAGATTGTTATTTGGCGCTGGCGCAAAATCGCCTAACCGATGCGCAGCGCGAGCAATTGATTTTCAAAAATCATGCCCTCCACGCGCGTTCGCTGAAATTCAATTGGCGCGGCAAGGACGTTGAATTTTCCTGCGAACCCGAAAAATACTTCGTTGAATTTCTTCCGCAGATTTCGCCGATTAACGCAGATTAAATTAATTCGCGAGAATTCGTGAAATTCGTGTAAAAGTTTTTTCTCTGCGTCTCTGCGTCTCTGCGTTAAAATCCATCGCGTGTTCGAGATTCCCAAAACCATGCGCGCCGTCGTTTATCGCGGCGTCAACGATTTGCGCGTCGAGACCGTGCCGGTCCCGCAAATCGGCAAAAACGAATTGCTTGTCAAAGTCGCCGTGTGCGGCGTTTGCCCGACCGACATCAAAAAAATCCATTACGGCACCGTGCTGCCGCCAAGAATTTTCGGCCACGAAACCGCCGGAACCATTGTCAAAATCGGCTCCGGCATTTCGGCTCTTTTAACTAAAAATTCAAAATTAAAAATTCAAAACTTAAAAATCGGCGACCGCGTTGCGTTGCATCATCACGTGCCCTGTTTGAAATGCCATTACTGTCGTCACCGCGCGTTTGCGCAATGCGAGACCTACAAGCGCACCGGCATCACCGCCGGATTTGAGCCGGCCGGCGGCGGATTTGCCGAATACGTCCGCGTCATGGATTTTGTTTTGCCCGGCGTCGTGAAAATTCCCGCGCGCAATTCCTTTGAAGAAGGCGCCATGCTCGAACCCGTCAACACCGTGCTCAAAGCCGTGAAACGATTGAACCTCTTGCGCGGCGACAACGTGCTCGTTGCGGGGCAGGGGCCGATTGGTCTCATGTTCACGAAAATTCTTCAACTGCGCGGCATCAACGTCCTCGCCACCGACTTGCTCGAATCGCGATTGAAGCTCGCCAAAAAATTCGGCGCCAAATGGACGCAATTGGTCGAAAGTCGAGAGACGAACGGCGAAAGCAAGAAAAAATCGGCGCTCGACCCTCGACCCTCGACCCTCGACGCAGCTATAATCGCCGTTCCATCCGACGCCGCCGTCAAGCAAGCCATCCAGCTCGTTCGCGGTGCCGGACAGATATTATTATTTGCGCATACGAAGCGCGGTGACGAATTGAAGATTGACCCGTCCGCGATTTGTTTCGACGAAAAAGATTTGATTGGCAGCTATTCGTCCGATTTCACCATTCAAAAAGAAGTCGCCCAACTGGTTTTTTCCAGAAAACTCGACGTGCGCCAATTGATTACTCACCGTTTCCCGCTGGAAAAAACCGCCGACGCCATTGTCCTTGCCGGAAAACCGACGGAAGATTCATTGAAAATTACGGTGAGGCGAGACTCCGTCGAGCCCTGATTTTTGCATCGGCTTCAAACATCGGATTTCTGACCTCATGGCTGTCACCAGTTGTGTCACCAGTTTTTTATGCTAAACTGGCGATAATTTATGTTACATTTTGGTCACTAAACCTTCAATTTCGAGTGCGGAACAGTGAATTGACGCCATAAAACCATTGAAAACATTGATTTTTTCTGAATCTTTGCGCTTTAGTGGTTTTCTGAAAAAACGTTCAAAAAAAATTAAAAATTTGTTGACATGGGTTGCAGCCTCTGGGATATTGACCCCACACACGGTAACAACAACACTACAAATGAGAACTAAAACACTACTTATGGCCGTTGCTGCCATCGCAGCCGGTATCACAATCTCCAAAGCACAACCCGTTTATTCCCAAAACGTCGTGGGATATGCGAATGTTCAAACTCTGAACGCCGGTTCGTTTTACGCAATGGCATGTCCATTTGCAATTGGTGTCAGCAATGGTGCCAACGAAGTGTTTGGAACTAACTTGCCTGCCAGCAGCGCGATTTTTACATGGGATGTCCCAAGCCAAAGTCTGATTGAAACTATTTTCGACAATACGCAGGATCCAAGCATCCTTTGGTATCAAGGCGATGACGCAACTCCGGCACAAATTCCAACCCTTCCGGCTGGTCAAGGGTTTTTCTTGGTTCCAAACAACCCCATTACTAATTTATTCTCTGGCGCGGTGGCGGTCAATGTTGGTGCGACCAACACGATGACATTGGCAAATGCCGGTTCGTTTTATTTGGTTTCTTCGCCAGTTCCTTTTACTGGATATATAACCAATCAGGTGGCTCTTACCAATCTGTCTGATAGCTCTGCAATCTTTATCTGGGACGTAAACAGCCAAAGTTTGGCGGAATTCATTTATGATACATCGCAAGGCAATGGTATCAATTGGTATCAAGGCGATGATGCAACTCCGGCAGATTGTCCGACCGTTGGTGTCGGCCAAGGGTTCTTTGTTGTGCCAAATAATCCCTATGTCTGGAAACAAAAATTCTAAAATTTGATTTGAACAGAAGAACAACAACTAACTTAAAATGATTATGAAAAAATTAGTCTTAACAACGGTTTGCGCTCTGGCTATGACTGGTGCGGCTTTCGCTCAAGGTTTTATTACCTATAGTCCAGCTGCAAACTTAATTGTTACCACCAACTCTGCGTCATATTCTCCGCTGTTCGGCGGCGGCTCAAATCCGAATGGTGGTGCCAGTGGTGTGACATTGTCGGGCAGTGCCGCTAGCACTTTGACATACGATTACGCCTTTTTGTATTACACTGCCAATGTTTTCAATGGCAGCACCCCGACAATAGGGCTCAATTTCAGTTCTTGGCAATCAACTGGCATCTACGCAACAAACAGTTCTGTTGCTGGCAGAATTATTGAGACGAATCAAGCATCAACCACCTTCAATGTTGGTGGTGGCGCTAATGGCGGTTCATCTGCTGCATGGGCTAATGGAACGACCAATTACATGGTTGAAGTTGGCTGGTCAGCCAATTTGGGTGGCACATGGGCTGTTGTTTCCAATGAATTGGCTACATTTAGCCAATCTCAATGGTCAGCGCTTCTTGGTAACACTAATGGTTTCTTTGGTGCATCGGTTGTTGGTTGGTTGAATCCAGGTTCTTCTTCCATTGGCGCTCCGGGCGTGTTTGGCGGTGGTTCCCCAAGTGCAGCTGGTTTGCCGATTTCTGACCCAGCGAGCGGTGGCAATGGCCCTGTGATTCTTTACCTTATTCCAACTCCTGAACCGGGCACGATGGCCTTGGCAGGTTTGAGCGGACTTTCTCTGTTGTTGTTCCGTCGTCGTAAAGTTTAGTTAGTGTGTTCTCAATGAACCCGCTCCTTAACCGGAGCGGGTTTTTTATTATTTATTTTGTAGCAGCGGACGTGAGTCCGCTCAAATTTCGTGTAGCGTAGCAGCGAATGTCAGTTTGCTCTAATTTTCCTCTTCCAAGTCAAAAATGACCGAACTCACATTCGGTGCTACAAAAAATTGTAGCAGCGGGCGTAAGCCTGCTCTAACTTTTCCCTATGCAAACAGAAGGCAGCCGCCATTATGCCAGTCGGGGAACAAGCCGCGCATTTTATCTCCCACGCCTCCAGCACGAATTTTACCAAGCCGCCGCCGTCGTTCACTGGACAATGCCAATGGCACAACGCGGCATAGGCTGGCTCAATGAAATTTTCCACGCGCGTTTTCGGGAAATCATGCTTCATGCAGCAGTTCGAGAAAATTTATTCTGTCCGGTTTATTGTTTGATGCCTGACCACATCCATTTTATCTGGATGGGATTAAATAAAGATTCCGACCAAAAGACCGCGATAAAATTCGTGCGTGAACATTTAGCGCTGGCATTGCATCCATATCGCTTTCAACATCAAGCCCACGACCATGTTCTGCGCGAAGAAGAACGCAAACGAAACGCCTTTGCCAAAATTTGTTTTTACATTTTGGCCAATCCGGTTCGCGCCGGATTGATTAAAGAGTCGGAAACTTGGCCTTTCTGCGGCGCAATCATTCCCGGCTATCCCAAAATGCATCCGTCGGAAGAAAATTATTGGCCGTTATTTTGGAAGTTATATCGGCAGAACTGCCAACTTGACGCCAGCAAACGAAAATTACCGCCTCGATGCTCGTAGCAACAAACGTCAATTTGGTTTGACTGCAAAATATAATGAGCCGACTTACGTCGGCTGCTACGATTATTTGAATTGGTAGCGCATAGGGGAATCGAACCCCTCTTTCAGCCTTGAGAAGGCCACGTCCTAGCCGATAGACGAATGCGCCACTGCTGTTATTAAATCACAATTTACTGTCCGTGCGAGATTTTTTGCCGTGCAAAATGGCGCTATTTTTGCCATGATGCCGAGTGTCGAGAGTCGACGGTCGAGGCACAAAATGCGATTTCGATTTGAAAAATTGGAAGTCTGGCAGGAAGCGCGCAAAATCAGCGGTTCCATTTACCGGATAACGCAAAAATTTCCACAGAATGAAACTTTTGGAATGATTTCGCAATTGCGTCGCGCCGCTGTTTCCATTTCAGCAAATATTGCAGAAGGCTCTGGACGCAATTCTGACAAGGACTTTGCACATTTTTTAGAGCAGGCTTACGGTTCGTTAATGGAAGTAGTCTCAATTTTGTTTTTGGCTGCAGACGAAAAATATATGTCCAAATCCGACCTCGAATCTGCATTGGGTGATTTGGAAAAACTGGCCAAAAGAATTGCTGCCTTAAACCGTTCACTGTCGGTTAAAACTTCTAAAACGCCATTTCCGCGTCGTAATGGCAGTGCTCTCGACCCTCGACTTTCGACCCTCGCCTAATTATGCAAACATTCCAAATCGTTTTTACGCCAACTGCCGCCGCTGAACTGGCGCGGATGCCCAAGGAATTGCAATTGCAAATCCTCGGCGATTTTCGCGGACTGCCGCAGCAAGTCGTCGGCACGGAGTTGGACCAATTCGGCAAGCTGATGCAGGAAGGCCGCACGTTGCATCGTTTCCGGCTGGGCGATTACCGGATTTATTTCGAGCGGCATGAACTGGGCATTTTGGTTCATCGCATCTTGAGCAAGAACACGCTGAAAGATTTTCTATATCGTTCCGGTCTGAAAACGCCGGAGGACGAAGTGCTTCAGGAAAATCCGAAATTCTGGGAATTGATTGAATCGGCAAAAGGCCGGTAATCAATATTTTCCCCGTAAAGGTGACGGTGGATAGAGTTTTGCTGCTGGGTCGCCGGCATCTGCGGCTGCTGCATAATTTTGTTCCAGCTTGATTGCGGCTTCGTCTGGCGTCATGGTGGATGCTTCCGGCTGATAAACGCGGGTGGGCACGGTTCGTAAATTTGAATCGCCGCTATTATCGCTGCTTCCGCCACCGTTCGGGTTGTTGCCGTTGTTGCCGCGGCCGTTAAATCCGCCGCCGCGCCGGCCAAATTGGCTAAACCGATTTGGATTTCCATTTTCATTGTTGCCACCTTGCGGATTAAAGTTGCCTTGTCCGCCAGCGGGATTTGCCGTTGTCGCTGCCGCGCCGCCGCCGGTTGGCTCGGTCAAAGGAAGTGTTTGAACGGTGCCATGATTGTCGAAGGTGATGATTCCATTTTTCTGGTCAATTTTTTGGACGGTGATGCCGTCCTGGCCTTGATTTTCGGCAAGGGCATAAAATTGTTCCTTTTTGCCGCCGGTGGTTTTGAACAGCACCTTCACGGTGCCCAAGAAATTCTGAATGCCGTTGGGCGAAATTTTTATCAACGTATTGTCTGGCGGATTGGTTTCAACCACCGGCGGATTCAGTCCAAAAATATTTCGCGTAACGATTTGGGAATACGGATTGTCCGGCATCGGATTAGGCGTGCTGTTCATCGCCAAGTCCTGTGCGTGCAAAACAACGACCGATGCAAACGCAACAGCAATGCAAAAAACGATTTGTCCGAAACGACGATTCACAGTTTCAATATACGATTTTTAACACCGGCAGCAAATGGAAGTTGCGGTCGAAATGCATGAATTCCGCGTCGGAATTCATCCTACATCTTCACCAAGCTCAACATTCCAATACGCGAGGTCGATGAAATGTTTCCAGCTATCGTGCTTGTGCAGGCTGATATTGATTTGCACAAACGGACGCCATTTCGGGCGTTTGGGCTTGCGAATCAAATGCAATCCGGCTTCCTGCGGCGTGCGATTGGCCTTTTGCGTGTTGCATTCAATGCAGGAGCAAACGATGTTTTCCCACGTCGTCGGGCCGCCGCGGTCGCGGGGGATGACGTGGTCGAGATTCAAATCTTTCCGCTCAAAATGTTTGCCGCAGTATTGGCAGGTGTTTTTGTCGCGCTCAAAAATGTTGTGGCGCGTGAACTTCACTTCTTTCTTCGGCAACCGGTCGTAAATCGCCAGCAGAATAATTCGCGGCACACGGATGCGGAAGGAAATGGCATGAACCGATTCCTCATGCGACGCGTCTTGCGAGAAATCGCGCCATTGGTCGAAATTAAACGTGCGGAACGAGCCGTCTTCAGCACTGACGACGACGTGAGCCTGTCCTTGAAAAAGCAATGTGAGAGCGCGCCGGGCGGTGCAGACATTTACGGCCTGCCAGAGCCGGTTCAATACAAGAACATGCTGATTTAATGCGATGTTCATATTGAGTTTGGAAAATATCAGGCCGCGCCGCGCAGGTCACGTTAAAAATGGGTGACACGCCCCATGCCAACAGGTTTGCCAAATGCAACGGTCTTGGTTATTGTGCGGGCATGAAAATTCTCGCCGCTTTTTTCGCAATCGCTTTGCTCGCATTCGCGCCGTCGCAACTGTGCGCGCAATCCACGCCGGACGACCAATACGTTTCCATTTACAGCCAAATCCAGCAGGCCGATTCGCTGCAAGCAGCGGGACAAACGCGGCAGGCGCTCAACGGCTATTCGCAGGCGCAACAAAAATTGGTGAAATTTCAAAAAATGTATCCCGATTGGAATCCGCGCATCGTGAATTTTCGAATGAATTATCTCTCGGGCAAAATCACGGATTTAACCGGAACGATTGCAACGAACACGCCGCTGTCCACAGCAACGTCGAATCCGCAAACACCATCAACCCCAAATGCGACTACAACTGCAGCGCCAGCGGACGTTGCCGCCTTGCAAACGCAAATTCAAAATCTGCAAACCGAGAACGCAAATCTTTCCGCGAAATTGAAAGAAGCACTCGCCGCGCAACCGGCCACGGGCAACGGGCAGGAATTGGCCATGGCGCAGGCACAAATCAAGTCGCTGATGAAAGAAAACGATTTACTGCGCACCGCCCAGCAACAATCCAACGCCGCGCCACAATCATCGTCGAAAGACATGAAAGAACTGCAAATGCAAGTGGCCGAGTTGAAACAGAAATTGAACGAAGCAAGCCAGCGCGCGGATAAATTGGCGCTCGAAAATCAATCGCTGCAGGCCAAGTTGCAGCCGATGGCGAAAAATCCCGATGCGCTGCAGGCCTTGCGCGAAGAAAATGCGATGTTGAAAAAACAAGTCGCGTCGCTGCAAGCGGCAAATTCAACGGACGCCGGCGCGGAATTGGCAAAATTGCGTGCGCAAGTGGCGGAATTGCAATCGGAAGCGGACGTGAATTGGCTGGAAAAAATGGCGCTCGAAAATCGTTTGAAAAAAGCGCAGCCGGAAACTGCTGCGCAAAACACCGAAGCAGCAAATCCGGCTCCGGCAAATCAAACAACCGAAGCAAGCCCAACGCCCGCGCCCGCCGAAAATCCGCCCGCTGAAAATGCGAACACGAATTCAACGGCATCCTTTGATGCGGCGGTGACGACGACCGCGGCGGAAACAAATTCGACGATGGAAGCGCCGAACAATTCGGCTGCCACGTCCGCGGTAGTTGCGCAGGCAGTTTCGGAAATTGAAGCAGGCAATTTTTCTGCGGCGGATAAACAACTGAGCGCGGTCGTTGCGCAAAATCCGAACGATGCCGGCGCGCTTGCCGCTTACGGTTATTTGAAATTCAAGCAGCAGGATTACGACGCGGCGTTGGACGCGCTGGACAAGGCAGCGAAACTCGACCCGCAAAATGCGCAGGTGCAGAATTATCTCGGCGTGACGTTGAGCCACAAAGGCCAGCAAGCGCAAGCCGAGGAAGCGTTGCTCAAAGCCGTCGAAATAGACCCCGGCTACGCCGCTGCACACAACAATCTTGCCGTGATTTATATCAACGAGCAGCCGCCGAAAGCTGAATTGGCGCGCTGGCATTATCAAAAGGCGCTGCAAAGCGGCCAGCCACGCAATGAAGAATTGGAAAAATTGCTCGCCAGCAAAGGCGCACCGGTAGCGCAACAATAAATGCTCCGGCAAGTTTTTCACGAGTTGACGATTTCCACGCGCGGTCGCGCGCTTTACGATTTCACACTCGAAGTCGAAAAATGGATTTCGGCAAATAAACTTCGCGACGGTTTAATCACATTACATTTGCGGCACACATCGGCATCTCTGTTGATTCAGGAAAATGCCGACCCCGACGTGCAGCGCGATTTGGAAGCATTTTTTAAACGGCTCGTTCCCGACGGCGACAAACTTTTCATCCACACGACCGAAGGCGAGGACGACATGCCCGCGCACATTCGCACGGCGCTGACGACGGTGAATTTGAGCATTCCGATTCGCGGCGGCCAAATGGCGCTCGGCACGTGGCAGGGAATTTATTTGTGGGAACATCGCACGCACGGCCACACGCGCCGCGTCGCGCTGCATTTCATTGGCGAATAAACTCGCAAAATCCGCGAACGGATGGCAGCTTGCAGTTGTCTTATGCGAGTAAAATGGATTTTAGGAACTTTGATTTTCAGCGCCGCGATTTTTGCGCGCAGCGAAACGGCAACAAACCTTTTTGGTTTTTCCGGTCCGGAATTTTATCCGATTGACGAACAAATCAGCTTGCTGCACGCGGCGGATTTGGACGGCGACGGCTTGAACGACATCATCGTGGCGAATAATCTGCGTTCGAAAATCAATTTGCTCTACAACCAAACCGGCAAAACAAATCAAGCGGCTAAATCTCCGCGCAAATTGGAAATCAACGAGCTTCCGCCCGACGCGCGATTTCGTATTGATTCGGTTCCGACGGACGAGCGCATCGCCGGACTTGCGATTGCCGACATGAACGGGGACAGCAAACCGGATTTAATTTTTTACGGCGATGGAAAAGATTTAGAAATTCTTTTCAATCAGGGCACGAACGGCTGGAGCGACCCGAAACGCTGGCACGTTGACGACGGTCGCATGGACGCGAATGCGCTTTCGGTCGGCGATTTGAGCGGCCATGGCCGGCACGACATCATTTTGCTCGGCGACAACGGCTCGTTGTATTTCTGGCAGCAGCAGGCGGACAACAGCTTTGCCGAGCCGGTGAAAATTCCGTATTCCGGCACACCGAAGGCCGCGCAAATCGTGGACGTGAACGGCGACGGCAAAAATGATTTGCTGCTCGTGGATTGGGACAGCAACACGCCGTTTCGTTTTCGGCTGCAAAATTCCAGCGGCCAGCTTGGACCGGAAATTTATTTCAAGTCGCAGCCGGTTCACGCATTCACAGCAGACAATTTGTTGAACGATTCAAATCTGTTCGTCGTGACCATTTCGCAAAGTTCTGACCGTGCCGAAGTTTCCAAATTTACGCAAAAGCCGGCAGAAATTTTATCCGGCAATTTCAAGCAGGGACAATTTCAAATTTTGCCGCTGACAAAAACGGACACGGCGCATCGCGGCCAGCTTTTTGCGGACGTGGACGGCGACGGTCGCCCTGATTTGGTCGTGGCCGAGCCGGAAAGCGGCCAGCTTTCGGTTTATTCGCAGCAGGCGGACGGTTCGCTCGCGCCGCCGGAAACATTTCCGACGCTCGCGGGCGTCAACCAAATCGTCGCGGCGGACACGACGGGCGACAATCATCCCGAAATTTTTCTATTGAGCCAAAATGAACGCGCTGTCGGCGTCACTTATTTTGATAAAAGTGGAAAACTGCCGTTCCCGCAATTGATTCAATTCGACGGCAAGCCGCTGGTGATGGCAATTGGCAAATTAAAATCCGCCGACAAGCCGACGCTCTGCGTGATTGTGGACAAAGACGGCCAGCGCTTGCTCGTCACGCGCACGGCGGATGGAAAAATGAAATCACAAAAATTGAGCGACAGTTTCAAGGGCAATCCATCGGCAATCACCATTCATGACGTGAATCAGGACGGCCTCGCGGATTTGGTCGTTGCGATTCCTTACGAAAAAATCAAAGTGCTGCTGCAAAAACCGGACGGCAGTTTTGACGAGCAGGACATTGACCCGCCGGGCGGCGTGATGGAGCAGCCGTGGTTCGCGTCGGCGGATGTGGACGGCGACGGCAAGCCGGAATTGCTGCTGCCGCAGAAAAATTTCCTGCGCGCGGTTGTGCTGGAAAAAGGCAATGCCAATTCGCCAAGCAACTCGCCGTGGAATTTTCGCGTGAAAGACCAAATCAACGGCGATGAAAATGATTCGCGCATCGTCGGCGCAACGGCGGTGCAAAATGGTTCCGGAAAGATTCCGTCGCTGTTCCTGCTCGATGCCGAGCACAA
>Ga0070741_10018275_pt1 | contig 11379 bp, 9 predicted proteins | sample Coa_R1_4_FD_66440 | JGI IMG/M metagenome (GOLD analysis project Ga0070741, IMG submission 66440) | Surface soil microbial communities from Centralia Pennsylvania, which are recovering from an underground coalmine fire - Coalmine... | ecosystem: Environmental > Terrestrial > Soil > Unclassified ...
CGCCACCGCGTAGGAAATGAAACTCCACCGCGCCCTCAGCCGCCGCCTGTAGCATGGCGGATTCGAGGGTGATCATGCCAGGACTGTACGCCGACCACCGCGGATCGAAACCGCCGATATAGAAACAAGTCATGTCGTCACGGTGGACGCCGAGCAAAACGGCGACGTACGTTGAATCGACCTGCAAAGTATGCAGACGCAGCAGTCCTGCGGCGCTGAGCTCCGGTAACACACCGCCCAGGAACGCGTGCATGAGCGGATCTGCCAACACACCGCTCTCGTTGCGCTCCCGCCAGCGCGCGGCATGTAGTCTCAGCAGCTCCTCGGCAGCGCCGCCGAACAGCTCCGTGCTGGCGCAGTTCAGAGTGAATCGCGCCGCCTCGCCAAGCTTTCGCCTGGCTTTCGCGACATTCTTGCGCCATTTCGGCGAGATCGCCCCGAGCGCGTCCTGATGAGCGCCCAGAGGCGTCACCGGACAGGCTGTCCCCTCGGAAAGCTCGCTCCTCCACCGTTCGGGAGTCACTGCCGTGAGCAAGGGCGATTGTGACGTGAGTTGCTGGAGATCGATGCGCTCGCAGCCAATCTCTTCGGCGTAGGCGGCAAGCATCGCAAGCGCCTCGTCCGCACTCGACTCGCTGCCCGCGAACAACCCATCGCAATAGTCAGTGGGGCCAGTGCCCGCCAGTAGCACTCGGTTGCGCCACGTGAAGAACGGAAGCAAGCCCGCGAGAGTATCCTGCCCGCGCTCGCGTACTGCCACGGCACGGAGGCGATCCGGCGCAAAATGCCGTGCCCAGGGTAAGAGCCACGCTGAGCTTTGAAACGGAGTCGCTCGCTCACAGCGGGAGTAAAGCTCGTCCCATTGAGGCCTAAGCTGCTGAACGGCCTCCAGGGAACCAATCAACTCAGGCACGCCACTTTCTCGTGCGCCGCGAGACGGTAGTAGAGCGAAACGTACTTCTCCGTCGAACGCCGGATATCGAATCGCTGCCTCGCGATCGCGCGACATCTCTCGGGATCGAGGCGATCCACCATCCGCAACGCCTCCGCCATCTCGTAAACATCATCCACGATATATCCCGTCACACCGTGATCCACGACTTCCGGTAACGCGCCTACGCGGAAAGCCACGACCGGGGTCCCGGCCGCGATTGCTTCCATGGCCACGAGCGAGCACGTCTCATCCCGACTGGGCACTACCACGCAACGGGCCGCGCCGAGCAGGCGCCGCTTGCGATCTCCCGCGATCCTGCCAATCCAACGACGGTCCGCGTCCAACCGTGGCGCGATCTCTTCTTCGAAGTAGTGCTGATGCTCAGGCCAACGGTAGATCGCACCCGCTAGCAGTAGCGGCATGGAGGCGCGCACGCAGGCTTCTATCGCGAGATGGAAACGCTTCTCGGGACAGATGCGACCTAACGCCAGGGCAAACTTTCCTTTGCGCACCGCAATGGACAGATCCTCGAAGCGCACCCCATTCTCGATGGGCGCCAGTAGATCGAGGCTCGACCAACGCAGCGCCGCCTGTGCTTTGGACACGGGGTTGAGCCAGAAGTTGGGCCGGCCAGGTTGCAGTGATCCAGTTGGATACCAGGCCAGCGGGAGATGTAGTGTGATCAGTGTGGGCACCGAGGCTGGCGGTAGATAGGCGTAGAAATCGCTGCCGTGCAAATGGACGATATCGACGTCCTCCTCCTCACAGGCGCGCGCTACCGCCTGGCGGACCGCTGCTTCGGTCTCACGCCGAGCCTGCTCGCAGATCGGCTGGTCGCCACGGGCGGCGCCACGAAGTTGGATCGGCAGCAGTTTTCCGGAAACCACCGAGCCCTGCGCCGCCATCACCAACGAGCGATGTCCCGCTTCGACCAGCGCGCGGTCGATGTGCAGGAGGACCTGCTCGGCACCGCCGACCGGATCAGGAGTGAGCTCTGTGAAAGGATAGGCGACATTCAGGACGGTCAGCGTCATAGCGCAAAGTCAAGTCCACGTAGCCAAGCTGGGACACAATGTCTGGAAGCAACTTTCGCTCCGGCACACCGGACCCAAGCCTTGCAATGCGCTATGAACGATGTCCTTTGTTGTTATTCGGCTAACGACCCCACAATCTCGAGCTCGCGAGGCGCGCGCCCTCCACCAGAGAGCCGAGCTTGCGGTAGGCAATTTCCGGCTCGACCGGGCCGAAGCCGGCGAAGGTACCGAACCCGCAATCCGTACCGGCGATCACTCGTTCGCGTCCGACGAGCTCCGCGAAGCGCTCGAGCCGCTCCGCAACCAGCAGCGGATGCTCGATATAGTTGGTCGTGGTGCTGAGCACACCGGGGATCAGAATCTTGTCCTCGGGCAACTCGGCATCCCGGAATACGGCCCACTCATGAGCGTGGCGCGGGTTCGCGGCCTCGATGAGCAGACCCTGGACCCGAGCCCGCAGGACGACCGGCAGCAATTGCGCCAACGGAATGTCATGGTGATGGGGGCCTTCGTAGTTTCCCCAACACACATGCATACGGACCCGCTCCGGAGGAATGTTCCGCAGCGCATGATTGAGGACTTCGATGTGGAGCGCCGCCAGGCGCAGGAATTCCTCCACGGTCCGGTTCCGATACATCGTGTGCCGGCCCATCGCCAGATCGGGCGCATCGATCTGCACCAACAGTCCCGCGGCGACGATTCCCTCGTATTCAACTCGCAACACCTCCGCGAGAGCCTGCAGGTAATCGTCCTGTGTCGGGTAGAAGTCGTTGGGCTGAAAGAGCGCGACCACACCGGGTGATGCGGCGTTGAGGAAGCCCTCCGTAGGGGCGGCAACATCCACCGCCGCCCGCAGGTTGGCGACGTCCTTCCGCATAGGCTCGAGATCCTTGACGGCGATCGGTCCCACACAGCGGGGTCGCCGATATTTCGCCGTCGCGCCACGCTCGGCGAGCTTGCGCAACAAGCCGGGGAACTCGACCAGATCCTGTCCTGGCTCACGAGGGGTATCGCCGTCGAATCCGGAAAGACGCTCGCTCACATAGGTCGCGTAGCTGATTTTGCTCATCTCACCGTCGCTGACGACATCCAACCCCAGGTCAACCTGTCGCTTGACGACTTCCGCCACGGCCTTGGTGATCACCGCATCGCCTTGTGCGGGATCGATCGCCTGTTGTGCCGCCCGCGCGAACAAGACGTCCGTGACAGCTTGGCTCCTGGGAAGGCTGCCGACGTGAGTGGTCAAGATACGATCGACGCTGTGCCGCATGTGTGTCTCTAGCGATAGGTGTTGTTCGAGGTGTGATCGCCCGCCATCCACCGACGCAGCTCCGCGTGAGCAGTCGCTCGCCGTGTCCGGGCAATCTGGTCCGCCTGCGGATGATCCAGGGTGAATTCCAGAATCATTCCGTTCGGATCGGTGACATAGACCGACCGGCAGTAGCCATGCTCGAGGACGTACGTCCGCGGCGGAGTAAAGCCCGCATCCGCCAACCGCTTCTCGATGCCGCTCTGCGTTTCCTGGTCCACGTTCAACGCGATGTGATGGAACGGCGTTTCCGGCATCTTGGGACCGAACAGCTTCTGATCTTCCGGATTGGCGAACTTGAAAAAAGCGAGCGCGCCTCCGTCTCCCAAACCGAAGAACAAATGACAGTAGGTGCGTTCCGCGCCGAACAGCTCATCCACCTCACACCAGGTGGCGACCAGGGGCAGCCCGATGATGTCCTCGTAGAAGTGTCGGGTCGCCTCCAGGTCGTTCGTGACATAGGCCGTGTGATGCAGACGGGAAGGCAGCTTGGGGTGAGTATCCATGGTTCGCTCCAGGTCTCAAAAGCGGTAATCGAAGTCGACGCCGTAACGCCGCGGGAGGGCCTTCCACAGGAAGCCTCCGGGTGAGAATTCGGCGTTGTAGACGGTGTTGGTCAGATTCTTGGACCAGGCGGTCACGGTCCAGCGCTGGCCCTGGATCCCGAGGCGCAGATCCAGCAAAGATACCGGGTCGCGAGAGGTCGCGTTGTAGGGATCCCACCAGGTGCGCCCGATATTCTGAAAGTCCAGGCGAACCGTACCGCTCAAGTCCCCCTGCAGCGGCTGGCGGTACTGCACACCGGCGTTGAAGGTCGTTCGCGAGACGAGCGGTGCCTCCTTGCCGATGACTGTAGGATCCTCCATGGCGGTGATTCTGCTGCCGGTATAGCCAAAGCTCGCGTACAAATCGAGTCGCTCGGTCGCCTTGGCCGACAACTCGAGCTCGACTCCCTTGTACGTGGCACTGAGATTACCCAGATTCTGGGTCGAGTTCGCGGGCAGGTAGACGAAAAAGTAGCCGTTGCGCGATTGAGTGTGAAAGAGGCTGAGGTCGGCGCTCAGGCGGCGCTCCAGAAATTGTCCCTTGGCGCCCACTTCGTACGTGTCGGCCACTTCGGCATCGAACAGGTCATTCACGCCGAGCACGCCGTTCGCATGCGCCACCGCGCCCACCCCTGTCTGGTTGAAACCGCCGCTGCGAAAGCCGCGGCTCCAGCCACCATACAGAGTGATGTTATCGGTCGGCTTGTATCGCAAGGTGCCCTTGGGCTGCAGCTTGCTCCAGGTGTGCTTGCGCACCTCCCCCGTAAAGGCGGTCGGGTCGTTCAGCTGCGCGAGGAAGGCCGGCGGCGTGTCGGTGGTGTTATGACGCGAGTCCTCGTCGTAGCGTAGCGCGGCGTCCACCTCCCACTGCGACGTTACCTCGTAGGTCGCATCCCCGAACACCGCCCACGCGTTGTTGTTCTGACCGTCGGCCAGGAAGGAGAAGCTCGGGTTCGGGCCGGTAAGGCGCGGCTCTTTGTACACCGGCAACACTCCTGCCCCGGTGTCCACCATGTTGCCAGTCGAAATGAAGCGCTCCGTGTGCACGAAGTACGCTCCCGCGATCCAACTAAAGCCGGCGTGCGCGATCGAAGTGAAGCGCAGCTCCTGGCTCCACGCCCGCACGTCCACGAACTGGCTCTGGTTCAGGTCGAAACCCAGCAGGGCCTTGTAAACGGAGCTGTTGATCGGCCGGAAGTCGTAAGCGTCGCCGGTGTCGATCTCGCGGGTACGGTCGTAGTCGGTGATCGAGGTGACGGTGCCCTGCCCCGTGTCAAAGTCGAGTTTCAGCGCCGTATCCAGGATGTCGCGGTTATCCTCGCCGGGGTTGTTGACCGTGATGGGTGTGAACGTATTGTTGGCATCGGGCGGCGTGGTGAAACTGCTGAACGGATTCGCCTCGTTGGCACGCGGAATGACGAAGTAATAGGCGCGCGTCTCGAGCCGATCGGCGTAGACCCGCAAGTCGGCGCTGAGCGCCTCGGTGGGCTTCCAGAGCCAGCGCATTCTGCCCGAGTAGTCGCGCACGGGATCGGCTTTCTGGTCGAGATAGGCGTTGTGCAGATAGCCGTCCGTGTTATAGAAGTTGAATGACCCGCGATACTTCAGGGTACCGGCCGCATCGACCGGACCGCTCACGGCGAGTTGGGCGCGCTCGGACATCCCATTACCCAGCCCGACCCGCGCGCTGCCTTCGAAGTGGTCGGCCAGATCCTTGGTGCGGATGATGATCGCCCCGCCGATGGCGTTCCGGCCATACAGCGCACCCTGCGGGCCTTTCAGCACCTCGATCTGCCGGATGTCGAACAATTCCTGGTCGAACTCATAGGGGTTCGTCTCGAGCACGCCGTCGACCAATACGGCTACCGAGGGCTCGCTGTTGCGGGCCTGGGAAATGCCGCGTACGGTGATGAAGGAATTGCCGGCGTTCTGAGTCTCCACCAACGTCATGTTGGGCACCAGCGCGATGAAATCGCGCGGCGACTGGATACCCGCCGCTTGGATGGTCTGCTCGGTGAGGACATTCACCGTCATCGGCACATCCTGGTACGACTCGGAGCGCTTGCGGGCCGTCACGACGACTTCGGTAAGATCTTCAGTCTGCGCCAGCGCCGTGCCGGCCATGAGCTCGGCAAGCGCGGTGAGCACTACGGCGAGAAGCCTTCCTGCATTTCTTGTTCGCACGTCGACTCCCCCTCGAAAGCAACGCCACTATTCGATCGATTGCATCCTCATCATCGCATCGGCCATCGCTCACCGCGCTCCAGGGCCGCGCGGATTGCAGCTCCATGCTCATCCAACAGCGGAGCCGCGAAGACATAGCGGGCGCGCTCGCCGGCAAATTGCACCGGCGGTCGCACTGATCGGGTCCCACCATGCGCGCCCTCTACAGGGACAATCAGATCCAGGTGTTCCACCTGCGGATCCTCGATCACAGCGTCGATCCCGTTGATCGGCGCGTACGGGACGTCCTGTTGGCCTAACCGCTCGTGCCAGTGCGCCAGGGTGTGTCTAGCGAAGCGCGCCGTCAGCTCGGTGCGTAACGCTTCATAGTTATCTATGCGGGCCTGTCGCGTACTGAAGCGCGGATCGCGCGCGAGCTCCGCGTCATCGAGCGCCGCAACCAGCCCCGTCCAGAACTTTTCCAGCGAGGACAAGTGAATGGCCAACAGCTTGCCGTCGGCGGTTTTCAGTATGTACGCCTGCGCTAGTCGCGGGCGATCGCTCGAGCGGGGTATCGCACCCAGGGCAAAGAAAGCGGCGAACGGCTCCACCGCGAAGTGTGCCATTGCTTCCAACATGGAGACTTCGACGAGCGCGCCTTCACCCGAGCGGGCTTGCCGCACGAGCGCCCCCAATACGCCATAGGCCGCGTATATACCGGTGATGGCGTCCGCCAGCGCCGGACCGAGAAACCGCGGATTGGTGGGGTCGACCACCACGCTCAAGAAACCGCTCAAGGCCTGCGCGACCGAGTCATAGCTGGGCCGCTCTACATAGGGGCCGCTTCCTCCGAAGCCACTGATGGAGCAATACACGAGCCGCGGATTCAAGGCGCGCAAGCGCTCCACACCCGCTCCGAGTCGCCCGGCGGTGCCCGGGCGAAAATTCTGGATGTAGATGTCCGCTTCGCGAATGAGCCGATCGAATAGCTCCTGGTCGGCGGCGCTCTTCAGATCCAGGGCAATACTGCGCTTGTTGCGATTGTAGGCCTGAAAGTGCGGTGAGTAGCGCTCACCTTGATAGCTGCGGTAGGGATCGCCTTCCGGACTTTCCACCTTGATGACATCCGCCCCTAGATCGGCGAGCATCATGCCCGCGCAAGGCCCAGTGATGAACGTTCCCTGCTCGACGACCCGCAGTCCACTCAACGGGCCCGGAACACCGCGGGGTGTAGCGGCGTCCATCATGGCTTACCTACAAAGCCAACGGGCGCATCCCCGTCATAACCGATCTCACGCGTAGCAGCGTCGGAAAGCACAAAACCGATGGGCCGCTGCATTTCCTCCACCAGATGCCCGATCAAACCGGCAGTGCGCGCCAGCAAGGGCACGCCTTTCAGGGCGGCGAGCGGGAAACCCGCATCCAGCAGCACGGCGGGAATAGCGCCCGAGACGTTCATGGAGAGCGACTTGCCGACGATGCCGGGCAAAAGCCTTTCGACGCAGCGAGCGATCTCGACGTGCTGCGCGGCACAGCCGGCTTCGGTGGCCACGGCGAACAAGCGACGCGCACGGGGGTCATAGCCCTTGTGCAAAGGATGGCCGTAGCCCGGGATAGGCCGTTTGTTGGTGTGATACTCGCGTATGACGTGGGTGGCCGCCGCGTCGAGGTCGCCAGGGGCCGACGCGCGACTGGCGATTTGCGCGAAGAACTGGCCCGCGGCTTCGGCGGATCCCAACACGACCGAGCCGCAACCGAGCAGGCCCGCGGCAACGGCGCCTTGCAACGCTTCGGGCGCGGCCGCCAGCGTCATGCGGCTCGCCTGCACACTCGGGACCAGGCCGTGCTCGGCGATTGCAACCAGAGTTGCATCGAGCACACGACGCTGAGCGGCGGATGGCACCACACCCGTCACCAGGAGCCAGAAATAATCGGTGAAGTTGACATTGCCGATCAGCTCGCCGGCGAGGTCGCGGCCCCGCACCAGAATGGTGTCCTCGTTGGAGGCGCAGATAGCCGAAGTACGATGCGCCTGGCGACCGATCTTCACGTCATGGTTCCCCTGCTGCGCAATTTTCGCATATCGAAAGAGGCTTCGATATACGAACATGGTGGACCGCGAGCCCCGTTCGCGTCAAGCCTCCACGATCACCCGGAGTCGCTCACGAAGGGGTCCCCTTTTTTCGCATATCGAATACACTGCGCGGCCATGGCCAGCCGCATCACAACACCACGTCGCCGTGAGGCGATGGGAGGACTGGCAAAAGGACTTGCGGTCATTCGTGCTTTCACACGGGAACAACCAGCATTGACGCTGAGCGATATCGCGCGCGCCGCGGCGATGCCGGCCGCCACGGCGCGTCGCTGCCTGCTGACGCTGGAGGAGCTCGGTTACGTGACCCGCAGCGGTCGGGCCTTTCTTCTGCGACCGAAAGTGCTCGAGCTGGGCGCCGCCTACCTCGAGTCGATGAACATCGAGCAGCTCACCAAGACACACCTCGAGGAGCTGGCTCGCAAGACAGCCGACTCCGCCGCTTTGTGTGTTCTCGACGGGACGGAGATCGTGTATGTCGCGCGCGCCTCTGTGCGCACGCTGATACGGCTCGAGGCTCACGTCGGAAGTCGATTCCCCGCGCACGCGACTTCGACCGGCCGAGTGCTGTTGGCCGGCTTGAGCACCGAGCGGCTGCAGAGGTACTTCCAGGTCACGCGGCTCGAGGCGCTCACCGAGCGCACCGTCACCGATCCCGCCCGATTGGGTCAGCTCATCGAGGAATGCCGCCGCGCGGGCTATTCGGTCGTGGAGGATGAGCTGGCCTATGGCGTGATCGCGCTGGCCGTTCCGGTCTTCGACAGCCAAGGCAGAGTGGTCGCCGCGCTCAACACCTCGAGTCACTCGAGGAAGATCACGAAGGTGAAGTTGGTCCGGGACCGGCTCGAGATGCTCCAACAAGTGGGGCAACAGATCTCGGCCGATCTCACCGGGGTGCCCGGACTTGCGCTGAGCGCGCAGGTCTGAAAAAGATAAAGGGACCGCAGGCGCTCTTCCTGTGCGCCGGCGGCCCCGTGACCCGAAGCGCGCGCTGTGACATGCGCGCCTCGGCAGGCACTCGGCCTGCTGTCGTTCGTCAATAGTGCTGCGACAGCACGACGCCGGTGGCGGGATCGAGAATCAGGCGCCCGGCCCGATGCTCGTCATCGAAGTCAAACATCCCCATGAGTGAGCCGGCTTTCGCGTCCGAGGAATCGCCGCCGATGCGGCCCAGCTCCCAGTTGTCCTCGATGAAACGCAGGATGGAGGCCTGGTCCGTGGTGCGATGATCGACGTAGTTCTGCTTCGCGAACGGCGAGATCACCAGCAGCGGCAGGCGCGGGCCGTAGCCGCAACGGCCTTGCGTGCCCGAAGTGCCCGAGCCGCAGTTCCCCGGTCCGGCAAAGGCGTCATCCGACACCGCCGACTGGTTCACGATCGGTCCCAACACGTGGTCATACCAGCCGTCCGAGTCGTCGTATGCGATCACGATCGCCGTATTCTTCCAATACGGGCTGTTCTGGATCGCGTTCACCACATTGACGATGAACTGCTGCTCATCGATCGGATCGGAATAGCCGGGATGGCCATCCGCCCAGGCAGCCGGCTTCACGTAACTCACGGCCGGCAGGCGATCCTCGCCCAGGGCGGTCCAGAATGCGCTGAGGTCATACTGGTGATTCGCGCCATCGAGCGACGTGCCGATCAACGCCGGGTCCTTCGGCAGCACGTGATGCAGGTTCTGCGTGCTCTTGTAGTATTGGAACGGCTCGTGGTGCGGGATGTAATCGCCCACCGTGGTCTTGAGGTCATCGCCCGCGAGACCCGCATGATGCGCGCCGCAGATCGCACGACCCTGTGAGTCGTAGCCGGTAGGAGCGAATCCGCCCTGGAACCAACCCCAGGTGAGCTGCTTGGCGTTCAACAGGTCGCCGACGTTCCGACCCGACACGGTGATCATCGTGGCGCCCTGCAAGCCGGGGCTGGTCAACACACACTCATCACCGCCCGGGCGCGGGTCGCCGATGGCCGCACCACTCGCCGCACCGCCCGCAATGGCGCCGACCGGGTTGCCCGGCTGGCCGTTGGGCTTCAAGGGCACCAGGGTCGCGGTGGTGGTCGTGCCAGCGATCAGGTTGAGTGCGCCGACCGTCGACGGACCGAACGTCGTGCCGTACGAGTTGTCGCTCATCGCATAGTGCTGCGCATAATTCCAGAGCGCGGTGACCGTGTTGCCGTCGAAATAACCCATCACCACGCCGGGACCCTTGCCATAGTCATTACAAGGTGAGTTGGAGGAGGATCCCGAGCCGACGGCCTGCGGGAACTTGTCCATCAAGCCATGATCGGTCGCGGCCTGCTCAGGCCCGTAGGAGTGGTTCTGGTCGCAGGTGACGGAGGCCACACCCGTGTCCATGCGGAACGGCTGGGTCGAGTTGGGATTCTGATCCAGCAAGCCACCGCCGATGAGATTGTTGACCCGCGGCGTGTCATCTTTGGCGTGGAACGGGGGCTCGCCCTTGGGGTTGGTGGCGTACGGATAGGTGCCGAAGTAGTGATCGAACGAGATGTTCTCGTTGAAGATCACGATCACATGCTTGATCGGCGTGGTGGTTTCCGCGTGCTCCGCGAAGTTGTTCGCGGCGATCACATTCATCGGTGAAGCCAGCGCGGCAGCGCAGGCGAGCTGAACGGCCGCCGTCAGGCGACCTGGTTTTGACAGCATGGTGTCTCCCCGTCTTGGTTGGTTTGGGGCACTCGCGCACGGCTCCGTCCGGGCTGACGGTGTCGCGACGCAAGGGCTCAGGATCGGTTCAGCCGCAGGAGGCTACGCGGGGGGTATTACGGGCGGATGAAAGCCTCAGCGCCGCGGCTCGACGCGAATGAGGCCCATCATCCCGCCATCCTCATGTTCCAGCAGGTGGCAGTGATACACGAAGGTGCCCACCGCGCCAGGATCTCGAAAATCCATGCGCAGTCTCACGCTCGGATACTGATTACTCTTGCCGTCCCAGTATGCGACGTTGATCGTGTCCCGCAGGTACGGCTCATCCAGTGGGATTCCATTCCATTCGACCAACATGAAATGGATCTGGTGGATATGGAAGGCGTGCAACTCCTGGGTGCGATTCTCGATGATCCAGTCCTCCACCTCGCCCTCCTGCGCCACGATGTCGGGCGTAGCCGAGCCGGGATCAAAGAGTCTGGGCTCCTGCCCCTCCACGGTAATAAAGAAGTCGGTCGCGGAGCGCGGGTCCTTCGGATCGTGCGGGTGCTCGGAGAAGTAAAGGTGCCGCGTGCGCACAGGCGACACACTCCGCAGCCAGGGTACCGCGGAGTGCGGTAGTGGCGGCGGTGAGCTG
>Ga0070741_10018276_pt1 | contig 11379 bp, 8 predicted proteins | sample Coa_R1_4_FD_66440 | JGI IMG/M metagenome (GOLD analysis project Ga0070741, IMG submission 66440) | Surface soil microbial communities from Centralia Pennsylvania, which are recovering from an underground coalmine fire - Coalmine... | ecosystem: Environmental > Terrestrial > Soil > Unclassified ...
CTCCGCGGTGGGATCGCTTTCGAGCCGGATCGTTTCCCCATCGAGCTTCCGCCGCACGAAGGTCTGCGACGTCGGAAGCCCGAAGACCGGACCCTCGTTCGCGTAGTCGGACGCCGCAGTGTCGATCGCCCCGACGACACACTGCCATTCGAAGTCCTGCCGGCGCGCCTGGCTCGTCTGGGCCGTCTGCATGTTCCCTCTCCCTATGCGACTTCGAGCAAGGTCCCAGTGCCGAGTCCGCCGCCGCAGCACATCGAGACGAGTGCGCGCCTCGCACCGGTGCGCTCGAGCTCGTGTACGGCCTTCGTCATCAGGATCGTGCCGGTGCCGCCGAGCGGGTGACCGAGCGCGATCGCACCGCCGTTCGGGTTCACGCGCGCCGGGTCGGCGCCGGTCTCCTTCTGCCACGCGAGCACGACGGATGCGAATGCCTCGTTGACCTCGAACACGTCGATGTCGTCGATGGACCATCCGGACCGGCTGAGTAGGTGCTCCGTAGCCGGGATCGGCCCGGTGAGCATCAGGACGGGATCGCTCCCGACGATGCATGCCTCCACGACCCGCGCCTTCGGCCGCAGTCCGAGCTGCGCCGCTCGCTCGGCCGTCATCATCAGGACGGCGCCCGCGCCATCGCTGATCTGCGAGGCGGTCCCCGCCGTGTGAAACGCAGGGATCCGGTCGAGGACCGGCTTCAGGCTTGCGAGTCCGTCCAACGTCGTCTCGCGTAGACCCTCGTCGCGGGTGACCCGACGGGTCTCGGAGCGCTGGTCCTCGCCGCCCTCGGCGGCGATCGGGGCGTCGATCGGCACGATCTGGGTGTCGAACCGCCCTTCGGCCCAGGCGGCCGCCGCACGCTGCTGCGACTGGAGCCCGAAGGCGTCGAGCTCCTCCCGGGTCATCGACCACTTCTCGGCGATGCGTTCGGCGCCCTCGAACTGTGAGGTGTGCTCGTAGTGGGCCCAGTAGTTGCGGTTGATCGACTTGCCGACGTCAGGGTCTCTCGGAACGGTCGAACCCATCGGTACACGGCTCATGATCTCGACCCCGCACGCGACCGCGACGTCGACGAGCCCGCCCGCGATCAGCGCGGCAGCGAGATTGGTCGCCTGCTGCGAGGAGCCGCACTGGGTGTTCACGGTCGTGGCTGCGACCTCCAGCGGCAGCCCCGCCTGGAGCCAGGCGGTGCGGGTCACGTTCGCGGACTGCATGCCGACCTGCTGCACGCAGCCACCGACGACCTGCCCGACGTCCCGGGGATCGATTCCGGCGCGCTCGACCACGGCGCGTTGGACCGCGGCGAGGAGATCGGCGGCGTGCATGCCCGAGAGCCCACCGTTGCGGCGCCCCACCGGGGTTCGGACGGCCTCGACGATGACGACGTCCCGCATCATCTCTGCTCTTCTCCTCGATCGGAAAACTGGTCAATCGATACGCGCCGCACACCTGGAGCGCGGAGGCGGCGTCCCACCCGCCGCCGCCGCTCACCTTCCGGCAGCACGATCCACAGCATATAGTTCAATCATCTGCCTGTTGGGGAGACGGTGTGCGCGCCGGCACGGAACCCGCCTGACGTCGGGCAGTTCGTCAGCGCTCGCCGAGGATCTCACGTCGTCCCGTTCGGCAGGAGCGGTCGACCCGGGGCGCTTCGACTCAGGAGCCTCCGCCGGACCGGGGCGCTTCTGGAACCAACACCTCGAGGGTCTCCGGACCGTACTCCATGAGGTGGTCGACGCACTGCCACTCGTAGTCCGCGACGAGTTCGAGCGCTCCCGGCGGGAACGTGGTGAGCATCTCCTCGAGCGTCACTCTTCCGACCATGCGTGTGAGGTGGTTGCCGAGGCACAAGTGAGGGCCGGCGCCGAACGCGAGGTGCTCGGGCTCACCGGCCCGGTCGAGGCGGAACTCCTCCGGATCGGTGTAGACCTCGGGGTCGCGGTTCGCTGCGCCGATGCCCAACATGAGGTGGTCGCCTTCGTTGATCGGGCAGCCACCGAGAGTCGTCGCCTTGCGCGCCGTGCGGAAGAGGAACATGACGGGTGCTTCGCACCGCAGGGACTCGTCGACGGCGGCGGGGATCAGCGAGTGGTCTTGACTGATGGTCCGTGCGAAGCCGGTCGACTCGTCGAGGTACCGGTAGAGCAGGTTGCCGAGCATGTAACTCGCCGACAGCGAGCCGGCCAAGATGTTCACGGCGAGTGTGCGGATGTGGTGCTCACTGATGCGCCAGCCGTCGGCTTCGACGGTTTGGACCATGAGCGCCAGCAGGTCGGCAGGATCGTCGCGCGTCGGCGTGCGGCGCATCGCGATCTGCTCATCGATCAACGCTGCGAGTTCGGGAAATGCCCCGGCGATCCCTTCGCCGCGTTCGGTCTTGCCGTGCGTGGGCCAGGTGCTGTGCAGCAGCTCGTCGCACCAGTGCATGACTTCGTCGTGGAGCTCGTCGGGAATGCCGAGCTCGTGCGCCGCGACGGAGCCGGGGAGCGGGATGGCGAGCTGCGCCATCAGGTCGCCGCCGCGGGCGTCGGCGATCACCGCGAGGCGGCGTCGCACGTTGTGGCGCGTCCACTGTTCGGATCGGGCCGCGGCCGCGGGCGTAAACCCGCGCAGCAACAGACGGCGGATCCTCGGGTGCAGGGGTGCGTCGAGCTCTCCGAGAAAGCTCTCGTCGATGGAGACGGTGACGCCCGGAGCGCGCATGTCGCCGACGGACGAGAACGACTTGGCGTCGCGGAAGGCCTGGGCTGTGTCCTCGTACCTTGCGGTGAACACCAGGCCGGGCGAAGGCCGGCTGACCGGGCACTCGCTACGCACCCGGGCAAGGAACGCCCAGTCCTTGGTCCTCCTCTGATCCGTCACGTCGAACCCGAGCTCGTTGTCGATGGTGCTGTCGGTCATCAGCGAGGCCCCTTGTCGGCGTCAGCGGTCGGGCACGAAGAGAGCGATGACGGCACGGGTCCAGCGGCCGTCGAGTGCGACGAACAGTGTGGTGGTCACGCCGACAGCGAGATCGGCGCGCGCGCGACGCCGCGGGTCGGCACGAGCTGCGACAGCTCGACACCATCTTCGTCGACCTCCCAGTCCCCGATCTTGTCGATCAACGACTGCAGAGCACATCGGATCTCGAGGCGTGCCACGGCGTTGCCGAGGCAGTAGTGGATGCCGTGGCCGAAGCCGTAGTGCGGCCTCGGGTTCGGGCGCTCGACGTCGAACGTCTCGGGGTCGTCGAAGGCACGCTCGTCGTGGTTGGCCGAGCCGTAGAGCATGAGGACCTGATCGCCTTCGGGGATGGTGACGCCGTGGAGCTCCACGTCGCTTGTGGTGCAGCGGGCAAGGCCCTGCACGGGCGACACGAACCGCATGAGCTCCTCGATCGCCTTCGGCCACAGCTCAGGCCGGTCCTTCAGCTTCCGACGCTGATCGGGGTGGCGCCCGAGCGTCATCACGCTGTGGGCGATCATGTTCATCGTCGTGTTCTGCGATGCGTCGTGCAGCAACGAGCAGAACCCGCCGATCTCGGCATCACTGAGGTCCTCGCCGGGCAGCTGCGTGTTGACGATCTGCGTGATGAGATCGGTGCCGTTGCCGCCCCGGCGTTCGGCGACCAGCTGCTCCCAGTAGGCGCCCATCTCGCCGTAGGCCGCGAGCGCGGCCTCGCTGGTGAAGTCGGCCCCGCCCAGCGTGTCGAGGTTCCACTTGAGGAACTGCTCGCGATCCGCGGTCGGGAGGTCCATCAAGGTGCACATCGTGATCGTGGGGATGACGTGCCCGAAGTCGTTCTGCGCGTCGAACGACGCCTGGCCGACGAAGCCGTCGACGAGCCCGTCGACGTACGCCCGCACCTGCGGCTCGAGCGCGGCGACACGCGACGGCGTGAGGTTGCGCGACAGGATGCCGCGCAGCTCGTCGTGCCGAGGGGGGTCCATGTTGAACATGTTCGGCGGCAGCAGCGACACGTCGGTGTCGATCAGCGTCCCGCGCGCCGAGGAGAACGTCCGCCAGTCAGCCAGGGCGCGATCGGTATCGTCCGCGCGGCTCAGCATCCAGTAGTGGGGCCATACCCGATGGTTGGGGATCTCGCGGCGGTACACGGGGTGTTCGTCGCGCATCGTCTTGTAGTAGGGGAAGGGATCGTCGAAGTACGCGGGATCGAACGGATCGAACTCGAACGTCATCTGGGTCCTCTCGTCCGGAAACGCGGGAGATCAGGCGGGATGCCGCGCCAGCCGCGGCTGCGGCCTCGGTCGTCGCCCCCGGGGCGCTTTGTCGCCATTCGTCCCCCTCTTGCACCGCCCCCATGTTGCGCTGCAGCCCTTGGCTACGCTAGTGCAGCCGAGGGCTACAGGACCGTAGCCACGGCTCCGGCGGAGTCCGCAAGCGAGACGGAGCTCGTTGAGGAGTACGTGACCGAGCGAGGCTGTGCGCCCAGGGGGGTGCGGTTTGGGCAAGTTGGACGGAAGGGTTGCGTTCATCACGGGCGGCGCTCGAGGCCAAGGCGAGGCCGAGGTGCGGCTGTTCGTGCAGGAGGGCGCCGTCGTCGTGTTCGGCGACGTGCTCGAAGCGTCGGGCGAGGCCCTCGCGGAGGAGCTCGGCGACCGGGCGCTGTATCTCCGCCACGACGTGCGCGACGAAGCTCGCTGGGGCGAGGTGATCGACGAGGCCGAGCACCGCTTCGGTGGGCTCGACATCCTGGTCAACAACGCCGGGGTGCTGCACTTCGGTCCACCCACCCACGAGCTCTCGTTCGACGACTATCGACGCGTCATCGAGATCAACCAGTTCGGCACCTTCCTCGGTATGCGCGCCGTGATCCCGGCGATGCTGCGCCGCGGGGGCGGCTCGATCGTGAACATCTCGTCGACCAATGGCTTTCGGGGCTTCGGCGGCACCATCGCGTACGGCGCGTCGAAGTTCGCGATCCGCGGCATGACCAAGACGGTCGCGCTCGAGTATGGGGCGGCGAACATCCGTGTGAACTCGATCCATCCCGGGGGCATCGACACGCCGATGACACGGGGGACCGAGCTGGGCGGGATCACCTCGGACGAGCAGGGCGCCCTCTACGCGAATCTTGCGATTCCCCGAGCGGGACGACCGGACGAGGTGGCCAAGCTCGCGCTGTTTCTCGCGTCGGACGACGCGAGCTACTGCACCGGGGCCGAATTCGTCGTCGATGGCGGGATGCTCGCCGGAATCGTCAACCCGCATGCGCGCGTCGCCGCGCACCGCCCGGCGAAGGCCGACGGGTAGTCGTGGTTCGCATGGCGTGACACGCAGTCGGAACGGACACCAACTCGGGACGGGAAGATGAGCCGGATAGTGCTCGACGGGGCAATCGATCTTCACTGTCACTTCGGCCCTGAGTCGGTCATCGGTGTGATGGGTGTCCGGCACAGCGTCGACGCGTTCGAGGCCGCGCGCGACGCGGCCGAGCTCGGATTCGCGGCCGTCGTCCTCAAATCACACGACTTCCCGTCGAACTCGGTCGCCTACGCCGTGAACCAGACCGTTCCCGGCGTGCGCACGTACGGCTCGATCTGCTGCGACTTCTGCGTGGGCGGCCTCAACGCGGGCGCGGTCGAGATCGCCCTGCGTGATGGCGCCGCCATCGTGTGGCTCCCGACGATCTCCAGCCAGCAGGACGTCGAGAACGGCCTGGCCCGGACGCTGGGACTGTCGGAGCACGGCATCGAACTGCTCGACGAGCGGGGCGAGCTTCGACCCGAGGTCCACGACATCCTCGCGCTCGTCGCCGAGCACGACGCGATCGTCGCCACCGGTCACACCTCGAAGGTCGAGCACTTCGCGGTCGCGCACGCGTTCGGTGGTCGGGGCCGGCTCGTGGTCACCCACGCCATGACGGCCGGCGCCGGACCACAGCTGACGGTGCAGGAGTGCGTTGAACTGTCCGACCTCGGCGCCATGATCGAGCTGTCCGCCGCGACCTGCATGGGCGCGCACGGTCCGAGCACTGCCGAGGTGATCGCCGCCGTCCAGGTCATCGGCTCCGACCGCGTCGTCCTGGCCAGCGACTACGGGTGGACGACCGACCTGCCCCACCCCGCTCCCGGGCTGCACGGCTGCGTCGACGCGCTGTACGAGGCGGGCGCGTCCGAGGCAGACCTGCGCCGCATGACGTGCGAGAACCCTGCGCGCCTCCTCCGGCTTGTTGGTTGACATCGATTCATGAGGTTGAGGGACGAGCAGCGGCTTCGGTCGCATGCAAGGCCGGTGAATCTTCGGCAGGTGGCACTCAGAACGTATGCGTCGGCGTGTGGTGTGGGAGGCTGAGACGTGCCTCACCGAGCCACCTCGAACCGCCGGTCGCGCGGATCCGACAACGACCAGCCGGGGGGTACCGACGGCGCGCGCCCGAGCTCGAAGCGGCCGCGACCCAGCAGCGACGTACTGCCGGGGTGGATTGCCGAGCATGTCGAGCACGGTCGCGACGATCCCAAGGGTGCGCTGCTGCGAGCGGCAGCGGAGCTCATGGCCGAGCGCAGCCCGAGCGACGTCACACTGCGAGAGATCGCGGCCCGTGCGGGGGTCAACTACGGCTTGATCCATCGCCATTACCGGACGAAGGACCGGCTGCTCGTCGAGATCTTCCAGGAGTTCACCGACTACGGCGCGGAGCAGATCCGCTCCAGCACGACGATTCACGAAGCGATTCGTCGCACCTTCACACTCGACTCAGGAGGATTTGCGCGGATCCTCGCGTGGGTCGCGCTCGACGGCGTTCCGGCCGAGAACACCTTCGAGGACACGTCGGGCATGGCCGTCTTCCAGGACTTGATCGTCCGCGCGTGGGAGCACGGCACGGACCCGCAGCGGCGGGACCGCTTCGACCCGCGCGTGGTCAGCTCGTTCGTGAGGCTCATGATCTCGATCTGGGACTTCTACGCCCCCTACATGCAGCAGGTCGACGACTGGGGCGACCGCGACCTCGCCGACGCGCATGTCGAGGTCCTCGAGTTGATGCAGACGCTCGTCAGTGCCGCCGCGCCCAAGCAGCCAGCCACCAGACAGCGCAGCGCGCGTCCGGCGGCGAAGAAGAAGAAGCCGGCGGCGAAGCGCTCGCCGAAGGGGTAGCGCAGGCCGGGGACGTTGATCCGCTCGCCGTCGTCGTGCCAGAGATCGTCGATCCGCGCCGGCGTTCCGTCGGATTCAATGGAGAGGTGGTCGACGTGCCGCCGCGGGCGGAGCTCGAGCTCGCGGAGCGCCGGGCCGACACGTTGCTGCGCGCGTCGCTGGCGGGGCAGACGCCCGCGGAACGGCGGCGGGCCCGCCGGCTGGGGCGGCTCCTCGCCGACCCGTCGGGTCGCGAGCTGGTGTTCCGCCTGACGGACGAGGTGCTGCGCACCGACGACGACCGGCGCGCCGCCCGCCGGTTGCGCACGCTCGCCGGAGCGGGGCTGCCCGGCACACTCGGGATCGTCGATCGCACCGGCCTGCGCCTGGCCGCGGCGGCGAGCGGGGCGTTCCCGGGCCTGGTGGCGCACGTCGTGCGGGCGCGGCTGCGGGCCGAGACCCGCCGCGTGGTGATCCGCGCGGCCGATCCCGCGCTGGCGCGCCACCTCGCACGACGTCGCCGGTCGGGCATCGACGGGAACGTGAACCTGCTCGGCGAGGCGATCCTCGGGGATGCCGAGGCGGCGGCGCGCGTCGACGCGGTCTGCCGTCTCCTGCAACGGCCGGACGTGCGCTGCGTCTCGGTCAAGGTGAGCGCGCTCGCGGCGAACCTCGACGTGCTCGCCTTCGACCACTCGGTCGACCGGATCGCCGAGGCCCTGCGCCGCATCTTCCGGGCCGCGGCGTCGAGCGCGCTGCCGAAGCTCGTCTCGCTCGACATGGAGGAGTACCACGACCTGCACCTCACCGTCGACGCGTTCCGGACCGTGCTCGACGAGCCGGAGTTCCGCTCGCTCGTCGCAGGGCTCGCGCTGCAGGCCTACCTTCCCGATTCGCACGCGGTGCTCGCCGAGCTGTGCGCATGGGCGTCGCGGCGGCGGTCGGCCGGCGGCGCGCCCGTGCGAGTTCGGCTCGTGAAGGGCGCGAACCTGGCGATGGAGTCGGTCGAGGCGGAGCTCGCCGACTGGGCGCCGGCGCCGTACGCCAGCAAGGGCGAGGTCGACGCCAGCTTCAAGCGCATGCTCGACGTCGGTCTGGCCGCGGCGGAACGCGGTGACCTCCAGCTCGGCGTCGGCAGTCACAACCTCTTCGACGTCGCGTGGGCGCTCGTTCTGCGCGACGAGCGCGGCCTCGCCCGGGGGGTCGAGGTCGAGATGCTCGAGGGGATGGCGCCGGCGCAGGCGCGTGCCGTGCGCGCGACGGCGGGCTCGTTGTTGTTGTACTGCCCGATCGTCGACGACGCCGACCTGCCCGCCGCGATCGCGTACCTGTCGCGCCGGCTCGACGAGAACACGGCGCCGGGGAACTTCCTGCGCTCCCTTTTCACCATCACGCCGGGCTCCGATCCCTGGGCCGCCGAGCGCGACAAGTTCCGCCGCGCCGTCGTCGATCGCGCGACCGTGCCGACCGCGCCGCGCCGGGCCCAGGACCGGCGCTCCGAGCGGCTGAGATTCGATCCCGAGGCGCCCTTCGCGAACGTGGCCGACACCGACTTCGCGCAGGCGGGGAACCGGGAGTGGATCGCGTCGCACCTGTCGACGGCGGCGATCGGTGAGCTGCCTCCGCTCCTCACCCGAGCCGACCAGATCGACGAGGTCGTCGCACGCGCCGCGAGCGCCGCTCGCGAGTGGTCCACCGTCTCGACCTCGGCTCGCCGCGCGCTCCTGGCCCGGGCCGCGAAGGTGATGAGCGCCCGCCGGGGGCGCACGATCGCGGTGATGGCGATCGAGACGGGCAAGACCGTGCGCGAGGGCGACTCTGAGGTGTCGGAAGGCGTCGACATGGCGCTGTGGGCGGCGGGCCAGACGCACCTTCTCGACGATCTCGCGCGCGACGGCGTCGAGCTGCGACCCCGCGGCGTCGTGCTGATCGCGGCGCCGTGGAACTTCCCGTACTCGATCCCGGCGAACGGCGTGTGCTCGGCGCTCGCGGCCGGGAACGCGGCGCTGCTCAAGCCCGCGCCCGAGGCCGTCGCCACCGCGCGCGAGCTCGTCGACGCGCTCCACGAGGCCGGGCTCCCGCGCGAACTCGTGCAGCTGGTGCGCTGCCCCGACGACGACGTGGGCCGCCACCTCGTCACGCACGACGGGCTCGACACGGTCGTCCTCACCGGCGCGTACGACACCGCGCAGCAGTTCCTCGAGTGGAAGCCCCGACTCCGGCTGATCGCCGAGACGAGCGGCAAGAACGCGATGGTGATCACCGGGGGCGCCGACCTCGACCTGGCGATCCGTGATCTCGTCCGGTCGGCCTTCGGTCATGCGGGCCAGAAGTGCTCCGCCGCGAGCCTCGCCATCGTCGAGGCCGGGTTGTTCGACGACGGCCGGTTCCTCACGCGCCTGGCCGACGCGGTGCGCAGCATCCGCGTCGGACCGGCGACCCGGTTGCCGACGATGATGGGGCCCGTCATCACGAGACCGGTCGGGAAGCTCGAGCGCGCCTTGACGCGGCTCGACCCGGGCGAGCGGTGGCTCGTCGAGCCCCGGGCGCTCGACGATGGCGGGCGGCTGTGGAGCCCGGGGGTGCGCACCGGCGTGCAGCCCGGCTCGTGGTTCCACCGCACCGAGTGCTTCGGTCCCGTGCTCGGCGTCATGCGCGCACGCGATCTCGACGAGGCGCTCGCGTTCCAGAACGGCACCGATTTCGGGCTCACCGGCGGGCTGCACACGCTCGACCCCGACGAGATCTCGCACTGGTCGCAGCTCGTCGAGGTGGGGAACGTGTACGTCAACCGGCACACGACCGGAGCGATCGTGAGACGCCAGCCGTTCGGTGGGTGGAAGCACTCGTCGGTCGGTCCGGGCGCGAAGACGGGCGGCCCCGACGACGTGCTGCGTTTCGTGCGCGCTTCGCCGCTCACGTCGTCGACCGCGACGTACGACGCGTCGGTCCTCGCCGCCCGCGACGACGCGGGACTCCGGGCCGAGGAGAACGTGCACCGCTACGTCTCGCTCGACCGCGTCGTGGTGCGCGCCGGCGCAGGTACGACCGATGCCGAGCTGCGCGCGGTGGCGGAGGCCGCGACGGTCACCGGCGTCGACCACGAGGTGGTGGGCGCCGGCGAGACCGACGCACAGCTCGCCGGGCGCATCGCGAGCATGCGCCCGAGCCGGCTCCGCGCCCTCGTCCCCGTCACCGACGAGCTGGCAACGGCGTGTCACCGCGCGGGCGTGACCGTCGACGACACGGCCGTGACCGCGTCGGCGCGAGTGGAGCTGCCGCGTTGGACGCGCGAACAGTCCGTGACGCGCACCCGGCACCGCCACGGCCGCCTCGACCCCGGTCGGTGACGCGGGAGTTGGGGTCGGTGGTCAGCTCGGGGCCAGGCGACGTGCGACGCCCCCGAGCTCCGGATAGTCGACCGACTCGACGACGCACCGGGCGAACAACCACAGCTGGAGCCGTTCCGCATCGAGACCGAGGAGCTCGGCCAGGCGTCGGGCCAGGCGGCGGGGGTCGGCGTGGAGGCGTCCGGCGCAGTTGAGAAGGTGTTGGAGCGCGTCGTAGGTCGGATCACCGACGTGGGGTTTCGGGTCGATCGCGAGCCACGGTTCGCGCTGGGCGGCCAGCACGTTGCCGGCGTGCAGGTCGGTGCAGAGCAGCACGGCGCGGTCCGCGCCGGCGGGCAGCGCGCGGAACAGCGCAGCTCCCTCGCGCGCGAGGCCCGGATCGAGACCGCCGGGACGGGCCGCAGCCTTGGCCTCGAACCGACCGGCCCACCGATCGCACATCGTCTGCAGGCTCTGGACGGTGTCGTTCGGCGCAACGCGCCAGAGCCGGCGCAGCAGCCCCGCGATGATCTCGTCCTGTTCGGGCTCCGGCCGGCTCGTCAGTGGCGTTCCGGGGATGCAGCGCTCGATCAGCAGTGCGAGCGTGTCGTCGAAGTCCGCAGCGGCGCAGAGGCGAACCGCGCCGTCACCGTTCCAGGCGCGGAGCCCGTCGGCCTCGTGCGTCGCCTCGGGGTGGCGCCAGAGGAGCTTCAAGACGACGGCACCGTCTTCAGGGCTCGATGCCGGCGCGACCCAGGCCGTTTGCCCGCCGGGCTCGTAGGGTGGGCCGACCGTGAGCCGCCAGCGCTCCGACACGCTGCGCACGACCTCGGGGAGACCGACGAACCAGTCGTCGCGTCCCTCGCTGACCGCCGCGGCGTGCAGATTGCAGGGGATCGGCAGCCCGCTCATGAACCTTCCGGCACCCTACCGGAGCACGTTCCGGTCACACCTGGTAACGCGGGACGCGGTGGCGCCGATA
>Ga0070741_10018277_pt1 | contig 11378 bp, 10 predicted proteins | sample Coa_R1_4_FD_66440 | JGI IMG/M metagenome (GOLD analysis project Ga0070741, IMG submission 66440) | Surface soil microbial communities from Centralia Pennsylvania, which are recovering from an underground coalmine fire - Coalmine... | ecosystem: Environmental > Terrestrial > Soil > Unclassified ...
GCTCGTAGAACATCAGCGCGCCGCAGGCCGCCGCTTCGTAGGCCCGCATATTGATCTCGCCGCGAATGCTGCGGTTAAAGACGATCCTGGCCCGGTTCATCAGGCGCACGTACTCTTCCCCGAACACGCCGCAGGTCAGCACGACCCGATACTTGCGCGAGAGCCGGGCGACCCGCGCCAGCCACTGCGCCCGCTCCCGCTGTACCGCGTGGTTGAAGTTGCCGATCATCAGCACGTCAATGTCACGCTGCGTGTGCTGCAAGCGGCGATGCTGCCCTGGATCGTAGGCCCAGAGCGGCGCGTACTGCACATTGGCGAATCCGAGCCGCCGCAGAAACTCCGTCCCGTTCCGATCCGCAAACAGCACATCGAATGCCGCGCCGATGTGCCGGACGGCCTGCCCGCCCAGGTTCCAGTCGCCCACCGTCGCCGCCGTCAGGCAGCGCGCCTCCTCCAGCCCGGCGGGGATCGCGTTGTACTCCAGGCTCCAGTGCAGATAGACCTCCGGTTCCCACCCGGACGGGCAACGCGCCAGCAGCTCGTTCCAGGTCATTCCGGGCGTATAGGCGACCTGCTTGTAGCCGTTGCCAAAGGCAAGGATTTTGTCGTGGCGGGCCGCGCGTCCCGGCAGGGGACGATGGAACAGCAGTTCCGGCATCTGGTTCGTGTGTCCGATCAGTACACGCATAGCTTGACTCACCGTCTGAACTGTGATTTATGGGATTATAGGATAGACTAGGATTTTGCTGTATCTCAATCATAGTCTATCCGTTAATCCGACTAATCCCGGTTCAGACAGAATCGGGGATGGGTCAAAACCGCCCCAGTTCCTCCGCAATGATCTGTGCGACGGCTGCATACGAGAAATGCGCTTCCAGGTCGGCGCGGGCGCGCTGGCCGAGCGCGCGGCCTCCCTCTCTATCCTCGAACGCCTGCCGCATCAGCGCTCGCAGGTGCGCCAGCGACGGCTGCGCCCAGCGATGCCCGCGATAGGTCGGCGTCTCGCGCCAGGCGGCTTCCGGCACGTCCACCAACGTGTAGTCCAGAACCAGGCTGTTCTCCGCGTTCATAAAAGCTGTCTGCCCGCTCCAACCCGTCGCGATGACCGGCAGGCCCAGCGCCATCGCCTCCATGAACGGACGGCCCCACCCTTCGCCGTGCGTCGGCATGACATAGCACTGCGCGGCCCGATAGAGGTTGGGCATCCGCGCGTCCGGGAGGTTCGTGTCCTGGAAGATGATGTCCGGGATACGGTTCGGATCGCGGCCCAGCGTGTTCGTCAGGAACTCCGCCACGCTGGCGACGATCTGGTTCACCGAATAGCCCAGCGAGGAGTGCGTCTTAACGATCAGCGCCACATCCTCCTCCGGTCGGAACTCCTCGACAAACGCCTGAATGAGAAGGTCCCAGCCTTTGCGCAGCGTCCAGTCGAAGACCGAGAGGAAATTGAAGCCGCGCGCCCCATCTATCTGAAGCGGCGGACAGTTCGGGTCGTATGGCGTCAGGTCAATCGCGCCCGGCACGATGCGCAGCTTCTCCGGCTGCACCCCCGACCTGGCGAACGTCTCCCGGTTGAACTCGCCGGGAACCCAGACCGCATCCATCTGGTTGCACGCCTCCGCCCAGCCCTCCGGCAGCCGATCCGACTCGAACATCGTCCGCCCGATATTCGCCCTCGCGCTCGGATCGCGCCGGAAATAGGGCGCGAGAATATGGCAGAGGTGGACGGCTCCCGGCGGCGCGGGGCGCGTCAGCAACCGTTGCAGCGTGCGCTCGCGCTCTATCGGCAGCACCGCGATCTTCTCGCTCCATTTGATCGCCCGCGCCGCGACCTCGATCCCGGCCTCCTCCAGCGCAAACAGAAAATGCCGGGCCTCATCCGCATAGCCGCTCGGATCGCGCAAGGGCGCATTCCAGACCAGAGGCGGCGTTGGGGAAGCCGCTTTCGATGCCTCTACCCTCACCCCCGACCCCTCTCCCTGCAAGGGAGAGGGGAGAACCCAACCAGTATCTTTGCGTTCTTGCTGCGAGATGGAGGGAGACAGCAGCGCGGATGTCTGGCTCCCTTCTCCCTTTGAGGGAGAAGGGCCGGGGATGAGGGTGGAATCTCTCACTGCCTCACCGGCTTCCTTGAGGGGACGGGGCTGAGCCAGCGCGAACAGTTCCGAACGCAGCGCGCTCGCTCTGGCCGTATCGCCCAGCGCCTCCGCGATCTGAAGCCGCAGGCGCAGCGCCTCCTTGCGCAGTTCCGGAGTCGGCGCATGGCGCAGCGCATCCTCGGCCTCCGCGACCGCGACCGGAGCCAGCCCCCAGGAGAGCAGATCGCGCGCGTAGTTCAGGCTGCCGCGTGTGGCGTCTTCCGGGCGGTGCAGATAGTCGTAGGGGCAGTCGGGATCGTCCTCCACGCGCACAGCGAACGGATTCTGCTCGTCCCAGGTGATCTGCGTCGTCGTGAGGTTGCGGAAAGTCACCTCAAAAGCGCGCTGCACGTCGCGCTGGGTATAGAGGTAGGGAACGATGGCGCTGCGGAAGGGAATCCGGTCGAAGGGCTTGCGGCGGAAGACCAGCGTGCGCGTCGGGGCTTCCCACTCGATCAGCCAGCGATGCGTCGGATGGCCGTAGAAGCACTCCCAGAAGGTGTTGGGCGTCTCCAGGAAGCCGCGCCGCGCCACGCGCTGCAGCTCCCGGCAGGCGGCGGCGGGGTCGAGGACGTGTTCCAGCACCATGCGGCAGCAGGCAACGTCGAACGCCTTGTCGCGGAACGGCAGACGCTGCACATCGCCGCAGACCAGCGGCTTCTCCCGGCTGATGACCTGGCCCTGCCGGTGCAGCCCCTCGAACACGTCGAAGTCTATGCTCACGTCGGCGCGCTTGAGAGGGCGCTGCCCCCCGCCGACATCCAGCACCCGCTCGCCGGGCCGGATGCCTATATCCTGCGCCAGCCGGTCGTCATAGTTCACGAACGCATAGTAGACCTTGCCCGCGAAATTCGCTGCGATGTCTTCCGTGTCTTCCCGCTCCGGCGGCAGGGGAAGGAGGACAGGAGCAATGGCCCCTCCCGCCGCGTCCGGGCGCAGGTCGGCGTTCCGGGCATACTCGCGGCGGTGCGGTTCCCGGCGAGCCGCCTCCACAAACGCGGCGCGCGCCTCGTCGAAGCGGCCCATCTGCCACAGAATACAGCCCTGCGTGTTGTGCGCGAGGGCCCAGTCCGGGCGCAGCGAGACCGCGATCTCCGCGTCCGGCAGCGCGGTCGCGGCAGGGATTCCGCCGAAGCGCAGGGCGTTGAGGGCCGCATCCAGATGCGCCTCTGCCGCCTGAGCCGGGTCATCGTAGGCGATGCCGTTCGGGTCTTCCTCCACGCGGAACTCAAAGCGGCCCTCCCAGACCAACTGCGTGCAGAGCAGGTTACGATACTGCCACTCCCAGCGAAACCGCATCTCCTCGTCGGCGAACCACTGCGTGCGCAGCGCATAGCGGAACGGCGCGCGGCGAAACGGCTTGCGGTGAAAGACAAAGACCGGTTCACGGCCCGGCAGACGCTCCACCCAGGTCAGCCAGCGATGCGTCGGATGGCCGCCCAGATACTCGGCGATGGGGCTGGGCGTCTCGATAAAGCCGCGCTTCGCCACTCGCATCATCTCGCGGCAGGCGGCGGCGGGGTCTACCGTATGCTCCAACACCGCCCGGCAAAACGCAAAGTCGAACTCCCCATCGGCGAACGGCAGCGACTCGGCGAAGCAGGGAACGAACGTCTTGCCCTCATTGGCGGAGATCGCCCGCCCGCTGCGGTGCGCTCCATCTTCCGGGAAAGCGTCCGTCACCACATCGGCGCGCGCGAACGGCGCGTCCCCGCCCCCGATGTCCAGTACGCGCTCCTCCGGCTGAATGCCGAGCAGCGTCACCATGATGTCGTCGCTCAGGGCCGGATAGTTGCGTCCGAGAAAGTTGGTGAGCGGCATGGTATAGAGGCGGGAGCCGCCGTTGACCTGCACCGAGCGATGCCAGAGGTCTTCGGGCGAGACAGCGGCAGCTATCTCGGAAGCCGTTCGTGCCAGAGCGGGAGCGTTCGTTGTCGTCATCTTGGCCTAGAGTCCTGTTCCTGAAGCGGCGCGGAGCGAAAGACGGCGGACGCGCCGACGGCGGATGGGAACCGACGGAAACCTGTCGCGAGGATAAAAAAGGAACGGGCGCGTTCCCGACGGCAGCGCGTTTCGCGCGCCGCCCGAAACAGAAGCATCCCGGTAAAAGTATCGGGGCGGGCCAGCCGGAACTTTAGTCTTCCGGCGAGAAAGCGCCGCGCCTCCTGTGAGGAGTACCGGGATTTGCGCTCTGCGCTACGGAAGCCGCCTCCCCCCTGAGAAAACCACAGAACAGCGCCGATAATCTGCACGGAGTGAGAGGAACCACTATGTCTATTACAATGCAACAGCTAAATGCAGACTGTCTGGACGCCCTGCGTGAAGTCGGCAACATCGGCGCGGGCAACGCCATGACCGCGCTGGCAACGATGGTAGACCACAGGGTGGATATGTCCGTCCCGCAGGTCGGCGTCGTCTCTCTGGGTGAGTTCACCCAGATGGCAGGCGGGCCGGAAGCCCCTGCGGTCGGCGTCTATATGCCGGTCACGGGGGACGCGCCGGGCCACGTCGCTTTCCTGCTTTCGGAAGAGAGCGCCTGCCGCCTGACCGATGAACTGCTCGGCAGAGAACTGGGAACCACCACCGACCTGGGAGAGATCGAGCGTTCCGCGCTGACGGAGGTCGGCAACATCATGGCCTCGTCCTATCTGGTCGCCATCTGCGAGCTGACGGGCCTGAATCTCTACTCCTCTCCCCCGGCGCTGGCCGTAGATATGACCGCCGCCATCCTCTCCACGATCGCGGCGGCGTTCGCCTCCTTCGACGATCAGGCGCTGACGGTCACGACGCGGATACAAGAGGGACGCGGCAAAGTGGACGGCTTCTTTATCTTTGTTCCGGAATCCGGCAGCCTGTCTGCCATTTTGCGCGCTCTGCAGATGGAAGGTTAAATGGGAGAATCGCTGATGGTCGGCATGGCAGAGGTCAAGGTCACGAAGTCGCCGGACGCTGTGCTGATGGCGCTCGGACTTGGCTCCTGCGTAGGTATCTGCGCCTACGATGCGCAGGCGCGTGTCGCTGGATTGGCCCATGTCGTCTTGCCGGAGAGCATCGGGCAGGAGAACAGTCCGGGCAAGTTCGCGGACACGGCGGTTCCTTTCCTGCTGCAAGAGATGAGGAACCTGGGTGCGTCCCCGATTCGCATCCGGGTCGCGTTGGCAGGCGGGGCGCAGCTTTTTGCCGCCAGCGGCGGGTCGAGGCTGGAGATCGGGCTGAGGAACGCGGCCGCCGTGACCGCCGCTCTCAAGCAGCACAATATCGCGGTGGTCGCCACCGACCTGGGCGGCACGGTAGGACGCACTGTGCAGTTGAACGCCAGCGGATTAGTCCGTGTCAAGACCATCGGGCAGGGCGAACGCGAACTGGCCGTCCTCGGCAGTCAGGGCGCGAGTGTGCCGAAGCCCCCGGTCGCGCCGACCGAACAGGCCGAAGGCGCGCGCAGCCGGATTCTCTCGACGCCGGGCGCTTCCCGAATCTAATGCAGTACGACGCGCGGATGACGATGAGCATGGATAACTACAATCAGAACGAGGCGCAACGGATGGCGGAGCGAACGCGCATAGTCAGAACGCAAGAACTCGATACCGGCTACAGGCCGACACAACAGACACGCCTGCCCCTGCGCGGAGCGGGGAACCATCCCCCGGCCCAGAGCGGCGGGGGAGCGTCCCGCCTGCCTGCGCGCTCCGAACCGACACCCACCGGGCCGGTGACTCTGGACTCTATTGTCGAGCAGGTGCGCCGCCTGCCCGCGCTGCCGGATGTCGCCATTCAGGTGATGCGCATGACCGGCCAGGAGACCTGCTCCGCACAGGAGATTGCGCAGGTCATCAGCCACGACCAGAGTTTTGCCGCGCGCATCCTCCAGCTTGCCAACTCCGCCTACTACGGCCTGCCTCGCAACGTCGGCACCATCAGCGAGGCGGTCGTGCTGCTGGGGATGCGCACCGTGCGGAACATGGCGATCGCAGCGGCCACGCACGACACGCTGAGCCGTGAGGTCATCGGGTATGAACTGGGGCGCGGCGACCTCTGGCGGCACTCGCTGGCCTGCGCGATGGCAAGCCAGATGGTCGCGGAGACGGCCCGCTATCCCGAAGCCGAAGAAGCCTTCGTCGCCGGGCTGCTGCACGACATCGGCAAAGTCGTTCTCAGCCTGCATGTGCGCGGGATGATCGCGCTCATTCTGGAGCGCATGGAGGCGGAGAACCTCTCCTTCCTGGAAGCGGAGCGGGCGGTGCTGGGCTTCGACCATGCGGAGGTCGGCGGACGGATCGCCGCCAAGTGGAACCTGCCCGTGCCGCTGGTGCAGGCCATCGCCTACCATCATCAGCCCGTCCAGAACGGCCAGGTCGCCCCGCTGACCGCCGTCGTCCATATCGCCAACGTGATCTGCCTCATCGCAGGGATCGGCCTGGGCATAGACGGCCTGCGCACCTCCATCAGCAGCGTGGCCCTCAAAACGCTGAATCTGGGCGAGCCGCACATCGAGAAGGCGCTGTGCCAACTGGTCACGCGCGTCGCGCAGGCGCAGCCGCTTTTCGAAATGGAGAATCTGTTGCAGGCAGGTGGGCAGAAGCGGTGACGACATCCGACCGGGCTTCCCGCCCCGACCGACCGATCCGCGTCCTGGTCGTGGACGACTCCGCCTTTATGCGCAAGATGCTGTCCGAGATTCTGGCCTCCGCGCCGGAGTTGGAGGTCGTCGGCACGGCGCGAGATGGCGAGGACGCCCTGGAAAAGCTGCGCGCGCTGCAGCCGGATGTCATCACGCTCGATGTGGAGATGCCGCGCATGAACGGCCTGGCCTTCCTGGAAGCCCTGATGCAGGAGCGGCCCACGCCCGTCGTCATGGTCTCCAGCCTGACCGCCGAAGGCGCGGACGTGACGCTCGCCTGCCTGCAGCGGGGCGCGGTGGACTTCGTCCTCAAGCCTTCCGGTTCCATCAGCCTGGACATCGCGACGGTCGGCGGCGAGATCGTGGCGAAGACACGGGCGGCGGCGGGCGCGCAGGTGCAGCGGCCCTCAGCTTTCACCCTGTCACGGCTGGCGGCGCAGGCCGCAAAGACCGGGCAGAACGGCGCTGTGCCGCCTCGAACGAACACGCCTCCCCCCAGGCTTTCCCTGCCCGCGCGGCCGCTCCCGGCGGTCGCATCGGGGGCGGCAGCGCCCGCCAGAGAGAGTCCGGCGCAGCCTGCGCCCCAGAGACTGGAGGCGGATACGGTCGTGGTCGCCATCGCCTCCTCCACGGGCGGCCCGGCGGCGCTCCAGGAGGTGATACCGCACCTGCCTGCCGACCTGAACGCGGCCTATCTGATCGTGCAGCATCTTCCGGCGGGGTTCACGCGCTCGCTGGCGAGCCGGCTGGATCATTCCAGCGCGCTCACGGTGCGCGAGGCCCAGGCGGGCGACGCGCTGGAACGGGGGCTGGTCCTGATCGCGCCGGGCGGACGCCACCTGGAACTGGACGCGCAGGGGCGCGTCGTCCTGAACGACGATCCGCCGCTCTGGGGCGTGCGGCCTGCGGCGGATGTCATGATGCGCGCGGTGGCGGCGCGCTTCGGCCCGCGCGCCCTCGGAGTCGTCCTCACCGGCATGGGCTGCGACGGCGCGCTCGGCGTCAAGGCCATCCAAAGCGCGGGCGGACTCTGCCTGGCGCAGGACGAGGCGAGCTGCGTGGTCTACGGAATGCCGCGCGCCGCCTTCGAGACGGGCGCGCTGGCGCAGGTCGTCCCCCTGCCCGACATGGCGGCGGCCATCGCGCGGCAGATCGCGGCGCGCGGGCGCGGAACGCAAGGGAGCGGTCTCTCCGGCTTCCGCCGCCATGCCGCCTGACAATACTCGCAATTACGGGAGTTCTATGTAGATGGAGTCGCACGGCACGACACAGACCAGGGACGGATGGAAAACGATGCTGGGAGGCAAGGCGCTCGACCGACCTGCCGCCGCCCCGATGACGGAGTCGGGCTTCACCGAGACGGCAGACTACGCTCGATTCAAGGCGCGCGTCTTCCAGAAGACAGGCATTGACCTGAACCTCTATAAGCAGCAGCAGATGCACCGCCGCCTGCTGAATATGGTCGAGCGTGCCAACGCGCGCGACTTTATGGAATATTTCGATATCATCGAGCGCAATCCGCAGGAGTTCGCCGCCTTTCTCGACCGGATGACCATCAACGTCTCCGAGCTCTTCCGCAACCCGGAGAAGTGGCGCGACCTGCGCGAGAAGATCCTACCGCCGATGCTGGCCCGCAAACGCGCCCTGAAGATCTGGAGCGCGGGCTGCTCCTACGGCGCGGAACCCTACTCGCTGGCGATCCTGCTGGATCAGATGACGCCGGGCGTGCAGCATACGCTCCACGCGACCGACCTGGATCAGAAGATACTGGCGAAAGCGAAAGAGGGGCTGTTCAGCGACGCGGACATCAAGAACATAGACGCGGCGACGTTCGGGCGCTATTTTACGCGCCTGCCCGCCCGGCCCAGCGCCGGGGTTCCCGACGCCGGGCCGACCTGCCAGGTGAAGCCGGAGATTCGGGCGCGAGTCACTTTTCGCGCGCACAATCTGCTGGCCGATAAGTTCGATTCCGGCTACGATCTGATCTGCTGCCGCAACGTGGTGATCTATTTCACGGACGAGGCCAAAGACCGGCTCTACGCCCGGTTCTGCGAGGCTCTGGCGCCCGAGGGCGTCCTGTTCGTGGGAGGCACGGAGCGGATCTTCAACTTCCGGGAGATCGGGTTCGCTTCGCCGCAGCCCTTCTTCTATCAGCGCAATCGCTGACTCCTGCGGGCTAGAGAACGCCCTGCTTTCTGACGATGATAAAACGACAGGCGGGCCGCCGGGAAGGGCCGGGTTCGCAGGTCTATTGAAGGGATTCAGGAGACCTCTTGCCTGGTCTCCTCTGCGCGAGGGAATGGCCCGCGTTTGCGAGGACTCAGGCGACAGGTCTAGTAGAGGAGACACTACCAAATGGCAAAGCGCGTGTTGATTACCGACGATGCCCTCTTCATGCGGGTGACCCTGAAGAATATTCTCACCAAAGGGGGCTATGAGATAGCGGGCGAGGCATCCAACGGCAAAGAGTCGGTCGCTCTCTACCAGGAGACCAAACCCGACCTGGTCACGATGGACATCACCATGCCGGAGATGGACGGCATCAGCGCCGTCAAAGAGATCAAGAAGCACGACCCGAATGCCAACATCATCATGTGTACGGCGATGGGCCAGAAGAACATGGTCATGGAGGCGGTCGCGGCGGGCGCGAAGGATTTCATCGTCAAGCCGTTCCAGCCGGACAAGGTGCTGGAGGCGGTACAGAAGCTCATCGGCTAAGCAGGTCCGCAAACGTCATTGCGCGCTGTATCTCTCATCGCGAAGCCTGCTCTATGCAAAAACTGTTGCGGAGTTGCTTAGAAGTGACCGCTCTGGAGCGACGCAGCGTATCCTGATCGCCCGCGCCGGCGCAGGATCTGTGACGACTTCAGCGCGGAGTGACGCTCGTATCCGGGGGCGAAGTCTGTGGCCTGGCGCCGCCTTCCTGTAAGGGGCGCGGCAGGCCGGCGCAGCGGGGACGCCTGAACATCCGGTGTTCAGCCCGAAAGGTCCTCTGCGGCCAGGCGCGCGGGGAGGAACACATTCTCAGCGACACGCCGCCTCTCTTTGATGATCCGCCTATTGGCTGGACGGGATGCCCATGCGCGCATTCCTATGGAGAACCGAATAAAGCATGAAAGTCGAGTATGTCAATCCCTTTGTGACCGCTGCGTTCAGTGTCATCGAAGCGGCCCTCGGTCTCAAGCCCGAGAAGGGCCAGCTTGCGATGCGGCCCGCCGTCTTTACCTCGCAGCAGTGTAACATCATTACCGGCGTCACCGGGAAGATAGAGGGCCAGGCCATCTATGGCATGAGCCTGATCACTGCGGATAAAGTGGCCTCGCAGATGCTGGGGCAGCCCATCCGCACGTTCGACCAACTGGCCGCCAGCGCGATCGCGGAACTGGGCAATATGATCACCGGCAACGCGATGGCCCTGCTCTCCGAAGCCGGGTTCGTCTGCGACATCACGCCGCCCTCGATCATTCGAGGCACCAACGTCAAGATATCCACGCTCAACATTCCGGCGCTCGTCGTGCCGATCTGCCTGGAGCTAGGAGAGATCGAACTGACCGTCAGCCTTCAGGAACGCTGAGGCTCCCATCCCTTGTCCCCTCTCCTGCCGCGAAGCGGAACGACATGGCGAGGGGGCGAGGGGCTACGACAGGCTTCCCGCAACAGGAGAGATACCGATGGCTATCACCGGCCTACAGACCGCCTCGGCAGGCACGACCGCGAGCCTGCTGCGTTCGGCGGAACAGAACACCGGCGTCGCGGCCCGGCTGCTCAAAAAGGCCGTGGACGCGGACAAAGACCTTGTGAGTACGCTTTTGCCGCTCAACGGCCCCGATGGGGGGACGCTGAACCTTCGCGCCTGAATCTATACCACGCCATGCAGACCAAAAACTCCACCGCAGCCACCTTCCACAGGGAGGACAGCCGGGGCGAACAGGTCGTGACCGTGTGTCTCGGCCAGGAGACCTACGGCATCGCCATCGAAGACGTCGAAAGCATCGTCCGTTGGGAGCCGCTGACTCGCCTGCCGCGCTTGCCGCGTTTTCTGGCGGGCCTGCTTCCTCTGCGCGGCCAGGTCATTCCGGTGATAGACCTGCGGGCGCGGCTGGACCTGCCTGCTGGAGAAAGCGCCGGAGATCGGCGCATCGTCATCGTCCGCGTCCAGGAGGCCACGGTCGGCCTGATCGTGGATGCCGTGCGCGAGGTGATCCGGGTCGAGGCCGGGCAGATCGAAACGAAACTCCCGCTCATCTCCGGCCTCGACGCGGAGAGCGCGGCCTATCTGCGCGGGGTCGCCAATCTGCCGCAGGGCTTTGTGATCCTGCTGGCCCTGACGGAGCTTCTCTCGACCGACGAGCGCACGCAACTGGCCCGCCTGGAAGCCAGAGCCTCCGCGCAGGCGGCGTGAGAACTCTCCGCCGGTCTCAAGAGGCCGCCTGCCTGATGTCCTTCTAAGCGGAGCGGAGAAGCGCGTTCGAGATATTTCGCGGCGCTTTGCAAGCGGTCTAATCGAAGAGCGAGGTGATGGAGAGGTCATTGTTGGCGCGGTGGATCGACTCCCCGAAGAGCGCGGCGACGGAGAGAACGGTGATCTTCTCGTAGCGTTTCTCCGGCGGCAGCGGCACGGA
>Ga0070741_10018278_pt1 | contig 11378 bp, 8 predicted proteins | sample Coa_R1_4_FD_66440 | JGI IMG/M metagenome (GOLD analysis project Ga0070741, IMG submission 66440) | Surface soil microbial communities from Centralia Pennsylvania, which are recovering from an underground coalmine fire - Coalmine... | ecosystem: Environmental > Terrestrial > Soil > Unclassified ...
TATGAAGGAGCAAAGCTACGCTACACAGGCGTTAATTCACCGACTCTTGAACAAGCATCCACACAAATCGAACACGAATTAAAATTGATAAAAAAACTAGGATTGGCCGGATACTTCCTGATTGTTTGGGACATCGTACAGTACTCAAAAAACCAGGGAATACTTGTGCAGGGACGAGGTTCTGCCGCAAACAGTGCTGTTTGTTATTCGCTTCAGATTACAGCCGTCGACCCAATCGGGATGAAGCTTCTATTTGAAAGGTTTCTTTCCGAAGAACGTCACGAATGGCCCGATATCGACCTGGATCTTCCCAGCGGCGACCGGCGCGAAAATGTCATCCAGTATGTTTACGAACGTTATGGTAAACACGGCGCGGCAATGACCGCAAATGTCATCACATATCGCGACAAATCAGCATTCAGAGAAGTTGGCAAAGTCCTCGGCTATGACGCCGCAACATTGAGTCGATTATCGAAGCTCACGGATATTGGCGCCTGGCACGATCCTCTAGATACCACTGAAAGTCGAGTCGTTAAAGCCGACCTGAGTTTGCAAGATCTCAAAGTACAAAAATTCATGGAGCTTTACACTTCGATAAAAGATCAACCACGGCATTTGGGTCAGCACTCCGGAGGCATGATCGTTTGCGAAGGAAGCCTGGATTCAGTTGTACCAATCGAACCCGCATCCATGCCCGGTCGTTATGTCGTTCAATGGGACAAAGACGATTGCGCCAATATGGGCATCATAAAAATAGATTTGCTGGGATTGGGGATGATGGCCGTTCTTCAGGATTCTATCGGTTTAATAAAAGAGGCCTACAACGAAAACTTCGATATAGCCCATTTACCACAGAACGATCCTGAAGTTTATTCAGCTCTCCAGCAAGCTGATACTATCGGAATGTTTCAGGTAGAGAGTCGCGCGCAGATGGCTTCCCTGCCACGGGTGCGCCCGGAAAAATTTTATGACATCGTTGTGCAGGTAGCGATAATCCGCCCCGGTCCTATTACTGGCAAGATGGTCAATCCTTACATCAGGCGAAGACAGGGACGCGAACAACCAGAATATATGCACCCCGATCTCAAACCTGTGCTGGAAAGAACTCTCGGAGTACCTCTGTTCCAGGAACAGTTACTGAGAATGGCAATGACCTGCGCAGGGTTTACCGGCGGTGAAGCTGAAGAATTACGGCGAGCGCTTGGGTTTAAACGGTCGGAAGCCTTGATGTCTAAGATAGAGAAAAAACTTCGCGAAGGAATGAACAAGAAAGGCATCGCGGAACCAATCCAGGACAAGATAGTCCTTTCGGTTAAATCATTCGCCAAATTTGGTTTTCCTGAATCCCATGCTGCTAGTTTTGCTCTGCTCGCGTATGCATCGGCTTATTTGAAATGTCGTTATCTGGCCGCGTTTATTGCGGCGATGCTGAATAATTATCCGTTAGGTTTTTACAGTCCCGCGACTCTGATCAAAGATGCGCAAAGGCACGGTCTTCATTTCAAGCCTATCGACGTAAACAAGTCAGAGCTGCTCTGCACAATCGAAAAGGAGAATGATCGTAAATGGCTGCGACTGGGTTTGCGCTATGTCAGCGGATTACGAAAAATAGCAGGACTGGCGATTGCAGAAGAGCGTAACAGGAGACCTTTTCACAGCGTCGATGACTTGTGTCTACGGGTTCCTGAATTGCGAAAGACTGAGGTTAGGACGCTGGCTGCAATTGGCGCTTTGAATTCTATTGAGAAAGTTGAGCACAGACGAACTGCCCTGTGGCAGGTCGAAGCAGCACTGCGTTCGCCAGGCAATCTCTTCAAAGAAATCGATATTGAGGGTGATAATTGCCCATTGCCAACTATGACGCCTGAAGAACGGCTAAGTGCTGATCTCAGAAACACTGGAATTAATATTGGCAAACATCCTATGTCTTATTTGAGAGAGTATGTGGATTCATTAGGTGTCACGCGCTCTACCGAATTGCAGTTTGTGCGAAATAATGAAAAAGTCAAAATTGCAGGAGCAGTAATCGTCAGGCAAAGACCGGGAACAGCAAAGGGTTTCGTCTTCATAAGCATGGAAGATGAGTTCGGCGTGATGAATGTGATTGTGACTCCGGATTTCTTTCGACAGAACCATCAGGACCTGGTCGGTTATCCTTATCTGATTGTCGAAGGTATATTGCAGAATTACGACAATACGGTCTCTGTCAAAGCGGCCAAAGTGACTCCGCTTATGTCGACGAGCCCATCAAAATCCCGAAATTTTCACTAACGAAATTCGATGCGGGATTTATCTATGCCAGCCGCAACTGAGATAACGACGCATGGGCGTCGCCGCCTTCGGTACTGGGGACTATGTGCAATTCAATCGTTGTTACATCCGTCAAATTGACTCGATAATCCTCTACTTCCCTGATGGCTCCTGATCGGCTGAAGTTCCACTGCTGGCGAACTATCTCTCTGTACGTTTTTCCGTGATCCGATGACCACCGTAAGACGAATTCCTGCGTTCTTTCGATATCAGGCTCCTTGAAAGAAAGCCAGATGCGACTGATGGATTGGGGATGGTCAAAGACTATTCTGATTACCTGTTCGCCAGGACTATCCGCGCGCCAGCCCGAATCGCCTCCAGGCAACAATGCTTCCTCGATTGGATAGGCCGTAGCTTCGGACGTTAACTCTATCGTTGCGATTTTATCCAGATCCAGCCATTTCTGGTCAGGCTCGCGATGATTCTGGCTGACTGTAATTAAGCGCTTCCTCATACCTCATCCCCGCGAGCTTAAAGATGATTGCATCGTATATCACGATTTCGGAGAAGCTACCAATTCAAAGTCCACAACTATTTCATCTTTTGTGCCCGCCAGTCCATATTTTGTCGGCGGAGGCTTTATTCCAAAATCGCTCAGCTTAAAGCTGCTTATGCCCATCATCTCCAGAAGCTTTGTCGATCCCGGCTGAATGCTGAGTTCGGTCGTAATCTGCTTCTCAATACCCCGCACTACAAGCTTACCAAACACATCATAGGTCGTATCGGATTTTTGTTTCACCTTTGTTGAAATGAAGGAGATTTCAGGATGCTTCTCAACCTGTAAGCCTTCGGTGAAAATGTACCCCAGCAGCTTCTTCTTATCGCCGTCTCCGATCCATTTATCCTGGCAAACTATGCTGTCGCTTTCGACTGTGAAGGTGACGGTTGAATTCTCTCTATTGCTCGGGTCGACATCGATCTGACCTCGATAGCTGCTGAAATTAAAGTTATGCTTTTTTCCAGCCATAACTCCCGTTTTTATCAATGCGAGTGAAACCCTTGAACTCTCTACAGGATGGATCAGATAGGTGATAATGCTTGTTTCAGTCACGGATCGGCCTTCCTTCTTTAATAAGGTTTATAAATTGCCGAGCCGACGCATCCAGAATTGCGCGGCGCAGGCTGTCTCCCTTAAGAGTATGTGACGGAAATCAGGCCTTGGTGTCAGATCAGCAATCCCGAAACGAAAGTATAGACCAGTTTGAGTAAAATATTAAAGTTTTAATAGAAATGATTATCGTTTGCGGCGTATCAAGCCATCGACAGAATACCTGTTGTTATCCAATCCCCACATCAAAACGAAGATTACGAATGAATACATGATGTTATTACCGACCGCGGCAGGCACACCGATCAACGCACCAAATGTAAGGGCGAGCATAAGCAGTCCGGCAAGAACAAGTCCAAGTTCCGTGATCAATCCGAGGATCAACAGGACTCCGATGCCAACTTCAGCAAACGGCAGAACGTGGGCAAAAGGACTGACCAGCACCGACGGCAGTTTGCTGCCGAACTGTTTAGTCATCCCTTCGGCGGTTGCGGCAATTCCTCCTTGAAATTTTTCGATCCCATACACAAGGAACATCACCCCAACCGTTATTCTGAAAATCGCGTATGACACTGCACGATAATTGAGCATCGTCGATCCTCTCGTTTCGAGTACTGGATTTTGAGTTGTTACGTATTGCTGCCTGCCATTTCAGTCATTAACTGTCTCTTTAAGACCCTTTTCTGGCCGCAGTCGCAAATCAGTGCAAATGATCCATGCAATATTATTGAAAGAAGGCACAGCATAGCGAATTCGAAAGGTGAAAAGAAAACGACGAATAATATAAACGACGGTATAAATACGATACTCAGAATAAATATCCAATCCTTACCGCTTCGTTTGGAAACTTCAATTAAAGATTGGCGATAGCGTCGCTTCAGACGAGATATGGTTGCTAATATCGCGATCAGAAACAAACTCAGAAATAGCGAGTCATAAAACAAGGAAATTCCCACGATTACCAGTCTCGCATTCATTAACCAAACTATGAAACTATATGGCGCGGCAAATCCGATAATCATCGAATCAACAGCAATTCGCGATCTGAGTAATTGGATATTCTGCTGATATTCGCGCTTTTGGATTTCGACCCTTGTTTGACGTCGGAGGGAAGGGTCCCATTCATATTGAAAATAGAATTGTTCCAAATGAATTCCCTTTAAGCTCTGATCTCAAAAAGTACCGATTTTCGCAATACCGAAGGGGAGTCCAGATTTGCATTTCCAGACGTTATAACTATGATTCATTTTACCACAAATGGCCGCATGAATTTCCAATAACATCTCGCCAAGGAGAATATCATGGATCTTAGGTATCCAATTGGACCATTTAAACTGGAAGAAGAAATCACGGAGCAAACACGTCGTCGATTCATTGACCAGATTGCGGAAACGCCTGCGAATCTCCGCGCCGCCGTCGAAGGCTTGTCGCAAGAGCAGCTTGATACGCCGTACAGACCGGAAGGCTGGACGGTCAGGCAGGTCATTCACCATGTTGCTGACAGTCACATGAACAGCTATATCCGGGTTAAGCTTGCTCTGACCGAAGATCGCCCAAATGTGACAGATTATGATGAGAATCAATGGGGATCCTTAAGCGATGCGCAGAAAGCGCCAATCGATCTTTCGCTGAATTTGATTGAGTCGCTGCATGGCCGGTGGATCTTCTTATTCAATTCGCTCAACCCAAATGATTTTTCAAAGACATTCAATCATCCTGCCCGTGGGGCTGTTTCGCTGGACACGAATATTGCCATCTACGCGTGGCATGGCCGACATCACGTTGCCCATATCACCACGCTGCGCGAGAGAATGCATTGGTAAAGAATCGGATCGAGGTGCCGAAAACCTGAAAGAAGCAAATATCGGCCGAGGCCGGCCGACATCCCCGGTTTTTGAGCGGCCCTACAGCATTCGGTCATAGTGACTGTGATTGTGACCGAAGCCACAAATACAACATTCATTTGAAAAAGTTCACCAACCCGCAAGTCCTTTAATATCAATACTGACACGATAATCCTGTGTATTGGCACGCCTCTTGTAGAAGAGAGCCCGGACAGTAACGGCTCTCTCGTTTTAGAGAAAAACTTAATCGTTAATCGGAGGACAACCGGAATGCTTTTCTCCCCGGGCATCGTTTCGTCACGACGTTCAGTCAAGAAACGCGTGCTGTCAATTAGTCTTCTGTTCTCTCTTCTGCTGTCGTTGGTACCGTTTTCAGGTCTGCTGGCTCAGACGTCTCCAACAAACGGATTAACCAAACTGGCACCAGGGCTGGCTCAGGAAATAAATGGCACTGATACGTTGATCTGGTCGGATCCTTCAAAAAAGACCGTCCGAGTGCTGATTCAAACCTACAGCACGGTCAGCTCCAATTTGCTTAGCGCCATTAAATCGTACGGTGGAACAGTGGTTCGACAGTTCGCTTCAATCAATTGCGTTCTGGCAGAGGTTCCCAAGAGCCACGTGCTTGACATAGCAGCACGAAGCGATGTCGAGCGCCTCAGCCCCGATCATCTGGCGGTACAAAGCTCCAGTCACCTCGAAGTTGCAACCGGTGCGGATCAGGTAAGAAAGCCGAGTGGGCTGCTGGGTCTGAGCGCGGGTCTGGATGGCAGCGGAATTGGTATAGCGATTCTCGATTCAGGAATTATGGCAGGTCATAACGACTTCTCGGGCGCTGGGTTGCTGGGCACCAGCTCAAGAGTTGTCGCTTCGACCGATATTGTGTCATCAAACACTAATCTGTCTCAATATGAGTTGAAGCTCGGACTTCTGAATGTTGTCGGAGCTGTCGTAAACCTTCTGGGGCTGGGAGGGCTACTGGGTGGCGTTCCAGACACCGACGGATACGGTCACGGGTCGCACGTAGCAGGCGCGGCTGCGGGTCGCTCATCTGACATTAACGGTGCGAGAGGTTTTCAAGGCATTGCCCCTGGAGCGAGCCTGATCGATGTCAGAGTTTTGGACAATCTGGGATATGGTCAGGTCAGCGATGTGCTGGCAGGTATTGATTGGGTAATTTCTCACCGGCAATCGAACAACATCCGTGTAATGAACCTCAGTCTCGCGGCTGCGTCGACTGAAACATATGTAACAGATCCTCTCTGTCGAGCGGCGCGAAAGGCCGTCGCCAACGGTATCGTTGTGGTAGCAGCGGGCGGTAACTTCGGCGTTGATTCAAATGGACACGAAATTTACGGTGCGATCGGTTCGCCCGGCGACGATCCGTCCGTCATTACGGTCGGCGCTGCAAACACCTACCAGACTGATGCCCGAAATGATGACTCAGTCACGCATTTCAGCTCTCGCGGTCCGACGCGCGGGTATACGATCGATGCAAACGGCAACAAACAATATGATAATTTGCTGAAACCGGATTTGATTGCTCCTGGCAACAAGATTATCTCAGCCGAAGCGACCAGCTCGTGGTTGATCAAAACTTATCCTCAGCTCCATTACACGGGCAGTAACCAGTATGCGTTCATGCAGCTGAGCGGAACTTCGATTGCGTCGCCGGTGGTCGCAGGCTCGGTTGCTCTTCTGCTGCAGAGAAATCCCGGACTCACTCCGCCATTGGTGAAAGCTATCCTGCAGTTCACCGCGCAGCAGGCGCCGAATGCGAACCTGTTACAGCAGGGCGCGGGATTGCTGAACATCGAAGGCGCGGTACGATTGGCAGGCGTCTTACGCACAGATGTATCGAAAGCTGTCGCCGCTGGCTCGATCAAAGTCGGTGATTCACTGCTGGCAAGCGGAAAGACAATGCCGACGGAATACTCAACCTATTCCGGTCAGCGAGTAAACTGGGGCGGCTACGTATTTGCCGGTGGCTCGCACGTTCTGGCTGGCGATGAGTTGTTTAAACATTATCAGGCAATTTACAACCCATCGGTGATCTGGGTACGCAACAGCGTAACTGTCAATGAAATCCCGGTAAATAATCTTCAGCTTATAACATCAAACGTCATTAACGCCGATATTATTGCGGGAAGCAGCGGTCCGCTGGTACTTGGCTCAGATATCAGCGGCGGGATAGCGGCGGGTCAGGGACTGGCTCTCAGTGAAGGACTCGCACTCAGCGAAGGATTAGTCCTGGCTGATGGATTGGTGCTGGCAGACGGGCTGGCTTTAAGTGAAGGCTTGGCTCTAAGCGAAGGACTCGCCTTAGCCGACGGGCTGGCTCTCAGCGAAGGTCTTGCTTTGAGCGAAGGCCTGGCTATCGGTGATTGATTGTAAATCACTGATTGCAGCTCTGATTGATGAGGGGACAGTTAGATGCGCTTTCTGGATATGTCAGATTACAACCGTAAGATGCGCATCTTTTGGTGGGCTACGACCGTTGCGGGCGGATTGATATTCAGCTATTCGCTGATCCAATGCTCGCACCTGAATCGCACAGACGGACTGAAGCTGGCTGCATTTGTCCTTGTTGTTGTCCTTGCCGGGTTGCGCCCAATTCGCGTGCCCGGCACTCTTACGTCATTCACTCCTGGCGATATCTTTATATTTTTGGCCGCGCTGTTCTGGGGCACGCCGGCAGCCATCCTGGTAACAGTTCCCGATGCGATGGCGGCATCGATTCGAACATCCAAAAGATGGACAAGTCGACTATGCAGCCCGGCGCTGGCGGCAATCTCGATCTTCGTATCCGGAACGCTGTTTCAATCGGCAATCGCTTATCTCAGAGAAATCAAACTTCTCAACAACGCAGCTCTGTTTGCGACTTTGTTGTGTTTTGCGACGGCCCATTTTTTTATTCACACTTTCCTGCTGTCGTCTCATTTCACAATTAAGAAAAGCGCAAACCTGTTCAAAGTCTGGTGGCCAAATTATTCCTGGGTCAGCATCACATATACTGCCAGCGCTTCTGCGGCCGGACTCGTATTTCTAGCAATCCGATATTACGGCATCGGTTCGCTGCTGGCGACTGCTCCGTTGATTGCAATAATATTCGCCGCCGGTCATTTCTATTTCAAACAAGCTGAGGAACACACCAAAGCCGCCAACGAGCGCACTCAGGCGACAGAAAAGATCAGCCGTCTCCACCTTGCTACCGTCGAAGCCCTGGCTACTGCGATAGACGCCAAAGATGAAATAACTCACGATCACGTTTATCGGGTACAGGTTTACGCCTGCGGTCTGGCACGGCATTTCGGCCTTACCGACATGGAAATCGAAGCGCTGAAAGCCGGGGCGCTGCTTCACGACGTCGGAAAGATCGCCGTCCCAGACTACATTCTAAATAAGCCAGGCAAGCTTACTGCCGCCGAGTTCGAGAAGATGAAGCAGCACACCATTGTGGGCGCACAGATTCTCGAGCGAGTCAACTTCCCTTATCCCGTAGTTCCGATCGTTCGCCATCATCACGAGCGATGGGATGGCAAAGGCTACCCTGACGGTTTGAAGGCCGATAACATCCCGATGACTGCTCGGATATTGACCGTAGCGGACTGTTTCGACGCAGTTCGTGAAGATCGTCAATATCGCAAAGCGATGACTCGCGAGGAAGCTTGTCAATTGCTCCGCGATGGCGCGGGGCTCACCTACGACCCTGCGGTCGTCAGCGCGTTTCTGGAAAATCTCCCAATATATGAGGCTGAGATTTCAGCTCACAAAGCAAGTCTGCCGCAGATTCTGACACCGACAACACAAGCGGGATTGTCCGAAAGCGCGATGAATGCCGCGCCTGCTGCAGGTTTGGCCGCCGCTGCACCTGAAGTGCCGGAATATGTCAAACAGATAAACGCGGCGCACAGTGAAGTCGCCGCCCTGTATGAAATGGCGCAGACATTCAGCACCAGTCTCGAAGTTCGCGACGTCATGTCATTTACCGTGAACCGACTGGAACGAATGATTCCTTTCAGCACCTGCGTTGTCTATCTCAGAAATGCTGGAGATGAATCCGCAGCGGCCGCACACGTGTTCGGCGAAAACGCCGACAAGATTCGCGGGCGAAGCCTGAAGGCCGGTCATGGTATTGCCGGTTGGGTCGTGATCAACGGCCGTTCGATGAGCAATACCGATCCGATGCTGGATCTGAATGAATTCCTGGAATCGAACGAGCTCGGTTACCGAACATCTGCTGTCTTCCCACTGACAAAAGGTGAAGAAGCGATCGGCGCACTGGCACTCTATTCACACACTCAAAACAGTTATAGCACCGACCAGTTGCACTTGCTGGAATCGGTGGCAAGGCTCGTCTCGACTGCACTTCAGCATGCATTACTTTATGAAGAGACGAAATCCAGCGCGCAGAAAGACGTCCTGACTGGACTGCCAAATGGTCGAGCGCTCTACGCGCATTTCGATCAACTGCTGGCTGAAGCAAAAGAGCACGGAACGCCTCTGACTGTTCTCTCTTTCAACCTTGACGGACTGCGAACCGTCAATGATACGTACGGATACCGCGTCGGCGACCGTGTACTGATCGAAGTTGCGAAGATCATAAAAGAATCCATCGGCGACGACAGGCTTCTTTGCCGAATAGCTGGCGATGAGTTTATTTGCCTGCTTGAATCAAGCAAACGATCAAGCGCCGAGCTTTTGGGCGAACGCGCTCAATCCGAAGTCGACCGCTTCCGACTGGAAGTACGAATAGGTCAATACGCTGAAGTAGGATTGAGTTTTGGTATAGCCGAATATCAGACTGACGGTCAGGCCATCGATGAATTGCTGCACGCTGCGTCGATGGCAACGCGAAAAAATAAAGCTGAGCGTAAAGCTAATCCTCCCGCCGATAAGCTGTCAAAGATCGATACCACTTCTATTCGACAAGCGAGCAACAATCGAGAATCGTCAAGGCCGACGATCCAGTAGATCTCTTCCTCTTCACTAACGGCATATTCCTTGCAATCTATTTCGATGACGTACTCTCCAGTTTGGTGGAGGAAGTTTATGGCAGTAGAAAACTATAGCGACCCGGCGCGTAACCGCAATGCTCCGGTCAGTCCTCTTTCGATTGATCGATCGCAACCCGTTCCGTCATATAGCGTCGTCAAAAATGAAGGGACGCAACCAGCTGTACCTCCTGATGCCAGAATAGTGAGCGCTAAACGAGGCACCAACGTAGCCTTGAGCATCGTCATCGGTATAGTACTGGTCATTGTTGGCTTATTTATAAGCTTTTTCTTCGGTATCAGCACAGTAATCGGGTTTCTGTTTGGCATTCCCATAATCGTGGTGGGGATTGCCATCCCGCTGCTTATGATGGGGGTCTCGCCTGAAGCGAAAAACGTCCGTGGTCGATGTCCGCACTGCGGAAAGATGATCGCTGTACCAAGACATCTTCGACAAACAGAATGCCCTGAGTGCAATGCAGTAATAGAAATCGAAGGTGGACGCTTTACATTACCTCAGGTGTGACGTGACTATTTCTTCCCCGGAAACCTGATCCGCGCATTGAATGCTGAATGTCAGAAAATCCGGTAAAGCGCTTGAACTGTGCGCGCCGCGAGATTCGGGATCTGATTTACGGAGCCGCGCTTCGACTGGCTGGACCTTTGATCAACGAATTGATAGTTGTTTCCAACCTGTCGATTCCATCAGGCTTGACGATGTACTCCTGGGCGCCCGCTTCCAGCCCTTCCTTAATATCCGCGGGATAGCCCAATGCAGAGTAGAAGACTATCGGAACCTTCGCATCATTCGCGCGGATCTGTTTGCACAGATCTAAACCCGACCCGTCAGGAAGCTGACTGTCCAGCAAATAAAGATCGTACTTTTCATTAGTCATCAGTGGTACAGCCTCAGCAATACTCCCGGCAGTAATTACATCTACTCCGAGTGACGCGAGGAGAATTGATATTAACTCTCGGCTATCGCCGTGGTCCTCGACAAAGAGGACTTTGTGACGTTTCTCGGCTTCCAAAGACTCACCCCTCAGTATGGATCTTCGTTTTTTAGTTAACCCCAGTCTTGGGTTGGAAATTTGGATTTAAGGTCGTTCTAAAGATGTATAGAATGCAAATGTGAAGTCCGCAAACATACATCTGGAGAACGACCTGCATGGCAACAATAAA
>Ga0070741_10018279_pt1 | contig 11377 bp, 7 predicted proteins | sample Coa_R1_4_FD_66440 | JGI IMG/M metagenome (GOLD analysis project Ga0070741, IMG submission 66440) | Surface soil microbial communities from Centralia Pennsylvania, which are recovering from an underground coalmine fire - Coalmine... | ecosystem: Environmental > Terrestrial > Soil > Unclassified ...
GCAATGAGCGCCTCACCCTGCAAAATGATGCTGACGGCGAGCGTGTTTTCTCCCAGGACGATCTCATACTCGCCCGCGAATTGTTCTAGATAGCTGCTCTCCTGAAGCTCCTTGTTGGCGACCCGTTTGAAGACGATATCGGCGACTCTGCCCTCTAAGGGGATGGCCAGGCTTTCGATATCGCCGCGTGCATTGGCGGTGAAGGTCACTTTGAGATCGAGATCGAAGGCGGCCTGCGAGAAAACAAAGCTATCGTAGTGAAAATGCTCAAGCGACGCCTTTGTATTGTTATACTCGATCTTTAATTGTTCTTCCTCTAGCTCAATCAGTACGCGTCCGTAACCGCCATGCTCGAATGTGCCGGTATAAGCGGCCAGATCGTGAGAAGGCCGGGTGTCGGGGATGCGACCAGCGTGCAGTTCCTCTTTCCCCTTCTTCATAGCATCCATGAGACCTTGATAGATCTGGATATGGCGACCATGCCAGTCGGCGGGCTCCACACCTAGCAGCAGGTCAAGCGCGTGATAGACGGCGACGGTCTCCAGCATGCTAGTGTGGGTATTGGTGAGAACGGCAACGCCAAAATTTCGGTTGGGCATAAAGGCCACCAGGGCATGGAAGCCGCCAATGCTGCCCCCGTGATGCAACAGGACATTGCCGCGATAGGACGTGACGATCCAGCCCATAGCGTAGCTGCTATAGAAGATCTCCGGCAGTTTTTGCGGGTCCATCGTAATGAGCTCGCGGTCAACGCCTGCCATCTGGGGGCTGTGCAGTTGTGTCATCTGGCCTTCAGAGATAAGCTGACGCTCTCCGATCTTGCCTTTGTTGAGATGCAGCAGCAGCCATTTGCACAGGTCTTCCACATTTGAATGGATGCTGCCAGCCGGACCCAGGGCCTGCCAGTGGCTATAAAACGGGATCTGCTGGATCTCGCCATCTCTTTCCCTGTAAGGGAGCGAGTAATTGGTGGTATGTTCACGGGCGCTGGTATCATTCATGTAGCTATTGGTCATACCCAGCGGCTCGAAGATACGCTGTTGCACAAAATCTTCCCAGCTCAGCCCGCTGACGCATTCCACCAGATAGCCCGCGGTGGCGTACATCATATTCTGATATTGCCAGGTGCTGCGAAAATCTTTGCTGGGCTCAAGGTAGCGTAGCCCTTCGATGAGTTCTTTGCGCGACCTGCTGGAGCGGTACCAGGCCAGATCGTGCCGTGGCAGGCCGGAATTGTGGATCAGCAGATCGCGCGGGGTGATGCGCTCGCTTGCCACATTATCATAGAGTTTGAAAAAAGGAATATACTCGCGTACAGGCCGATCCCAATTGAGCTTGCCCTCATCCACTAGCATAGCCAGGGAAGCAGCCGTGAACGCTTTAGAACTGGAGCCAATGGCAAAAATGGTCTGTGGGGTCACGGCCTCGTCACTGGCCAGATTGCGCTTGCCAAACCCTCGCGAAAATACCATCTCGCCATCCTTTACCACTGCTAGCGCCAGTCCAGGTACCTTCCACGCGCTCAGCCAGGTAGCAACCGTATCATCGATACCGGCAAATAGAGTCGTGGTGGTCTTTTCTGTTTGTGTCATATACTGCCAATCCTTTCTTGCAGTCTGTTAGCTTTCCAACGTTTCGATATCTGGAATAAAAACCGTGCTAGCGATGCGACGGCGGCGACCGGGGGCAGGCTGATTTTCCGCGAACGTTAAAAGCAGCTTCTGCACCTCGGCAAAGAGCCGCTGATATTCCTCGTTGCTCAGATAGAGGGGAATTTGATAGAAGCGGATGCCGTCATTGGGGATATCGATTTCCTCTTGTTGCAGGTAGCGTTCAAAACGCGCGGTTTGCAGCATCATATGCCCGGTGAAATAACGGATCAGGTCTTCGCGCGTAAATTGCTCCAGGTCTTCGCGCGTGAGTTCCACAGAAATCGGCTCGGTGACGGCATACACCTTTTCAACAGTGCCGCGCACAGGGCGCTCCTCCACAATCTCAAGAATGCCCCCTTCCACAAGCTGGTTGAGGTGGCGATAGAGCGTAGCCTGGGCGATATCGGGCAACATGGCCGCCAGTTGTTGGGTCGTCAATTGCCGACCCTCTATTTTATCTACGATACGCAGGTGGAGCGGGTGCAAGAGAAGTGTAGCCTTGATGCCTGCCATAGCAATGGCCTCCGCGATTTTCTCTTTATAATTGAGCACGCTGATGTCTTATCTTCGTTTGAGAATATTCTCACATTTTGATAATATACTATCACAAAAATACCACTCAACTGAGCCTTTGTCAAGGATGAGCAGAGGGTTTTCTCAGCGTGTCACTTTTCGTTCTCCCGCTACGTATCCTCTCGGAGAGGCGTTAACACTATACGGAAAAGGAGCCAAATACATCATGGCAGACAATCAACCCGATGAAAAACAGAGCAACCAGCAAGAGCAGATTTTAAATCAAGAAGCAGCGCAAGACCGCTTTAAAGTGGGAAGTCGTCCCGGCTACAGCAATCAGGGCACCCATGATCTAGACATCGAGGACAACACAGCGCCCGACGGCTACGGCCTGCAAGACCAATTTGGTGATATCGATGGGCAGGACCCCTACAGCAACCTGGACGACGAAGATCCGGGTATGACGCCAGGTGGTGATGGCAGCTACGATCCTGAAGAGACGCTTTACGGCCTCGCCGAGCCGCTCGCCACCCCTGACGAGAAAAGCACGAAGGGCAGCGAAAAAGATAAAGAGGGCACACGCATCAGCCAGGACATAACAGCGTATCAGCAGTAGTTGCAACATCATCAGGGAGAAACGGCTAGTATTCCCTCACCCTGCAAAACAACAAACCTACTGTTTCTCCTGGCATCTCTGTTACCTGAAAACGATGCACCGCTACATTTACCGTAGCGACGAACCGCGCCAGCAGGGCAAGCGCAAGGCATTGCCCCTACAGCGCAATCCCCACACCCACAAATTGCCGTACCGACCCGCTTCAGCGCGTCCAATTCATTGCCGCGCCCGCACCTGGAATCGTATCAACCCGCCGCAGGGCAAGCGCGCGGCCCCCCAATAATGATGCACCGCTACCCCCGCCGTGGCGACGCAATTTATCCCGTCCGCTTCAGCGCCCATCCCTCTCTGACAGGGCAAACGCCAGGCTCCCGCGCCTCTCCCACCATCTCCCCTTGAGCCTACCGGTTCTCTTCATCATCGTAGGGGACCGTCTCAGGGCAAGCACGAGGCCCCCCCAATCCCCACACCACCCCTTGCCCCTACGCCTCCGGTCGAACATTGTCGTCCCCGTTTAGATTTTTTTGGGGCACAGACACCAACCCCATCGAAGAACCCGGTGGGGAAAGAATGCAACGGGACAGATAATCATGAAGAGGAACGGTAGGGGCAAGGGGCGGTGGATGGGCCTGGGTGGGGGCCTCGTGCTTGCCCTGCCCGCCTACGGTACGTTATTGAGCATTCAACGATTCCAATCCCTGCCGGGCTCCCCTCTTCCTTTTGACAGTGTACTGATGCACAGAGATTGAGGACTGCGATGTTCCAATCCCTGCCGGGCTCCCCTCTTCCTCTTGACGTCATGCAGCGTGTGGTCCAGCAGTTCGCCGGTCGTCCGTTCCAATCCCTGGCGGGCTCCCCTCTTCCTTTTGACATCTCGCTGAGGTCGCGTCGGATTTGTCATTCATAGGTTCCAATCCCTCTCGGGCTCCCTTCATCATTTCGACCGATTGGGGATCATCCTAACCTGCTACCAGAGAGGTCAGTTCCAATCCCTCTCGGGCTCCCTTCATCATTTCGACCTGGGCATGTTTTGTTGGGAAGCATGGCGCAAGCCAAAGTTCCAATCCCTCGCGGGCTCCCTTCATCATTTCGACAGTGAAAACGGTTTATCAAGACTCTGAGAGCATAGTCGTTCCAATCCCTCTCGGGCTCCCTTCATCATTTCGACGCCGCCGTGTCCCCTGCATGGTGATGCTGGATGAGGCGTTCCAATCCCTCTCGGGCTCCCTTCATCATTTCGACGAGATAATCTACCTCAAAACCGCCAGTGGCCCGAAGCGTTCCAATCCCTCGCGGGCTCCCTTCATCATTTCGACCCCTACCCCTACAATATAACATTACAAGCCGATTCACGCAAGCGATTCCGAGCATCTCGTTTTTTGGGGGATTTCACGGGTCGCCAATCAGGACACAAATCAGGATCGATTCTTGTCCTGCCGCCTCTGAAGCGAGCCGAGCATCTCCGCTCAGTTCGTCTCTTTCAGAGATGCTCGGAAAACAGGAGAGGAAGCACTGCTTATTTAGTCACATTCATTTTCAGCATCGCCCCACCACAAGCTTTTCATCTCTTCGCTGGCCGCTAGCAGCTCGTTTAGCGGACCTTGCGCGTCGATCCTACCATCTTTCAGCACGATGATGTGATCGGCTCGGCGTAGGGCCGCGCGACGGTGCGAGACAGCCACGCATGTCACCGTACCACCCTTGCCTAGACGTTCCCATAAGAGACACTCCGTCTCGACGTCCAGGGCGCTGGACAGGTCGTCGATTACCAGCAGCTCGCTGCGCCTCACTAGCATGCGCGCCGCCGCCGTGCGCTGCACCTGGCCGCCTGAGAGCTTGACGCCGCGCGTGCCCACCGGCGTCTGCAATCCCTCCTCCAACTCTTGCACATCGCGTTCCAGGACAGCTCCCCATATAGCAGCAGCCAGGACCTGCGGGTCGTCGGGGAGTCCCAGGAGGATATTTTGCTTGAGCGTCTCACTGAAGAGGCGCGGGACCTGGGCTGTGTACGCGGCGCGCGGCGGTACGAGAAAAGAGGCGGCGTCATCCACAACGTCTCCGTTCCACCGGATCTCGCCAGTCTCGCGGGGTAGCAAGCCCAGCATGGCCTGTAGCAGCGTTGTCTTGCCAGCTCCGATGCGTCCCGTTACTACCGTTATGCTGCCACGCGGCAGGCGCAGATTTATCCCGACGATCCCGCGTCCCGACTGAGGGTAGCGATAGGTCAGCCCCTGGACCTCCATCAGGCTTAGTTGGTCGGTGGCATTGCGCGTTGGAGGTGGCACAGCCGGCAAAGGCCCATGCAGGTGCAGCGGCGTGGGCGCGACTAATGCGGTCAGAGGAGCGCCGTCCAACAAGCCCTGCATGCGGGTGAAGGCAACGCCGGTCTGTTGGTAGTGAGCCAGGAACTTGCCAAGCGAGGTGGTAAAGTCGGCGATGAAGCCCAGGTATGAGACAAACAGGGCAAAGTCGCCCACTGACAAGCCGCCGGCGCGCAGATTGCTGGCTGCTAGCAGCATGATAAGGCCCGTACCTATGCTTACTGCGTTGGTCGTGATGGCATCCACAGCTTGCGTCGCCAGTCTATCGGCCAGCATGGCTGAACGGCGCTGCTCGTTGAGGCGTCGGAAGCGCGCCACGATGCGCCCTTCAGCACCGGCTCCCTGCACCGTCTGTACCGCCGCCAGAATATCACCGATGGCTCCTGTTACCTGACTGGTGGCCTGGCTGCTGGCCTCACGATAGCGACCCAGCGCGTTGCTCGCCAGCAGCGTGATGACTGCCACAACCACGAGGGGCAGGATAGTAACCAGAGTCATACGCACGTCGATACGCAGGAGCACCAGGAACGCGCCTACAGCCAGCAAGCCCTGGCCCGTAATCTCGTCGCTCCAATCCACGCCGTCTTCGGCCTGATAGGCGTCATCGCGGAAGCGGCTGATGGTCTCGCCAATGGAGTAGGGCAGCGCATGAGCGCCTGGTCGTTCCAGGATGTGCCGCAGCAGGTTGCGGCGTAGCAGCCCGCTCATGGTGAAGCGCATCATAATCTCCACAAAGCCTGCGGTCAGCAATACGGCCACTCGGCTCACGGCGAGCACGATCAGCAGCACGATCAGCCCCATCGTGCCCGTAGGCAAATGCGCCTGTCCGGTGAGCGTATCGAAGAACGCACGGACAAGCAGCCCTTCCAGGAGGAACGTGAGGCTGAACATCCCCCACAATAGCGCGTGGAGCAGGTAGAGCCAGAGTTTGTAGCGAGCCATTTTCAGCAGGGAGAGCCAGGTTGGCAGTTGTTTCATAGGGAGACCTCCGCAGTTTCGATCCGCAACAACTCGGCAAAGCGCGAGTCAGGGTCCGCAACGAGAGCAAGTCGTGGCCCATGCTCGCGTACCTGCCCGTTTTCCAGGATCAGGATATCATCGGCATACGCAAGCGTGGACAGCCGGTGCGCCACGATGATGCCAGTACGACCTTCGAGTAGCCGACCCAGTGCTGTATGCAACATCCGGTCTGTGGCCGGATCAAGGCGCGAAGATGGCTCGTCCAGGATCACCAGATCGGGATTGCGCAACAGGACGCGTGCGCAGGCCAGCACCTGCGCCTGTCCGGCGGAGAGTTCAACACCGCCCGGACCAAGCTGCGTGTCCAGCCCATATGGCAGTTCCCGTAGCCAATCTGCCAGGCCCACAGTCTCCAGCACCGCGCTGATTTGTTCATCCGCCTTGCTATCCAGACGGCCAACGCCGCTACCGCGTCTAGCTCCGCTCAGGCCGTCTGCAAGGAAGGGCACGCCATCGTCGAAGAGGGTCAGATTGTCGCGCACGCTGGCCTGGAAGAGATGCACCTCCTGAGTGACCAGACCGATACGCGAGCGCACTGCCGCAAGGCGGACCGCTCGCAAATCTACACCTCCCAGACGTACAACGCCGGCCTGTGGATCGTAAAAGCGCAGGAGCAGCCGCGTCAACGTCGTCTTGCCGCTGCCGGTACGTCCCACCACTCCCAGCACGCGGCCCGGCGCAAGTGCTATGCTAACGTCGCGCAGCACCGGGACATCACCCGCGTAGCCAAAGGAGACATCGTCGAACTGTACCGATAACGGACCAGGAGGTAACGCTACTCCTTTGCCATCGACCACAAGCGGCGCCACGCCCAGTAGCGCCTCAATACGCGTAATGCTGGCGTCCGCCTGCTGCAAATCCTGCACTTCGTTGCGGATCTGCTCGGTCGGCTGGCGCAGCATCTCGGTACACTGGAAGATCAGATAGACGGTGCCGATAGTTAGCGTGCCATCTTTAAAGAGCATGGCACTCAGGGCAAAAGCGACCGCCGTGCCGAGCGCAAAGAGCCCCAGGCTGGTGGCCCCCAGACTATAGCCCCACATCTGCGCCTTACGCGTCACCGCCAGCCATGAACGCATGACCTCGGCACAGCGGCGCAGCACAAACGCGCTCGCGCCACTGGAGCGGATATCCTGTAGCCCGGTCAGATATTCGCCCACGAAGCTATAGAAGTCGGCATTGGCCTGGCGATCAGCGGCCCAGGCGGGAGCGGCAACGACGCGGATGCGCAGCATGGCGAGCAAGGCCAGCATGACAAAGATGCTCATTGCGCCGCCTACCCGCCAATCCACATGATAGAGCAATCCAAGCACGCCCAGCAGCAAAAGGCCGTTGCCGAGCACATACACCACGAACCGCGAGAAGAAGCGGGCCAGCGTGGCTACATCTCCATCCACGCGCTCGATCAATTCGCCTGGCGTATGAGCATTGTGGAACGTGGCATCCAATCGCAGCAGGTGGGCAACGAGATCGGCGCGCAACGCGTTCGTGGCCGTCCAGCTCACCTGTTCGGCTACATAGGTTTCGGCGACCGATAGGCCCTGTCCCACCAGAGCAAGGGCAATGGCAAGCCCGGCCAGAAAGATGAGATCGTTCAGATCGCCGCCGGAGGTCGCGCGGTCGATGAAGGAGCTCGTCACCAACGGCGCAGCCACCTGCACGCCGATGGTTGCGAGCAGGACCACGGCCAGCAGACTCATCCGCAGCCATTCTTGCCGCAGATAGCGGGCCAGCAGCCGGACGTTACGGGTCAGCGCCTGAAAAGGGTGTGTTATCAATATTTTTTCCTTATATGTTCTGTTCCTAATTGAGCGGAAAAAAGCCCATGATGAGATGGAATGTTGTGTGGTGGCATGCGGTGATGCTGAAAGGAAGGCAATATGTCGCCAGCGATGAGCAGGCAAACAGAAGAAGCCTGGTGAGGCGAAGTGGGCTGATGGCGCAATGCGAAGAAGAAGCCTACAAAAAGAGGACTGCCTCTCTGTGCAGCTATCTAAAGAAAAGCATAGTCGCGCTTACAGTAAAAGCGAAATCAAAACACTGATCCGCTTGCAAGCGACCAGATTTAGTTGTAGACACAGCTCACTTCGTGTAGCAACACCTTAGCTGTGGTGAGGACATGATAGCAGATACCTCCTGAAACAAGATAGGCAAATAATAATCGATGCCCGCCCGAAAGTCAAGCCACCTGTAGGGTCCCGCTTGAGCGCGACCTGCGCGATTTATCGCTTTCCCTCCAAATTGTGCCAACCCGCCCCAGGGCAAGCGCCAGGCCCCCATCCCTCTCCACACCTCCCCTTGCCCCTATCATTCACGATTGTTGCCTGCCGTAGCGACGCGATTGATCGCGTCCAATTGATTGCCGTCCTCCCCCAAAGATTGTGCCAACCCGCCCCAGGGCACGCGCGAGGCCCCCGCCCCTCTCCACACCTCCCCTTGCCCCTACACCTCCGTCCAGCATTGAGATGCCCGTTTAGATTTTTTGAGGGAATAGATGCCAACCCCATTGGACAACCTGATTAGGAAGAGAAAGGCGGCGGCACAGATAATCATGGGGAGGAACGGTAGGGGCAAGGGGATGGGCGTGGGTGGATGAGGGGGCCTTGCGCTTGCCCTGCTTGCGATACGCTGTTATGCCGTCCAACGATTCCAATCCCCCGCGGGTATCCCTCTTCTTTTCGACGTCCTCATCTGAGAGACATTTCTTCGCGCCAGCGTGCGTTCCAATCCCTGGCGGGTATCCCTCTTCTTTTCGACCTGGTGGCAACGCCGACGGCAACCCAGCAGGTAGCGCGTTCCAATCCCTGGCGGGTATCCCTCATCTTTTCGACATTGTGTTTTGTTCAGGGCGGACGCGCGCCGCTTTGTTGTTCCAATCCCTGGCGGGTATCCCTCTTCTTTTCGACATGTCTCTGAATTAATGGAGCAGGCTCACCGCAGGAGTTCCAATCCCTGGCGGGTATCCCTCTTCTTTTCGACGCCCCAAAGGTGACATTTGAGGATACAAATACAGGTAAAGTTCCAATCCCTGGCGGGTATCCCTCTTCTTTTCGACGCCATGAAAGCCGCACTCGACGGTCTACTAGAGCTCCAATCCCTGGCGGGTATCCCTCTTCTTTTAGACTGAAAAAAGTAAATGTAGTCTTGCTGCTGCCGTTGGTGGTTCCAATCCCTGGCGGGTATCCCTCTTCTTTTCGACTGCTACCCCCATAATATAGCATTACGAGCCGATTCGCGCAAGCGATTCCGAGCATCTCGTTTTTTAGGGGAATTCACAGGGTGCCAATCAGGACATAAATCAGGATCAATTCTTGTCCTGCCGCCTCGGAAGCGAGCCGAGCATCTCTGCTCAACTCGTCGCTTTTCGAGATGCTCGGAAGCGGGCAGGGCCAGCATGACAAAAGCTCGCACCGCAATGGATCACACCTGTGCAAGCAATCCATGATAGAATGTATGTAGTTACTTCATCGCAGACGGCCAGGACCGCCATCTTCGCTTAGGCCGTCTACAAAGCGGTTATTTTTCTATGGAGAAGAAAAGCATATGCCATTACTTGATTTGACCCCCGATCAGCTCCTAACCACCACTCGTTCGGTACGCAAACGGCTCGATTTTTCGCGACCGGTTGAGCCGGAGGTGATTCGCGAATGCCTGGAGATCGCTGTTCAGGCTCCGTCGGGCAGCAATAGCCAGCGCTGGCACTTTATGGTCGTGACCGATGCCGATAAGCGTATGGCAATCGCCGATCTCTATCGCAAGGGCTTTAACGCGTATCGCAATAGCGGCGTCTCCAATCCCGCTCAGTACGCCAACAATCCCGACCGTGTCCGCGTGCAGCAGCGCATCGTCAGTTCCGCAGACTATCTGGCCGAGCATATGCATGAAGTGCCGGTCCACCTCATTCCCTGCATCACCGGTCGCCTGGATGGTCTGCCGAGCATTATGCAAGCGGGCGTCTGGGGCTCGATCCTGCCCGCGACCTGGAGCTTTATGCTGGCAGTTCGCGCGCGTGGCCTGGGGACGGCATGGACAACGCTGCACCTGCCCTATGAAAAAGAGGCCGCTGAAGTGCTGGGCATTCCCTACGACCAGATCACGCAGGCCGCCCTGATCCCCGTTGCCTATACGCTCGGCACAGATTTCAAACCTGGCGCCCGCGAACCCCTGGACACGGTGGTTCACTGGAACGAATGGTAATATCTGGCAGAGGGCAGGCTGTAGGGGCAGTGCCTTGCGCCTGCCCTGCGGGGGTGCCTGCGATGATGGGTGACGGCAGGGCGATCAATCGGGTTGGTACGGGGCGTAGGATTGCAGGACGGTATGGGTAGGGGCAGGGCCTTGCGCCTGCCCTGTACAGCATCTACGATGGAAATGGAGGATAGAATATGCTAGCAAATCTCATCGGCGAACGCTGGATACAGCCGGAACGTGAGACGCTGCCGATCTACAATCCGGCTACGGGAGAAGTTATCGAGCAGGTTCCGCTTTCGCAGGATCAGGAGGTTGAGCAGGCGGTAGAGGCGGCGGCGAAAGCGTATGCGGAGTGGTCGCGCGTGCCGGTAATGGAGCGCGTCCAGTGCATGTTCCGCTACAAGGCGCTGCTGGAAGAGCATCTTGAAGAGTTGAGCGAGATCGTCACCCGCCATCACGGCAAAACGCTTGACGAGGCGCGCGGCGAGGTCAGACGTGGTATCGAAGTGGTTGATTTCGCCTGTGGCGCACCCACACTGCTGCAGGGCCGCACGCTGCGCCAGGTGAGCCAGGAGGTTGACCAGGATTATTATCGTTACCCGCTGGGCGTTGTCGCTGGCATCCCTCCCTTCAATTTCCCTGTGATGATCCCACTCTGGATGTTCCCGCTGGCCGTCGTGGCGGGCAACACCTTCATATTGAAGCCGTCGGAGCGCACACCGTTGGGGGCGCAACGGCTGGCGGAACTATTTCTGGCGGCGGGCTTCCCGTCTGGCGTGCTCAATATCGTGCATGGCGCAAAGGAGAGCGTCAACGCACTGATTGCTCATCCGACCATCCAGGCTATTTCTTTCGTCGGTTCGGAGCCGGTCGCGCGCTACGTTTATCAAGAGGCAGCGCGGCACGGCAAGCGCGTGCAGGCTGCGGGCGGAGCCAAGAACCACCTGATCGTGATGCCCGATGCCGACCTGGAACGCACCATCCCGGCTGTGCTCAACTCGGCCTTCGGCAACGCGGGCGAACGCTGCCTGGCCGGTAGCGTGGCCGTTGCGGTTGGCAAAGCT
>Ga0070741_10018281_pt1 | contig 11377 bp, 10 predicted proteins | sample Coa_R1_4_FD_66440 | JGI IMG/M metagenome (GOLD analysis project Ga0070741, IMG submission 66440) | Surface soil microbial communities from Centralia Pennsylvania, which are recovering from an underground coalmine fire - Coalmine... | ecosystem: Environmental > Terrestrial > Soil > Unclassified ...
CGGGCTGCGACAGATCGGTGGCGATGCCGTAGCCCTCGCTCTTGACGGTGCGCGCCCCTTCCGGCACGGGCCTGCCGTGCAGCGCGGCCTCTTTCCCGGAGAGGATCGCTATCGCCCACCCCGCTTTCGGCCAGTTCGTTTCGGCCGCCCACTTCACGCCGGAACGCTTTTCCGTCTCCTCCACCAGCACGGTCGCGGCAGTCCGTTCCGCCAGCGGCGCTCTCTCGCCGCGCACGACGACCGTCGCATGAGTCAGGTCCAATCCGGTATCCGCCTGCACGGCCAGCCTCCCTGCGACAACAAAGAGCGTCGTCATAGCGAAGGCCACGACGGCGCATCGGCCTGTCACACCTCTCAGCATGTCCACCTTTCCATTCTGTTCACGGAGCGAACGCCCGCCTAAGAGACACGGGGTTGAAACCCCGGTCTGGAGTTGCGAAGTCCATCTGCATGGACTCGGCCCCCCTCCCTAACCCTCCCCCCAAGAACAGGGGGAGGGAATGAAGCCTGCGCAAGCAGGCTTTGCAATTCCAGACCGGCCTTTTAAGGCCGCGCACTACATATCCAGATTGCGGAACAGGAACGGCTTGCCCTGTAGCGCCTGCCAGTGCTGCGCCTGTTCCGGCGTGAGCAGGGCCAGCGCCTTGTCGCTGGCGGCCTTGCGCGCCTTCGCGACGTCCTTCTCCACCGCGATCCTCCGGGCCTGTATCTCCTCCGGGTTCGGCGGTTGTGGCGCATTGGCCGCGCCGCCGTCAGGGCCAGGAGCGCCCCTATTCGGCCGGAAAGCCGCAAAGAGTTGCTGCATCGCCTTCATCTGCGTCTGGCGGAACTCCTGGACCGTCGCGTTCACGCTGGAACGCTGTTGCGGAGTCAACTGCATCTCCTCGGCCAGCTTCGGGTCGCCGAGCGCAAGCGGCCCTCGCCACTGCAAATCCAGTTCGTGCAGGCGCTTCTGCTGCGCCGGGGTCAGGATCGCCTCGGCCTTCTTGTCCAGTTCGCCCGTGAAGTTCGTGACGGCCTCACGCATCTGCTGGCCCAACTGCTGGCTCTGCTCCCGCCGCTGCTGGGGCGTCAGATTGCGCAGGTTCTGGAAGTTCTCCCGCATCTTCTGCATGAACTCCTGCCGGGCATTGCTTTGCAGATCGGCGAGCGCCTGCTTCTGCTTGAACGAGAGTTGGAGATGCTGCTGCACGTCGGGGCGCTGCACCAGATTCATTGCGGCGCTGCGCGTCGGGTCGCTCATAGCAGCGGAAATGTTCCCACCGCCGAAAAATCCGAAGGGCGCCCCGCCGAATCCCCGGCCTCCGCCCTGCCGAGGCTGTGGCGCAGGCTGGGCTTGCGCCGGTTCCTGGGGGGCCGGCGCGGGCGCAGCGGGCGGATCGGTCGTGGTGTCCTGCTCTTGCGCATGGACGGTCATCGGCGTGCCGAAAGCGAAAAGCAGAGCCGTTGCCGCCAGAAGCGGCAAGGAAATGCGTCTGTACATGGCTATTCTCCTGAATGCAAGCGAGGGCGTGGAGTGCGGCATTAGATTTGCGCGTTGTCGGGCCAGGTTCCTCCTCCAAAGACGGAATCCCGCCATATCTGTCCCTTTTGACGATTCCATCGGCGAAAAGTTTACAAAAGGCGCTCAGACAGCCGGGCCTATAAAAGGCCCGGCTCTGCCGCCCCCGAGCCGGGCCTTTTATAGGCCCGGCTCGGGGGCGGCAGAGCCGCCAACCGTCCTCACGGACGGCCCGCTGAATTTCCCGTCCGGCAGGACGGTCAGCCGCAGGCTCCTCAGACCCGGCTTTTATAGCCGGGGCAACGGGGCGGGAGAGGCGTGCGCTTGACGGAGCAGGCCGACGCTCGTATAATGAACGCGCGGCGGGAGGCGAACCATCCTGGATCTCCCGCCCGGAAAGCGTACCCTTCCCCGTGATCGGCATCACTTTTCTCAACGCAGGCTTCTGGCCCTGGCTGCTGGCGCTCGGCATCCCGGTTCTCCTCCACCTGCTGACGCGGCAGACACGGCGCACCTACATCCTGCCGACCTTCGCGTTCTTGCAGAGGTCTCTGGCGCAGCAGTCGCAGGTATTCCGGCTGCGGCGACGACTCTTGCTGGCGCTGCGGCTGGCGCTGGTGCTGTTCCTGGTGCTGGCCTTCCTCAAGCCGACCACGACCGCCCCGCTGGCAGGCGCGGGCGAAGCGCGCCGGGCCGTCGTGGTGGTACTCGATACCTCCCTCTCGATGGGCTATGCGCGCGGAGGCGTCTCGACGCTGGGGAGGGCGCGCGGGCAGGCGGCGGCGCTGCTGGACGACCTGCGCCCCGGCGATCTCGCCAACGTGATTCTGGCCGGTTCCGCGCCGAAGTCCGTCCTGCCGCAGATGGGCCGCGACCTGGGAACGCTGCGGCAGGCGGTCAAGAGCGCGGAGGCGACGCCGGAGCGCGGCGACCTGCCCGCCGCCGTCGCCCTCGCCGCCGGGCAGTTGGCGAAGGCGGACGCGCCGCGCAAAGAACTGATTCTCGCCTCCGACTTCCAGCGCACCAACTGGGCCGATGTGAAGTTCGACGCCCTGCCGCCCGATGTCAAACTCGTCTTTCTCGATCCCGCCGCCGGAGAGCGCGAGAACACAGCCGTGACCGGTCTGAAGCTGCGCCCGGCTACGCCGCGCGCGGGCGAAGAGGCCGGCGTGATTGCGGAGGTCTGGAACGGCACGCCCGCGCCCCGCTCCCTGACCGTCACGCTGACCGCGCAGAGCGAGACGAACCGGGAACTGGAACCGCAGAAGCAGGCGGTGACGATTCCGCCCTATGCCAGCAGCACGGCGGCGTTTCCCCTGACCTTCCCGGACGCGGGCCGCTACCGCCTCACGGTCCAACTCCCGCCCGACAGCCTGCCCGCCGATGATGCCCGCTATCTGGTCGCGGACTTGCAGCACGGCCTGAGCGTCCTGCTGCTCACCGATGCCAGCCTGCGCAACCCGAAGACCGCCGCCTACTACCTCGCCCGCGCTCTGAACCCGACGCCCGATGCGCCCGGCGGCCTGCGCATCCTTCCCAGGCGCGCCGCCGACCTCTCGGAAACCGACCTCAAGACCAGCGACCTGGTGATTCTGGACGAGGTGACGACTTTTCCTGCCGACCGCCTGCCGCTCCTGCACCGCCACGTGATGGAGGGGGGCGCGCTGATGGCCTTCCTGACCGGGCCGCGCATCGTCGCGCAGATGCAGGCGTTCGCGAAGCTGGGCCGGGGCGGCGAAGGGCTGCCCTTCCTGCCGCAGATGCCGGTGGACGTGCGGCGGCAGGGCAAGGGCTACGTCACGCTGACCGAAGCCCGCTACGACAGCCCGCTCCTGGCGCTGTTCAAAGACCCTGGCGTGGCCGACCTGGGCAAGACCCGTTTCACCCGCTTCTTCCTGACCGGCGAACCCGACCCACGCGCCGAAATCCTGCTGAAATACGAGGACGGCACGCCCGCCGCCGCCCGCCGCAACCTGGGCGCGGGCAGCGTGCTGCTCTGCAACTTCTCTCCCGCTCCCGCCGACAGCGACCTGGCCCGGCAGGAGGTCTTTCCGCCCCTGCTCCACGAGTTCGTCAAGGGCATGACGGCGAAGGAGGGCGAACGGCGCGAGTTCACGCCCGGCGGCACGGCCTCCGCGACGCTGGCCCCCACGCAGGCGCAGGGAACGGTGACGGCCATCGGGCCGAACAGCGAGGCGGAGAGGGTAACGGTGGATAGAACCGGGGGCGGCGTCATCGTGGAGCGGGTGGAGGAGCCGGGATTTCATACGATTCTGGCGAACGGACAGCTTGCCGCTGTGCTTGCCGTCAATCCGCACCCGGACGAGAGCGACCTGCGCGCTCTCGACCCGCGCGAACTGGAAAGCAGGCGCAGCGCGCGGGCATCCTATCTGGTTCGCGCCGCGCAGGGCAGCGCGGCGCTGGAAGGCTTGCGGCGCGGGCGTCCTCTCTGGCCCTACTGCCTGCTGCTGGCCTTCGCCGCGCTGCTGCTGGAACAGATCGTCGCGACCTTCGGCGGGCAGGCCCGCGCGCGCCGCTGAATCCCCTCGAATCCCCCGACGCAAAAAGGGCTTGACAAAGGCGCGTCCGGGCGTCTATACTAAACTATCAAAGCACTTTGTTTCGCAAAGCATCACCAGGACATCCGATGAGGAGACGGGACATGGCTATGCTGCAAGAAGAGCGCCGGCGGGAAGCGCGCGAAGCGGAAGAGAACCTGCGTGTCATTCGCGACCTGATGGAGCGTTCCACGAAGCACTCGACCTTTTCCGGGCTTTCCGGCGTTCTGGCCGGAGCCGCCTCCATCGTCGGCTGCCTGATGACGCGCGCGCTGGAGCAGGAGCGCCTGCGCCCGACGGAGTTCCAGACGTCCTTTCTGCTGCTCTGGTCGGCGGTGATCGTGTTTGCGGTCGGCGCGGACTATCTGCTGACCAAGCGCCGCGCCGCGCAGGTGGGTAAGTACGTGATGTCGCGGCTCGGCACGCAGATGATCCTCGGCTCGGCGCCGGGCCTCGGAACCGGCGCGCTGCTGACTCTGTTCTTTCTGCGCCAGGGCCTGCTGGCGTTCATCTATCCGTTCTGGATGCTTTGCTACGGCATCGCCGTCTGCGCGGTCGGGCAGTTCTCACAGCGGGAAGTCTCGTATCTGGGCGCGGCGTTTCTCTGGGCGGGCGCGATGACTCTGTTTTTGCCGCCCTCCTGCAGCCTCTGGATGATGGCGGCCAGTTTCGGCGGATTTCATATTGTCTACGGGATACGGATGGCCCGCAAAGACGGGTGGTAAGAGAGATAGGGTGGTTGGACGATGCTAGAGTTACTTGCTTCTCATCCCAGAGCATTGCGCGCGGTCGAGGCGCTGGAAGCCCTGGAAACGCTGGACGAGGCGATCCATCAGAAGGTGCGTTTGGGCATCATGTCCACGCTGCTGGCGCTGGGCGAGGCCGATTTCAAGCTGCTCAAGGAGACGCTGGCTCTCTCGGATGGCAACCTCAGCACGCACATCGGGCTGCTGGAAGAGCGCGGCTACGTAGAGACGCGCAAGGAGTTCGTGCGCCGCAAACCGCGTACCACCTACACGCCAACGGAGACAGGGCGCGCGGCGTTCCACCGCTACCTGCTGGCCCTGGAACGGATCATCCGCGCCGCCGAGAGCGCCGAGGCGGAGGAACCATCCTCCAGTGCGCAGGGCTGACTTCTCCCTGCGAAGGAATGCGCGGTCGGCCCTCACCTCCTGACCCCCTCTCCCAAACTTGGGAGAGGGGAGAGCCCGAGGAGGGAGTCGGCGCAGGCCGACTTGGTGCTTTTGCAGCAGCGGTTTCAACCGCCGATAGTATCGGAAAGAGGAACGTTCGCATGTACCGACGCGAGGGGCCGTTAGAAGCCTGGGAGCGGAATGCGCTGCGCGCTTACGCGCTCCGGGAAGAAGGGGACGCGGCGCAGCGCATCGCCGCCGCTCTGGAGGCCGAGCGTCTGGCCCGCCGGGCGCACGCGCTGGCGCGCGACGGCCTGAGAACGTCACGGCCTTCCGCCTACAGGCTGCGCGCCGCCGGAAACTTCCTCCGCGCAGAGGCGCTCTGCGCCGCCTCTCGAATGGAGTACCGCCTGTACGCGCTGTTTGCGGAGTAGAGCAGCGACCGAAGTCAGGCGATGTCTTCCCCGGTCGTCGTCGGCACGAACTTGCCGTGCAGCACGCCGCGCGCGCTGATGAGATGCTCGGCCAGCGCGGTCACCTCCTGCCGATGTCCCCGCAGGACGATCACCTCCAGGCAGTGTTCCGGCGTCAGGTGGATATGCAGGGCCGCCTGCGCCGTCGTGTGGTCGTGGTGCTGCATCTGGGTCAGATGCTCGCTCAGTTGTCGGGTCGTATGCGGATAGACCAGCGTGACGACGCCTACCATCTCGGCCTGCGGGTCGGCGTTCTCCTCCTGCCAGTTCGCCGCGACCAGAGCATCACGCACCAGATCGCGCACCGCTTCCGAGCGATTGCAGTAGCCCTGCCGCTTCCGCCAGGCGTCCAGATCGCGCACCAGCGCCGAGGGCATGGAGACGCCGAATCGCACCAGTCCGTCCGAATCGTCTTTCCTCACCTGCGCTTCCTGCCTCTTCTCCATAGGTTGATTTTTCCCGGCGGGAAGGCCCGCCGTCAGGCCGGAAACGGCCCGGAATAAAAAGGACTTTTGCGCTTGACAGCCGCGCCCGCGCTTGTCATAATGGGGGCGTGAACAGCCGACGCCCATTACCCTTCCCGGAACCGTCTCCCCAGCCGCAGAGCCAGGCTCCGCTCGTCCTGCTGGCGCAGGCCACGCAGGGCGACGAGAAGTCCCTCGACCTCGGCAGGGCCGCGCTCGCTATCGCCGCCGCGCACTATGTCGCGTTCGACATGGAGGCGTACCTGGCGCATCTCGACGCGCTGGCGGAGGAGGCGCGCAAACGCCTCGGCAGGGCGCGCCGCCCGGAAAAGATCATCGCCGCGCTCAACACGTTCCTGTTTGCCGACCTGGGCTTTCGCGGCAACACGGAGGACTACTACAGTCCCTACAACAGCTTTCTGAACGAGGCGCTGGAGCGGCGCGTCGGCCTGCCGATCACGCTCAGCATCCTCTACCTCGCTATCACGCACCGTCTGAACCTGCCCTTTGTCGGCGTCGGGATGCCGCTCCACTTCCTGGTCAAGTATGTCGGGAGGGGACGGGAGATCTTCCTTGATCCCTTCTACGGCGGCGAGCTACTGACCCCGGAAGGCTGCCGCGCCCGGCTCGAGCGCATCGTCAGGCAGCCCGTCGAGTTCGACCCCGCCTACCTCAACGCGACCCCGAAGCGCCAGATTCTCTACCGCCTGCTCAACAATCTCAAACAGGTCTACCTGCGCCGCGAGGAGCCGGGCCGCGCGGGTCGGGTGGTCGAGCAGATGCTCGTCGTTGCGCCGGACTCTTACGGGGATATACGCGACCGGGGGCTGCTGTTCCTGCAAGAGAGCGCGCTGTCGCAGGCGGTGGAGTGGCTCACGCGCTACCTGGAACTCGTCCCGGAAGCGCCGGACGCCGAGCGGATTCAGAACGCTATCGCCCGCGCCTACCGGCGTCGCGCCCAACTGAATTGAAACTCTTGGAGGTCTTTTAACATGATCGTGCGTACCCCTGCCGCGATGCGCAAGGGCTTCGCGCTCCTGGCCCTGCTCCTGCTGGCAGCGAACGGAATGCCTGCGCAGGCCCAGCGCGCCGACAACGGCGGCAACGGCGTGTTTGCGACGCAGGTGCGCAGCGCCAAACGCCCGCATCTTACTGTCGTCGTCTCCATTGACCAGTTCCGCGCCGACTATCTGCGCCGACTCACCGACCTGTTTCTGCCCGCCGAGAGCGGCGGCAAGGTGGGCGGCTTCCGCTACCTGATGACAGCAGGTTCCTACTTCGTGGATGCGCGCTACGGCCACTACCCTCTCTTCACCGGCCCCGGCCATGCGGTCATCCTGACCGGAGCCTACCCCTACAAAACAGGCATCATCAGCAACGACTGGTGGGATAAGGCGGCGCAGTCGCCGGTCTACTGCGTGGACGATCCCCGGCAGAAGGTCGTCGGCGCGGTCACGGGCAGCAAGGCGACGCCGATGGGGCCGAAAAACCTGCGCTCCACGACGGTCGGCGACGAACTCAAGCTGGCGACCAACGGCGCGGCGCGCGTCATCACCATCTCGCTTAAAGACCGCGCCGCCATCCTGCTCGGCGGGCATACGCAGGACATGAGCCTCTGGTTCGACGACAGCACCGGGCGCTGGATCAGCAGCACAGCCTACTGCAAGGACGGAAAGCTGCCTGCCTGGGTCGAGGAGGTCAACGCGGAGGCGCTGCCCGACAAAGCCCTCGGCATGACCTGGACGCCCTCTGTCTCCTCCGAGGCGCTGTCCCGTGCGATCCTGCCGAACCTCTCGCCCGACCGCAATCCCTACGGTCTGGGACTGCGCTTCCCGCACACCATTGGCAAGGAGCGCAACCCTACCAACTACAAGGCGTTCACCCGGACGCCATTTGCCAACGCCTACGTCTTCGAGACGGCGAAGCGCGCGGTCCGCGCGGAGAAACTGGGGCAGCGCGGCGACACGCCCGATCTGCTCGCCCTCAATCTCGCCACGAACGACTATATCGGCCACGCCTTCGGCCCTTACAGCCCGGAAGCCCTCGACGTGACGGTGCAGACCGACCGCCAGCTCTCCGACTTCCTGAACTTCCTGCAAGCCACGATTCCAGGCGGGCTGCGCGAGGTCGTCTTTGTCGTCACGGCGGATCACGGCGTTGTGCCGATCCCGGAAGATTTGCGCGCGGTGGGCATAGACGCGGGGCGCGTGCCGGAGACCAGCCCGGACGATGCGGTACAGAAGGCGTTGACAGCGGCGTTCGGCGAGGCCGCCTGGGTCGGCAAGGACGCGAGTGGCAAGACCGTCGGCGGCTATGTCGAACCCTACCTCTATCTCAATGAGGCGGCCATCGCGCAGGCGCTTGCGAACGGCAAGGCGACTTCCCGCGCGCAGATCGAGGAGGCTGCGGCCCGCGCGCTCGCCGCGCTGCCCGGCATCTACGCCTGCTACACGCGCACGCAGATCATGGAGGGCCGTCTGCCTGCCAACGACATCGCGCGGCACATTTACAACGGCTTCTATCCGAAACTCTCCGGGGATGTCGTCGCCGTGAACGAGCAGCTCTATATCGTCAACGAGAGCGGCCCCTACACCACGACGCACGGCACGCCCTATGCCTACGACACGCACGTGCCGATCCTGATTGCGGGGCCGGGCATCCGTCCCGGCGTCTGGCCCGATCCGGTCTCGCCTGCCGACATCGCCCCGACGCTCTGCGCCCTGCTCGGCGTGGAACTTCCCAGCGGCTGCGACGGCGTGATCCTCAAAGCGGCCCTGCGCTGACCGACGGCGCTGTTTGAAGCCCCAAACGCAAACCGCTCTGGACACAACGTATCGCTGTCCAGAGCGGTGGATAGTTTTCCGGCGAATAAATTCGCGGCTGGAAAGGCACAAAATCGGCCTCCGCCGATTGGTTTTTGAGTCCGCGAAGGCGGACTTCGTGCTTTGGCAGCCGCGAATTTATTCGCCGGAACAGTGTTCAAACCATGCGCGCCCGGAGAGACTTGAACTCCCGACCCTCAATTCCGAAGACTGATGCTCTATCCGCTGAGCTACGGGCGCAAAACAGAATCAACAGAGCTATTGTAATGCCTATGGGCCGATTTGTCAAGGGAAGGGAGAGGCGATGGGCAGCATCCGGCAGGCGGTGATCGTGATGGCGAAGCGGCCCCAGGCAGGCCAGACGAAGACGCGCCTCTGCCCGCCCTTCACGCCGGAACAGGCGGCCCTGCTGGCGGAAGTCTTCCTGCGCGACACCGTGACGAACCTTCAGCGCGCCGACTGCGCGGAAGTCGTACTGGCCTATACACCCCTCGAAGCGGAAGACTGGTTCGCCGCACAGTTTCCCGGTCTGGCCCGTATTTCCCAACCGGACGGCGACCTGGGAACCCGGATGAACGCTGTCCTTGAAGCCGCCTGGCGCTTGCGCTACCAGCCCTGCGTTCTGGTCGGCGCGGACAGCCCCGACCTGCCCGCCGAAACCCTTCGCGCCGCCTTCGACGCGCTGCGCCCCGGCCCGGAGGGTTCCGATCTCGTTCTCGGCCCGGCGGAGGACGGCGGCTACTATCTCCTCGGCCTGAAAGGACGGCAGCCCTCGCTGTTCGAGTCCATCGCCTGGAGTACCGAACACGTCTTTGCGCAGACGCTGGAACGCGCGCACGCCCTCAACCTGCGCGTTCGTCAGCTTCCCCTCTGGTACGATCTCGACACGCCCGCCGATCTCGACCGCCTCCGCGCCCGTCTCGCCACTGCCCCACCGGAAACCTGCCCCGCCACCCGACGAATAATATAGAACCACCCGCTGCGCTAGAGGCACAGAGCCACAGAGGAAAAGCCGCAGAGAAATACAGAAAGGAGAGAAGAGGGGGAGTCTCTTCGTGTTGCTTCGTGTCCTTCGTGGATTCTTCGCTCTGTTCTCTTTGCTTTTCTCGGCTTTTGTTTGTCCTCTGTGGCTCTGTGCCTCTAGCGCAGCGGGTGGTTCTATATTCCCATCTTTGCGGCCAGGAAGCGCGCGGAACGCTTGAGTTCGTCTATGCCGTTGACGCCGTCCTCGATGGAGACCCAGCCATCGAAGCCGACGCTGCGGAGGATGCGAAAGATCTCATCGAAGTCGTTCATGCCGGTTCCGATCTCGCCATGAATGAGTTGCGTGTAGTCCGTGATGCCTTCCGGCCCGATCTCCACGCCGGGTTTCGGGCGGCGGTCGCTGGCGTGCATGGTCACGACGCGAGGCGCGACGCGGCGCAGCAGTTCGAGCGGGTCTTCATTGGCAAGCAGCGTATTGGAGGGATCGTAGTTGACGCCGTACCAGGGGCTGTCTATCTTCGAGACGATCTCGCAGAAAATGTCCATCTTCTGGGCGAACTCCGGGTAGTCCCAGTAGTTGTCCTTGAAATGGTTCTCCATCGTCAGGACGACGTCCTTTTCTGCCGCGTAGGGCAGCAGTTCCGAGATGCACTCCACTACCCAGCGCACGCCGTCCTCCCGGCTGACCTCCGGCCTGCGCTGCCCGGAAAGCACGCGGCAGGTCGAGCCGCCGAGCGCCTCCGAGACCGCGATCATCTGACGCTCCTTCTCGATCTCGGCGCGGCGGTGGGCCGGGTCAGGGCTGGTGAAGTCCGGCGAGGCGCAGAACATCGGCATGACGAACCCGGCCTCGTCCAGCGCAGCCTTGACTTTCGCCAGATAGTCCGGCTCATAGGAGGTCAGGAAACCGGTATACATCTCCAGGCCGGTGACGCCGAGCGGTTTCAACTCGTCGCGGGCCAGCGCGATCCAGTCGAAGACGCTCATAGTGCGATGCACGCACAGTTCGTCCATATAGCACTTCGGAAAAGCGGCCAGTTTCACGCAGGTCTCCTTGTCAGGTCTTTATCGGGCCGATTCGCGGCAGGCTCTCTTTGATGCGGGCCAGAAGCCGATCCTCGATGGGGACGCCGATCTCCTCCAGCGCCATCAGGACGGCCCCGACTGCCGACGGCACGCACGCGGGCGTGATGGTCGCTTCCGGCGCGACCCGCTTGACAACCTCCCGGAACGTCCGCAGCACCAGACGGCCCGACCGGAACACGCCGCCGACCGTTCCGACCGTGACCGGCCCCCGCTCCATCTGCAGCTTCAGCAGGACAGCGTTGACGGCCAGCGCGAGTTCCTTCCCGGCGTCGCGCAGGATGCGGCGGGCAGGCGCGTCTCCCTGCGCCGCCGCCCGGCCCACGATCTCGGCGAGCGCCGCGATGTCCGGGCGGGAC
>Ga0070741_10018282_pt1 | contig 11376 bp, 8 predicted proteins | sample Coa_R1_4_FD_66440 | JGI IMG/M metagenome (GOLD analysis project Ga0070741, IMG submission 66440) | Surface soil microbial communities from Centralia Pennsylvania, which are recovering from an underground coalmine fire - Coalmine... | ecosystem: Environmental > Terrestrial > Soil > Unclassified ...
CTCTGAACGAGCCCATATCCAGCAGATAAAATCCACAGATCAGTCTCTAGCTCGTATCCCTCTATTGACCGATGCTCAGTGAGAGTTCGTACTCCGCGCATCAAGCGTACATGTTGCTGTCCCGTATAGAGATCCTCGGCTGGCATAAGCAGAGAAGCAAGCTCTTGCTCCCGGTTGGCTATATGTGCTGCCCCCTGCTGAAAATCTGCTAAAGTTAAAGCGCGTTCGTGATGTACTTTCTTCTCTCCAGTACATGATGTAACAATAAGTATCCTCATCTTTACCTACATCCCTTGATCAACTTTCTGGCGTTTTAGATGGGCTATTCACGTCATTGTTTGTTTAAAAAGCCCTAGCCAGCTACCTAAAGTAAAGAGCTTATTTCTCAAAAGCAACCATTGCGGAATTAGTAAACAGCCTTTACCTGTTTTGCCACCAAGCTGTGTATATACGGACATTGTAGTAAATAAAGAAAGCATCTACTAGATCCGCTTAGCAACAATAATCAAGATTTTGTCAACTGTCCCGTTTGATATGTCACCGGGTCCTGCAAACCAATCTCAGAAAATCCCTTCAGCCGTAGGAGACAAGCATCGCACTTTCCACAGGACTCACCTGATTGAGAAGGATCATAGCACGAGAGGGTCAATCCGTAATCAACTCCTAGCGCTAGCCCACGCTGAATAATCTGAGCTTTGGTGAGCGCAATCAGTGGAGTATGAATTCTGAGGGCATACCTACCTTCGACCCCTACTTTAGTGGCTAGGTTTGCCATACGCTCATAGGCCGCGATATACTCTGGTCGACAGTCAGGATAGCCGCTATAATCGAGAGCATTGACTCCAATGAAGATATTTTGGGCTTCCAATACTTCCGCCCAAGCTAGTGCAAAGGAGAGGAAAATCGTATTCCGTGCTGGGACATATGTAATCGGGATACCTTGCCCCATCTCTGCCATGTTTCTTCCTTTCGGGACAGCTATATCACTCGTTAGGGCAGATCCCCCAAAGAGTCGCAGATCAATGTCAGCAATGATATGTTGTTCCACATCAAACTGAGCAGCCACACGACGTGCAGCTTCAAGTTCAGTCGTATGTCGCTGTCCATAGCGAAAAGTAAGCGCATAAATTTCGAAGTTTTCGCTCTTCGCAATAGCGAGCGTAGTTGTAGAATCCAATCCTCCACTCAAGAGCACTACCGCTTTTGGCATTGAATATACCTTTCTCCTGTCCTTTTTTACCCTAAGTGCAATCACACAACTTTCGTGGGATGTTGCACGCCAAATGAGTAAATTTCACCCCACTAAAGCATTTTGATTGTACTTACTTAGTGCAGTATCTTCAGTACATATCGAAAACAGACATAATCAGTTGTCTCCCCGAGCACCTGTGCAGAAGGAGTATACTTGAGGAAATTGAAAAGGTCAATTGATGGCATACTCGGTACTCTATTTCCGGGTTACAAGAACACCTCGTACGAGGAGAAATGGATTGAAGTTCGTACCGACATCGTAATGGTCAATGCCTTCTCGCTGCTTCAAATAGTTCACCACCAAATAGGTAAAAGGCGTAGCAACAATTTCATAGACTACCTTGAACAGCCATTGAGTTAATATAGCTTGGCTCAGCAAAGGGATCGAAAGAGTGCCCCAAAAAGCAATACTAATAAAAATAGCGGTATCCAATCCTTGTCCCAAAAGTGTCGACCCAATAGTCCGGGTCCAGAGCCAGCGCCCATTTGTGACAATTTTCAGCTTAGCCAGCACAAAAGAATTGATAAACTCACCAACCACATAAGCAATAAATGATCCTAGCAGTAGACGTGGAGTGAAACCAAGAATGGTATCATAAGCAACTTGGTCGTGCCAGAAAGGAGCAGCAGGCAGAATACCAGCTAAATAGATTGCTACTACTAATATCACATTGCAGAAAAAGCCCAGCCAAATGACTAAGCGTGTAGCACCGTAGCCATACACCTCAGTTAGCACATCACCAAATAAATAGCTAAGTGGGAAAACAATCGTCCCTGCTGGAACAAGCAAGCCAAAGGGATAAATCAGCTTGACTGCTACAATATTAGCGGTTAGGAGACAGGTGATAAAAATGCCCACCAAGATTACAAAGAGCACGGATACCTTTGGTAGAGATAAACTCCTTTCCACGATATCTTGAGAAGTGTTTTGCGAAGTTGCCATGTTACTACACTTTCTCCTCAAAAGTTTTTCTGCACCAATAGGAGCACTGAGTTGATGACACATACAGCCACCAGGATGCTATTGTAGCAAGCAATGACAGCCTATTGCTCAGTCACTTAAATTTCCCCCAGTATAACACAACTCAGTCATTGTACCTTACGCTCCAAAATCCTTGTCCTTTTCATCACCCATCTTCGAATGGATATGTGTAGCCATGTGAATGATTTGGGGAGCCTGATAAAAATCTGGTAGTCGTAAAGGGTAGGCTCAAAGATGTTGCCAAATAAACGCAGGCACGATATAGACGAATTTAGAGTGAGGGCCGCAAAGGAGATTGCTCAAAGAAGAAAACACAGTCGAGCGTGAACTACCAGATATAAGGCCTACTTTAACCAACTCTATCGCCAACGTGGCTGGACAGTGAGAGATTGCCTACAACAAGGATTTCTGGTCGTCTTGCGACCAATTCTCTCAGATTTTTGATGTTGAGTTCCTAACAGGCTCTAGTACTAGTATCCCCTGCGAAATGCGCCTGGGAAGCGGCTCCAGAAGTCACCAACCTTCTGGAAAATCAATCCGTGTGCGTGAACTGCTGGTCAGACGAGGTGTTTTGGTGACCTGAGGAAGCGCTCGGTGTCTTTTGGAGCCGTGCTATGCTGAAGGAAAGGAGGCAAAAGAGATGCTCATCGATACACATCAGCCAGAAGACGTGTTTGCTCGCGTGCCTGAACTGGCGGCCCAGATTGACCCGATCCTGCAAGCGCTGGATGGACTCCTTGAGGATGACGATCTCTATGCGCAAGTCCGCGCGGATCTGGGCAAGCGCTATCGCTTCACGTTGGTTCACGGGCGGCATTCCACGCCAGTGGAAGTGATCCTGCGCATGCTGATCTGCAAACACCTCTACCAATGGAGTTTTAAAGAAACCGAAGAGCGCGTCAAAGACAGCCTGGTGCTGCGCTGGTTCTGCCGCGTCTATTTTGAGCGAGTCCCTGATGAGACGACGCTGCTGCGCTGGCTGCGCACACTACGCCCCGAAACGCTGCACGCGCTCAACGACCGGGTGGTCGAATTGGCGGTGCAGGCGAAAGCGACCAAAGGACGCAAGCTACGACTGGATGCCACCTGTGTACAGACCACCATCCATCATCCCACCGATAGTGGTCTGCTGGTCGATAGCGTGCGGGTGCTTTCCCGCTTCGTCGAACGCGCCAAACCCTTGGTAGAAGGGAGGATGGCTTCCGTAAAAGAGGTCTGCCGCTCCCGAGTACGTACCGTGCGCCAGGTGGCTCAAAAGCTTCATCGGCTCGTACGAAGAGCAGAGGCGGGAGAGCAGCAGCAGGCTCAGCAAGCAGAACAACAGAAAGCGCTCTATCAGCAATTGATCACCACGACTGAGCAGATGGTCCGGCAAGCTCAACAGGTGGTCACCTGTTTGCTCCAGCACACGGAAAAGCAGGCAGAGCGCCTAGTCGCCCACGTCGAGCCGCTGTTGCCTTTGGTACAACGTGTGATCTTCCAGGCTCGCAGCCGTGTCCTACAAGGAAAGCAAGTGGCAGCCAGCGACAAAGTCCTCAGTCTCTTTGAGCCTCAGACACGGATCATTCCCCGGCACAAGGGAGGTGCTCCAGTAGAGTTTGGTCGGCAGGTCGAGCTCGATGAAGTCGAAGGAGGGATCATCACCCGCTATGAGATTCTCTCGCATCCTGACGAGCACGGACAGGGGCTGCAAGCGCTCTCGCATCACCAGCAGCTCTTTGGACATCCTCCGCGTCTGCTGGCGGGAGATCGCGGTGTGCATTCTGCGGATACGGAGCTCAAAGCGATGACCGCAGGGGTCCAGGTCGTGGCCATTCCAGCGGTGGGCAAGGTCTCGGTCGTACGGCAAGCAGTGGAGCATTCCCGACGCTGGAAGCGAGGGTATCGCTGGCGTGCAGGGATCGAAGGCAGGATTGCGAGCTTACGACGGGACTATGGACTGCGCAAAAGCGCCTATCATGGGCAAGACGGGATGGAGCGGTGGATAGGGCTGGGCGTCATCGCCAGTAATCTGCGCCATATCGCTCAGGCTCAGGTGATCAAGAAGGTCAAGAAGCAAGCGATTTGAGAAAGAGGGACCCCTTCCAGGTAAAAGAAGAGCAACCAACCGACTATGAAAACAGATAGATTGCTTTCAATCGCCCTCCCAAGCCATTTCGTCCCGTTTTGCACCGCATACTAGTACTAGGACCTGATTATGGTCATTGCCGAGATAGGTAGATCTCCAACACGTTTTTCCGTTTCTCTGATCTCACCGATCGTGTAAAAAGAACGTTATATCGTGGTACCACTCTTGGAGCATTGTGATACAATCTACAAGTTCTTCTTCATCTTCGGCAGAGATAATCGGTAGCAGTGGTAGTGAAAATGTACTAACGACATCGCCATAGTGATCGAGCTTGCAGGCATCAACCACGGGGATCGTTTCTTGCGCTCGCAGTATCCTTCGTGCAAGCGTCGTCGCCTCATGGATGATGGTCTTCCCCTGCTCGATAATTTCTTCCAACCAGGCAGCGCTGTCCTCGTCTAGAAAGGGGTGCCACTGACGCATCACCTCGCTGAGGAATACCTCCGCGTCAACATATGTTGTGAGGAACCAGAACAGGAAGTGTCGCAAGTTACGGTAATGGGCAAGTCTCTCATAGTACACCTGATCTGGCACATGCACCAGCTCACTGCTGGCTTGGAGGAGTTGTTCACGCCTCTCAGGTAAGACATGTCGCCAATGAAAACTGGTATACCACAGAGGAAGTGCGCCAAAATGAAGACACCAGACGAGACGAGTCCCTCTGCCAGTAGTCCGCAACGGCAATTTGCGGGCACACTTCCACAGAAGTAGTTTCCGCCAACGTCTGAGATGGTTAGCTGGATGCAATCCAAGCATCCGGCATAGGGCAATAACTGGGATATAAGGGGTTCCATCTGGCAGGTAGACGACTGGTACCTCATAGTGAAAGTAAGGAAGGCTCATCATCACCTGCCGTACTTCAGGCTTTAGTTCTTCCACAGCGGATCTTCCTCACAATGCTCATCAACATGTGCTTTCCTCGAATGGATAGAGTAGTTCTTCGATCACGGAAGGGCTCCCAGCCCAGCGGAGCATATGCTCTTCCTGTTCTAAGAGCAGTTCTTCGGAGATGAGTCGGCACTTGTGATGCGTTTCTTGTTCCTGAAATACAGGACGAGATAATTCAAACTGTATCCGCTTGAAACGATCATGAGGCGCAACAACACAAAGATAATCCGCACGAGAACAGAGCACTCCCAGGTCATATAAGCGGAGCAGACCCATTGCAATGTCAGTCGTGTGTTCAATTTCATAAGCTGCGAAAACGGTCTCCTGGCAGAACCAAAGGACATCAATTCTGCGAATAATGTGCTGGAACGCCGAATCCGTGAAGAGAGGGAGTGACGGCAGACTAAGATCTCCTAAGCGTTCGTTCCTCCACACTTTCTGATGATCATTGACCGCAATCCAGACGCTACACCCAACTTTCCAACCGAGTTTGGCAAGGAGCCATTGCAAGTGCGTATGTGTATCTTGTTCGTTTTTGTGAAGTGGTTCATTCTCCTTGGAGGGCGTATTCGTGGTGGTAGAATTGGAAGCAATGCTCTGGGTATGTTGTTCAGGAACAGATTCCGTTCCGCACTTGAGAGACATGGAACGAATAGTATCCTTGTCAAGCACACCCTCCTTCAAGTGATGTCGCCCATACCATGTCAAGACATGTTCCAGTTCCCATGCTGAGAGATCTAATGCCCTTGCAAGATGGAGAAACCGAGTACGAAAAACCAGGTACTGATCAACCACACCCTGTGGCGAGCAGGCAGGTTTTGTCTCTGAAAGAAGGACAGAGCGAGGGAGAGGATAAAAAATAGGCCATCGTTTGCTATTCTGCATATGCCACCACACGCTCAGAAAAAAGGGCACGCGCGCTGGCTGTAACTGCTCTCGCGTTGCCTGCTGTCCTTCAATGAACTCCTCTAAAAAGCGGATGAAAGACAGCATGCGCAGTTGTCCATCACGCGTTTCCTTGGGAGCTGCTAATACAGACCGCAATCGACGCGCAAGCATCTCATCATCAGGAATATACTTGACCAACTTGTTGAAAAACATCCCTCCTGACGTGCCTCGTAAGCTAAAAGCATTCTGAGCATCATGCGTCTTTTGCTGAAATAGCGTGTTAAATGCTTTGATGGTGATGGCTCCATCAAGGAAGGACTGTAGTAATTGGGTCATTTCTTGCTGAAGAGCGCTTCGTCGCTGATCGATATCTCTGTAATAGATGACAGAAGAAGCATCAGCTTGATAGGCTTTCCGTCTGAGATGCCATTGTTCTATCTGTTCGTTTGACCACATAAGGATACTTCCCTTTCCACTTTCATCCGCAGAAATGCTTGCTTTCTTATGAAATACCTTTCCTCAGGATGGATGTTTATCAGCGTTATCAAGAACCTGAGCAAGGCCTATTGAACTTCACTCTTTGACAGGCTCCCTCTAAGACTGAGGTGGTTGTGTTTCTTGTACATGAGTCGATGCTCAATGAGTTATTTTCAGATTCGCTGAAATGCTTATCGTCCTTGATTTCCAAGTTTCAAGCTTGCTCGCTTCCTCTTCCGATTACCATGTCCCCCTACATAGTTTCAAGCATCGACCGACAAATAAATTATACCATCTAAGGACTATTTCTTAATGATCCTTATCAGAAACTATTATTATATAAGCCTCACAAGGATTTTTTCAAAAATAGGTTCCTCCAAATACACTACATCCATGACTGACGAAATTCCTGATCTGCCGGGCTACGTCTCCACGAAGGAGGCTGCAAAGATGCTTGGCATCTCTGAGCGACGGATACGCCTGTATATCGAAATGAAACGTCTTCCCGCTGTTCGGGCAGCCGACGTGCTCATGATTCCAATAGAGAATGTCAGAAATTTCAAGCGAAAAATTGTCGGACGCCCGCGCAAAAACACTCTCGCTTGGCGAATATCCTCCGCCGAGAATACTCAGTTTATGACCTCTATTGCTGTGCAGGTGAAGAGCGATCAGGAAGAGCTGTTGAAGCAACGGATCGAAGAAGTGAAACGCAGTGGAAAGCACGTCTTTCCAGGTACAGTTGCCCGCTATGTCGTAAGAAGCACAACCATTCCGAGGCAGATAGAGATTATGTTGGTCTGGAGAAGCACTGTCATGCCGAACGAGGTGGAACGCGAACAAGCGCTAGAAGCATTTCGGCAAACGCTCGCTGATGTACTGGATTGGAGTACTGCTCAGTACAACAATGGAGAGGTATTGATGCACACATGAGACACGAAACAGGTGGAAGGAATATCACTAAGGCTAGAAAGGTTACTTCTTCCTCCATATGCAAGGATCTGTTCAACAATTGACCCCTACAGCACATGTTTTCATGTTGTACTATACTCAGTGAATGTTTTCTGCAACTTGAACGCCATCGCAACGAGCGCTTTACGATGTCTATGAATAGATTCATGCCATTATGGCAACACTATCCTCGAGTACCCTTAGGGCACGAAACCTGGAATACTAAAGGTTGTGCTGTAAGAATTATGAAGAAGCCAAGACGGGATAGAAGGGACCCTGTTGGTTAACCAGTCCAAGTATCCTGGCAATGAATACCACTCGCCTTCTCATATCTCCTTCTGCCTCTTTGTGCCTTTCTCAACATATTCATGCTCCCAAGTCCTTGCAATGATCGTATTTTGATCGTAAATGAGAAGAAGCTTACCTGGTTTTCCTCCGCCATCAACACTTTTGGGAGAATCCACAAAGACACTCATGTTGCAAAAAGAAAGCTTCTCTGTTAGAGTTGGCTGAAAACGTAGAAGGGACTCTGTTATAACAGGGCAATAACTGCTTAAACAGCATCCTTCCTCAGGTTTTTTTGCAACGCACCCATAGTTGCCATACGATCCCGTTCAGGAGTAGAGCCCGTGACGATCATGTCATCTCAGATATACACACCTATCCCTTCTCTGCCAAGCTGGCCACTGGTGGGGAATGTTTTCGCTCTCCGCAATGAGCGTCTTAAACTCTTACAGCAGATTAGTCATCAATTCGGAGATATTGGAGCATTCCACTTTGGACCAAGCCCGGTCCCTCTTTTAAATTCACCAGAACTCGTTCGTCAGGTTCTGGTTGATCAAAGCGCGGCCTTTGAAAAGACAGCCACGGTACGTGCTCTGGGAACTCCTGTTCTTGGTAATAGCGTGTTCCTGAGCGAAGGGGAAGAGCACCGCTGTCAACGCAGGCTCCTTGCTCCTCACTTCCAACATAGTCGTGTCTCGCATTACTCTGAGATCATGACAAACTGTACATCACGTTTGCAAGAAACATGGGAAGAGGGGGCAATAATCAACCTTGCCGATGAGATGATGCGCCTGACATTATGGATTATCAGCAAAGTCCTTTTTGATGCAGATGTCTCTGGGAAAGAGCGCGAGCTAGGCGAGGTCTTGACATATACCTTTCGTCATTTCGCCGATGCGGTGACCAATCCCCTTCGCCTGCCTCAATCCTGGCCCACACCTGCGAATCGCCGTGCTCGCCAAGCCATTGCTCGGGTCAATGCCACCATCTATCGCATGATCGAAGAGCGACGACGAAGCAGTGAGGATCGCGGGGACTTCCTCTCTACCCTGCTTCACGCACAGGATGAGGAGCATGCATCCTCTCTGAGTAACCAACAAGCACGTAATGAGATCCTCTCCTTATTCGTTGCCGGTCACGAGACGACAGCGACAGCGCTGACCTGGTGTTGGTATCTGCTTTCCCAACATCCCGAGGTCTACGAACGGATGAGAGCAGAGGGAGATCGCGTTCTTGCTGGTCGTTTGCCAACGGTCGCAGATTTACCTCACCTGCCCTACACGCTGCAAGTATTCAAAGAAACCTTACGTCTTTACCCACCAGTGTACGCCTTTACCAGAGGAGCCGTCGCTCATGTCCAACTTGGCAAGTATTTCATTCCAAAGGGGACATCGGTTGTCATTTGCCCCTATACCTTACACAGACGCCCCCAGTTCTTCCCTGAACCTGAACAGTTTGACCCGGAACGCTTTGGACCAGAGCAGGAGTACAATCTCGTACGCTATTCCTATATCCCTTTTGGAGCTGGCGCTCATATCTGTCTAGGGATGCACTTTGCACTGCTCGAAGGCCATTTGCTTCTTGCAACATTGGCACAGCGCTTGACTTTTGAGTTCGCTGGCTCTGAACCAATCGAACCAGAGCCATTGCTGACGCTCCGACCAAAGGGGAAGGTTCCGATGAGAGTACGAAAGCAATAAACAGGTTCCTTGCTACCATACATAGTAATGGCCGCAATTTTTACAATGAGCTACGGTAGAACGAATATTTCAAGAAACACGCAATCTCATACCTGCTTGCTTTCAGAGAAACTCCGTCATTTGACTCATTTCCTCATGAAACGTTGATACTTCTGAGACGTCGATAACGACTCTGTTTCTCTCTGCTTTTTACAACACAGTTAGAGTCGGTCGGTCGCTCATACCGCCCAATGCCCCATCCCGTTGTGGGGTCCATGCTTTCCCATCAAACATGGACCAAAAGAGGCGCGGATCGCCCTCGACACCCTTCCCGACGCCCTTCCAGAGCATATAAAGCCCGTTCTTGAATGTCGTGAGAGATGGTGCATTATTGGTTCCCCCTGCAATTTCTGATCGTTGTGGAGCCCAGGTGTGTCCATCAAAGGATGACCAATAGAGGAGGAGGCTGTTGCCAGCGCCTTTCCATGCCATATAGAGTTTGTTCTGGAAGGCTGCGAGGGCGGGGCTATCGCTGGTTCCTTCTATGCTAGCAGGAACCTTTTGCTGTGGAGCCCAGGTCTGTCCATCGAAGGATGACCAGTAGATGGTGGGATCGTTCTCAATCCCTTTCCACGCTATATAGAGTTTGTTCTGGAAGGCTGCAAGGGCTGGTCCAACGCTTGTACCATGATTGAGAAATATTGGCTGTTGCACCGTCCAGGTATGTCCATCGAAAGCTGACCAGTAGATGGTGGTATCATTGCCCCCCCTTTCCAGGCCAGGTACAACTTCTCTTGCAAGGGGGCGAGAGCGACAGCGCTGTTTGTCGCAGGCGTGTCCCCATTGGAAAATGTGACGATCCGTTGTGCAGTCCATAAAGACGTGTCTTTGTTGAAGGTACTCCAGAAAATATTCGTGTCGTTATCAAGACCTTTTCGCACCAGATAGAGCGTTCCTTGCCAGGCAACTAGTGTAGGCCCTAGACTTGAGCCGACACTTCCATTACCCACGAGTTGTTCTGGAGCCCAGGTCTGTCCATCGAAAGTGGACCACAAGAGACGCTCATCATGATCTGGGCCTCTCCATGCGCCAACGATGATTGAGCCAGATCCGTTTCCTGGACTGGCTTTGGCTCTTCCACCACTTGGTACACGATTGGTCAATTGAGATGACACGAAAGACGTGACACTGGCACCTATCACCGCTCCAGCTCCCAGAAGGAGAAGACTACGACGCGTTTGCCTTCGTTGTGTCAGTTGTCGCACTGGCTCCACGGATTTTATTGACTTCTCCTGAGTAGACAATGATGATGGCACAGTCTGGTTGATAGCAGTTCCTTGCGGCTCCTCTGACGCCTCCCTGTTTTTTGCTGCTCTCTGGATTCCGAGATCCAAAGGGCGAGGGGAGGTCAGCGGCTCCATCGTGTATGCACGCTCCGGAAAACTTACCGGAGCAGCCCGATAAGCTTGTTCTAGCGCCTGCGCAAATGCGAGCACGCTCGCATAACGCTCCCTGGGGTCTTTCGCCAGAGCCGTCAAGACCACCCTCTCGATCTCTAGAGGGATCGTTGGTTGTACGTCACGTGGCGGCGTGGGAGGTGTCATGCTGTGTTTCATCGCGACTTCTGGCAACGATCCCTGAAAAGGTGGGGAGCCGCACAACCACTCGTAGACGACGATGCCCAACGAATATTGGTCGCTCGCCGGACGTGGGTGCCCCTGAAATTGCTCTGGGGCCATGTAGGGGGCGGTCCCAACAATGGTTTGCAACTCCAATGATCCGGTGCTATGAGCAACGGTGGCAATCCCAAAGTCACTTAAGAGCACTTCACCGTGTTGCCCCACCAGCAT
>Ga0070741_10018283_pt1 | contig 11374 bp, 13 predicted proteins | sample Coa_R1_4_FD_66440 | JGI IMG/M metagenome (GOLD analysis project Ga0070741, IMG submission 66440) | Surface soil microbial communities from Centralia Pennsylvania, which are recovering from an underground coalmine fire - Coalmine... | ecosystem: Environmental > Terrestrial > Soil > Unclassified ...
CCATCGCCCAGGATCATACATTGCCCATTGAGAGAGCAGGAGGTGTAGTGTGGTTCAAAGCCCACCAGAATAGCCAGCCCAACGATTGTCACTCCAATGCCCAGATATTTTCTTATAGCCAGAGGCTCCCGCAAGAGAAAGACCGAGAAGAGGGTGACAAAGATGGGAGAGGTATAGACGATTGCGAGCGAGTGGGCAATCGTGGTGAAGCTTAGCGAGGCAATATAAAATAGAAAGTGGAGAGCAGTGACCAGGCCATAGAAAAGAAAACGCGGAAGTTCCCGGCGTTTGAGCCAGAGAGATTGGCGGGTGAGTAGCCCCATAATTGCGACGAGGACGGTAGCGACTGCGAGACGCCAGAAAGCTATTTCGATAGAGGTAAACGGTTGCGACCAGCGGATGAAAATCGGGCTGGTCGCGAAAAAGAAGACTGCGATGCAGACGTATAGGAGTCCATGTTTTGATTGTGAGCCTGGAGGGGAGGCTGGGGTTGATGAAGCCTGTGCCCCTGCGAGATCTTGTTTCATTCTGTTTCCATCAACTAATCGCATACAGGTGTGTATGCCTGTAATTATCTGTCACTTCGCTTGTTGCATTCATTCCTGCCAGTGCCAGCGACGCGGAAAGGCGTACCGGGCGTGGAATATGGGGATTGCGCGATAGTTGTTGAAGCTGGGGAATGGTTGTGCGCTCATCCAACAATGTCAGGAGCCACACAACGGCGTGGCGCTCGGATTGGTCGTCGCGCTGGAGCGAGCGTACAAGTTGCGTTGAGAATTGCTCGCCAAAAAAGGCAACATGAAAATGCAGGTATTGTAAGATTTCGCCAGTCGTGATAGTGTTGCAGCTTGACAAGCGAATCAGTTCGTTGATCTTTTGGCGAAGTTGCCTGCGCGACTCAAGCTCTACAATGTTCCGTCTGAGTTCGGTATTCGCGTTGGTACCGTTTTCTGAAAGGAACAGCCTGGCGTCCCATTTTTCCATCAGGATATACCTTTCTTGGAGTTATTATGTAGCTCCGCTACAGTGTTGAAGCAACACACTTTTCTTATTGAATTAAGTCTGAGAAGACCTCCTGGCGAGCTTTTAGCATGTGCAACAGGGCCTGCAATCCAGCCTCTGCCCCACGCCGTTGTCTTTCGGTAAGTATCGTTGAGGAGGCGAACTCATCTTCGTCCAGGATAAGATGGTTGCCTTCTGGATTCACCCATACATCTAGCATCAGGTCAATTTGTTCGATACGGTCATCGAATATTACTGCGGGTTCTGTGATATTGCAATACCACCCTTTACGAGTTCCAGCAGCATCCGCAATATCAAAGACGTTGAACCAGCGATTTGTATAGTAATATTCAATAAAGCAGTCTCCCGGCTCAAAGCGCGTATAACCCAGATCCCGCATGGGATTGGTCCAACTGGCCTGGAGAACGACCCCGTGAGGTAAGTGCTTGATAATCGTTCCCTGGTAACGAAGTTGAGCATTGCCTTGCGGGTCTTGCTTGATGACGGTGATCATAAAATTCCAGACGAAGATACGTTACACTACAAAGCAAACACAGTATAGTGTATCGCAAATCATCACTGCTAGCAAATTTTAGAGGCCCCGCACTTACTGAAGGGAACGCCTGGAAGGCGGTTGCTCTTCGTCAATTCTGTTTTGGTAACTGCGAAGCCACCGCCGCAGATCACTTACCTGCTTTTGTTGGGCCTCAAGATAGCTTCGCTGTTGCTCTAACCAGACTCGTTGCTCTGAGAGCCACTCGTACTGAGGATCATCATCTTTTTCTCTGGCCTCCAGCCATTCTTGCCTCTGATCAAGCCAGGCGTTCCTTTGCTCTAGCCATTCTTGCCTTTGCTCTAGCCAGCGATGCCGCGTGGCGATACGCTGACGTTCCATTTCACGCAAGCGCTTATAGCAGCTCTGGTCCCTGTGCTGGGGGAGACGGGCAGGGCGGTGGGTCAGTTGATCGAGCGTCTGAAAGAAGAGAGGCATCGACAGCGAATGCTCTGAGAGTACCGCAACCAGGGGAAATTGCAGCCATGCCCTGATCTGCCAGGACTCCGCATTGGTGAGCAGGATGATAGGGAGGGAGCGCAGGGTGAGCAGACGCGATAGCACACGCAGCACCCGGAACTCGCTCAGAGCCGCAGGCTCTCCTGGGCCGAGAATCAGCAGGTCATAGGAAAATGATGGAGAGACGCGTGATACGTGTTCAAGGACGGTCTCAAGATAGGCAGTGAGCGTTTGCGAGCTAGTGTCGAGCAGCATGTGGTGTCCCGTCTCTGCGAGCATAGTTTGGATCAGGTCGAGCGTAGTCGCTTGTTTGACATACACTCCTACACGCAGGCTGATCGACGCTTCCATCCTCCACTCCAATCTTCGTCCTCTAGCAGAAAACCCCCTCTTGCTCGCCGATGTTGTTTGGTCATACAAAAACGTGATGACACACAGAAGCCTTCAGGCAAAAAGCAAGGAACCTGTAGATGAAAGGAAGTATAGCAAACTGAGAGCAATTTGTGAAGAGACATTTCAAGCGTTGTCCTAATGACTGCATCCTTCTCCCACTGCTATTGAAATCTGCCTGCTCCATACGTTAGAATGGAGCCTGACATGACTTCCCAATTGCTCCTGGCAACCCTTTTTTGACAGTAACATGGTCGGATTGGGACGTAAAATAAAGCCATAGACGGGCGTTTACGTGATATATCTGAACATATATTTTGTTCACAATAGCTGAGGGACAGGCGAAAAATTGCTGAGCCTTGATTATGTTTATCAACATCCCCAGGTGATACGTGAGGCGTTGCGCAGGCGACACGATGCGCGCAATATTGATGATATGCTGCGTTTGATAGAACAAAAACGTAGCCTTACCGGGCGTATTGATGACTTGTACGTCTCCTTGAAGCGGCTAAAAGAGCAGATACGGACAAACCCTGTAGAGGACCGTGCGAAATTGAATCAGCAGGCGAAAACGCTATTACAGGATATTCGACGGCTTGAGCTACAGAACGCCGACGTTGATACGCGTTTGCAATTGCAGTTGCAGAGCTTGCCAAATGTGCCGTATCAGAGCGTCCCAGAGGATGACGATCAGATCGTGAAAGACTGGGGACAGCCGATGGCGCTCCACTTTGAACCGTTGCCTCATTGGGAGCTGGGTGAGCGTCTGGGGATTATTGATGCTGAAAGTGGCGCGAAGATTGCCGGCAGCCGCTTTGTGACTTTAAGGGGAGCCGGTGCGAGGCTGGAGCGCGCGCTGATCTCGTTTATGCTCGATATGCATACGAGGGAGCATGGATACACTGAGATTATGCCGCCGGAACTGGTGAAGCGTTCGATGATGGTCGGCGCCGGTCAACTACCCAAGTTCGAGGAACAGGTCTACGTTTGCGCGGTGGATGAGCTGTATCTGAATCCGACGGCTGAAGTGCCGTTGTTGGGGTTGCACTCCAGCTCTATCCTGCCTCCTGATACGCTGCCATTGCGTTATGTTGCGTGGACAACAGCTTTTCGTCGTGAAGCTGGCTCGGCTTCTCGTCTGACGCGTGGCCTGTTGCGCTTGCACCAGTTCAATAAGGTCGAGCTATTTCAAATTGTCGCGCCTGCCGATTCATACAGCGCGTTTGACCAGTTGGTTGAGCACGCAAGGGCAGTTTTGCAACAATTAGAACTGCCTCATCGTGTCGTGGCGCTGGGCGCTCCGCATCTCCCTTTTGCCGCTGCCAGGACGCTTGATTTAGAGGTATGGATGCCGGGGCTCAAATCCTATGTGGAGATCTCGTCGATCAGCAACTGTGAAGCATTTCAGGCGTATCGGTCCAATATCAAGTATCGTGCAGCCAGAAATAGCCACGCGGAGTATGTCCATACCCTCAATGCGTCGGGCCTGGCTATCGGACGTACAATGGCGGCGATTCTGGAAACGTACCAGCAGGCGGATGGCTCGATTGTGATCCCGAAAGTACTACGCCCCTACATGGGGATGTCGCAACTGCGACCACAATAACCTCAAGTATTTGAAGGCCCATGAGAAGGTGTTCAAGGTTGTCCACAAACTGCTATGGTTGTTCTTAAAGTTGTCGTAAATTTATGAATACACGGCCCGCACTTTTTGCAAACTTGCCTAGTCTGTTTGCCCTTTACGGCGTTGCTCTAAAAACCTCTCATAATCTTCACGCCTGATACGATATTGCCCGATCAAATCAATAGCAGGCAATCTCCCCTCTCTAATCCAACGCCTGATTGTATCTGGACTCAGCCGAAGTTGTTTGGCGATTTCTTCAACTGTAAGGTAAATATCATCTTGCATCGTTAGCACTCCAAGAGGGTTGTTTTTATGTTAGTATAGCAGAATGGTCAAGATGGGTGGGAATTACGCTTATCATATAATAAGACTTGATGTTGTAGGTAATATATGTTAACATAGCTGTAATCATGCAACCCATGTGATTGTATATTATCCTACTCAAGAGTGAAAACGATGGAAGAGAGTAGTTTCAATCGCATCAATAGACAGAGGGGAAAGAGAAAGGGTATATTCAATGGCAACACTACAGGATAATGGGTACTTCTATTGCAAGGCGTGCAGACGCGACGATTTAACCAGGGCGGATTACTATGTGGACAATTCAAAGAATCATGGCCTCTCTAATCTCTGTAAACGATGTGAGCGTGAGCGTACCAAGAAACCCAAACACGATCACTATATGAGATCAGAGAGGCATCAACAAAGTTTAAGGCTCCGCTTTTCCTACCCAATAGCGCAGATTAGTATTATGTGGTATACTCCTATTGCATGAGTGTTCAGGGCTATGCGGATGTGATTTCCGCAGACCCCTTGTGAATACCAGCGGATCAGGAGGGATGGCAGAGAGGTCTATTGCGGCTGTCTTGAAAACAGCTGGGTTAACCGCCCCGGGGGTTCGAATCCCTCTCCCTCCGTATGAAACGGAACATTATGAACGCGACTTGCTTTTCCTGTGCTCTCTTCTGAAAGGCAAAAGATTCTTGGCGACGATGCCAGGCACTTATTGCGCCTGGCAATGAGCGGTATCAGGTATGTTATGCTGTATCGTATGTAATCGTAGAGGGCTCTTGTGCTGGTGAACATATTGAGAAAATAGCACGCTCGCCGTGTATCAAGAGCCGTTTTGGGACGGACGGTGAATTACTGTGTCACTGATAGGTACGTTAGAGCAATTAAGTCTGGCAAATATTTTACAGCGTATCGAGATGTATGAAAAGAACGGTATGCTGGTATTGCAGCAAGGGGAAACATGGGCAGAGCTTTACATTCGAGGAGGACGGCTGGTATGCATTGGGCCTGTTCGCACCACGATGACTCTTGGAGAGCGTTTGCTACAGGACGGAATTATTTCACCACAGGCTTTACAGGACACTTATCAAACTCTACGGGAGGCACAGCCGGGCGAGACGCGCGTAGCCCTGGCGTTGATGGATCGCGGGCATCTGGGTCATGAAGATTTACGTGGGTGGGCCACGAAGAAAGCCCTCGCAGCCTTAAAGGTCCTGCTCACATGGACAAGTGGGGAGATCTATTTTGAGGAAGATATCTCACCCTCTTCCGACCGTTTATTGGTTGCTCTTTCTATTTCTACTTTGCTTTCTTCGCTATCTGCATTATCTCCACTATCTCAACAGCCCGCTTTGAATAATTTCTATCCCAGTAACGGGCAGGAGCTATTGAGGTCTGAAGCGACAATACCGGCAACGCCAGCTCCTTCCGCGAAATTAGCTCCGTCGCAAGAAATCTCTGAAGTTTCCAGGCTGACCAGTACCGGACAGTTTTTGCTCGATGCGGCACCGGATGAAATGTCATTTCCTTCCACTGGCGCTTTAGCGCCAACTTTTATGGCTCCCGAAAATCCGCTCTCTGTCTCCTTTGCTGGAAGTCAGGCACCCCTCACTCCGGCAATTGCGACCTCTGCTGGTAATCCTCTTTCTTCTTCGCTTCCTAGTATCCTGACGCCGTCTACTCCTGCTGCTTCGTTTACTCCGCCGCAGCCGGCAACGCAGCCGGTGACGCCAAAATATGTTGACACCTCATTTATGCGGCCCGAGATGGTGCTTGTGCCTGTCGATCTCTCCGCCTTGCGCGAGCAGAATCCTTCTGTGCAATTGACTCCAGAGCAGTGGCGGCTCCTGACGCGGGTGGATGGTCGTACTTCTTTGCAAACGGCCTGTCAAGAGCTTGGTCTGCTTCCTGAGCAGGTTTGCTCTATTGCTGGATCACTGCTGGCAGAGGGGCTTATTCAACTTTCCATGCCAACGGGGGCGTTACCGATGAATGAGCTGTCGCCGGTTTCACAGGGGCTGGTTACTGCCGGTTTGAGCAATGGATATGTTGCTCCTGGACCTGCCGCTGCTCCCGCTCAACCCTGGTCTTCAGGCTTCTCCCCGTCTGAGAGCAAACCTTACTTTGCTTCTTCGCAGCCATTTGAGACGCAATCACAATGGGGCAATGGGGCAAATGGAGCCGTTTTTGTGCCTGGGCAGGGATGGGTCGCTTCCCCTCAATCGTTCCAGCCAGGCAGCTCGTCAGGGATGTTCAATGGCAGTGGCGTTTATGCGCCAGCGGGAAGCCAGAGGAATCAGCTCTATTAATCGGCATTGCGTTGTCGGAGGTGGTATGTGTGAAGGGTCGGGTCTTGCCAGCTTGCCAAAAACCATTGGCGGCAGATGAAAATAACTCTCTGATCCCTGGTATGATTGTTGGACGTAGCCCGGCCATGCTGGCTGTGGCTGCGACTATTCGCCAGGTTGCTATGTATCCGACGACAACGGTATTGCTTCAGGGGGAAAGCGGGACAGGAAAAGAAATCGTTGCGCGCGCAATTCATGCATTAAGCCATCATGTAGCCTATCAGTTCGTCGATATCAACTGTGCGGCAATTCCCGAAACCCTCCTCGAAACCGAGCTTTTTGGTACTGAAGCAGGAGCTTATACGGATGCGAAAGTTTCTCGCGAAGGGTATCTCCTGCGAGCTGACGGTGGGACGCTTTTTCTCGATGAAATTGGTTCAATGCCATCGGCTTTACAGGCGAAGCTCCTGCGCTTCATTGAAAACCGCACCTTTCGCCGCGTTGGGAGTACAAAAGAAATTCATGTTGACCTGCGCATAATTTCCGCTACAAATGTGGATCTGCAAACTGCTGTAGCTCGTAACGCCTTCCGTGACGATCTTTTTTATCGCTTAAAGGTAATGACCATCACGTTGCCCCCTTTGCGAGAGCGTCCCGAGGATATTGAGGCTCTGGTGGAGCATTTTTTGCGGCTGCATAGTACTGAGGGGATGCCGCCACTGTGTATCAGCTCCGAGGCAATGGAACTGCTCTCGCGTTATCATTGGCCTGGCAATATTCGTGAGTTACGCAGCGTCATCCAGCGTGGCCAGATTTTGTGCGATAACAATATTATTCTCCCCAAAGATTTGCCGGAAGGGGTTCTCCAGGGGAGAAAGAACGACAGCCAGCGCCTACAGGAGATGCGGGAACAATTGCATCTGCCGCCGGAAGGTATTGACCTGCCCGCTTTCCTGGGCAAAATCGAGCGTACCTTCATTCAAGAGGCTCTTGAACGCTGTAATGGCAACCGCGTGCGAGCTGCAAGCTTACTTGGTATGTCCAGAGATCAACTGCGCTATCGCGTGCCAACTGAAAGAACTACTTTGACGCTAGAGAACTAGCATGTACAGTTATATCTCTTGCCAGTCAAGCATGATGGCTTTTGCCATCTCTCCAGGTGCTATCGTCACCCCGCCCTCCGGCACAATTACCAGCGCGTTGGCGTTGAGAAGAGAGGTCATGATATTGGAGCCCTGATTACCAGTGGTGCGAGCGATGAAATGGTTATCGCGCCACTCAACATGCGCCCGCACATAATGGCGCCGCATTGCTCGATCCTGTATGCCATCTTCAACAATAACGTCGATCTGTGGCCTGGTTAAGTGTGCATGCCCCATCATTTTGCGTAGCACCGGGCGTCCGAACAGTTCGAAGGTGACGGCGCTGGAGACCGGATTGCCGGGGAGCCCGAGCAGCGGAACGCCACTAATGTGTCCAAAAGCAACCGGCTTGCCTGGGCGCATATTGATACGCCAGAAATTGATCTTGCCCTGCTCCTGCATAATATCCTTCACCAGATCGAAGTCGCCTACGGAGACGCCGCCGGAGGTTAGGATAAGATCGTATTTGATGGCTTCGCTAAACTTTTCGCGCAGGCTCTCAACGGTATCGCGCGCTACTCCCAGGCGAACAGCCTCTCCTCCCGCCTGTTTAACGGCTGCCTCAAGAAGATAGCTATTGCTATTGCGGATCTTGCCTGGCTGTAGCGGCTCGTCTACATCGATCACTTCGTCTCCCGTGCCTAAAATGGCGACGCGCGGGCGGCGTGTTACTGGGACTGTGGCCCATCCCAATGTTGCCAGGATGCCAATTTCCCATGCTCGGATTTCTGTGCCACGCAACAAAACGGTCTGTCCTTGACGCATATCTTCCCCTGCGGGGCGAATATTATTGTCTGGGGTCACTGCTTGCAAAATTTCTACCCACTCGCTCTCCGGGCCATCTGAGCGGGTAAGCTCTACCTGGATGACTGCATCTGCGCCCGGTGGTACGGGAGCGCCTGTCATGATCCGCATGGCTGTGCCCGCCTCAACGGCATGATCGGCCACGTAGCCCGCCGCTACGCTGCCGCTGATGCGAAGACGAGGAGGGGCACCGTTACGAGGTGTGCTATCCTGACTGAGAAGCGCGAAGCCATCCATAGCGGAGTTGGCGAACGGGGGAATATCCTCTTGCGCAGTGATATCCTGTGCCAGCACCAGCCCAGGCGATTGGGAAAGTGGAACCTGCGTTATAGCTAGCGGCTTGATTTCCGCGAGTATGCGTTCGAGTGCCTCTTCAACGCTAATCATTGGTTGTGTCTCCTGACGTACATACTATGTTGTGCTTTTATAGTGGTGATGAAGAGAAATCAATCCCATTATCGCACTTACTAGCAAACATGCAGAGAAGCCTGACGAGCTTAAATAAAACTGCTCACCAGGCTTCTCTGAAGAAATATACCTCGTACGGGAGTCGAACCCGTGATCTCCGCCTTGAAAGGGCGGCGTCCTAGGCCACTAGACGAACGAGGCTCAGCGTCTTTGAGCAGGTCAGGAATAGCCATTGGCTCCTGCCGCTCCTGCATTAGGATTGTACTCTATTGTTAATGAATTGTCAAGCAAAATTTTAAGAAGATGCGCTTAGCTCTTTTTTATGCCTTTTTCTGATGGGGAAATTTAAGTATCCGCGCTCTAAGGCATCTTCAGGCACAGGTTAAGCGGATGTGCTACAATGTCTGAAGAGAGAGCGGCAGAATAACTATAATCGCAAGTAATATATCAAAATAACTGAAGAGGTTATTATGGCAAAGTCGAAACAACGAGATATGTCGGCAGCGCAACGGCGCGAACAGGCACGCCACCAGCGCCAGCAACGGCTCCAGCGAGATCAGCGTACGCAGCCGTCCAGTCAGAGGCGGAGCGGACAACGGAAAAATAATCCGTGGCTGCTTGTGGGCATTGTCCTGGTATTGGCCGCCGCTGTGATTGGCTTCTTTTTTTACATTTCAAACCAGTCGAAGAGTACCGCAGGGGCGGATCAGGCTTTGAAAACGCTCACCAGCGTTGATCCGAAATTGCTGGCGACCGTTGGTACTGGAAGTGCTCAAAACTCGATGAGCGCCGTAAAAGGTCAGCCGGTGTTTAAAGGGCCAGATGGCAAGCCTGTCATTCTCTATGTAGGGGGTGAGTATTGTCCATTCTGCGCGGCCCAACGTTGGGGCATGATTATCGCGCTCAGTCGTTTTGGTACCTTTGGGCCGCTTAATCCACTGATATCGTCAGAAAGTAGTATTCCAACTTACTCCTTTCATGCTATGACGTATCAGAGCCAGTACATTGATTTTATTGCTCATGAAACCAGCGATAACAACCACCAGCCACTGGACAACCTGACTCCTGGGGAGGAGCAGATTGTGCAAAAATTTGATGCTCCGCCCTATGTCCAGGGAAGCTCTGGCGCAATTCCTTTTATCAGCATAGCCAATCAGCAAGTATCGGCGGGATCATATTATTCACCTGATACCCTGACTGGTCTTTCTTACTCGGACATTGCTACTCGCTTGAAAGATCCGACCTCGGACGTTTCTAAGGGGATTCTGGGGACGGCAAACTTTCTGACGGCGGCAATCTGCTCTGTGACGCAAAATCAGCCCGCCAATGTCTGTACAGCCGATCCGATACCGCAGATCCAGAGCACGCTGCCCAAAGCCTCTGTTGGTCCGGCGGCTATACCGGAAGGGGTTATAAGTGAGCCATATGCTATGCTAGTGCGGCGGCAGGATTAAGCCATCCATGAAAATGGCGGCGCGGGAACCTCCACGTTTCAACGGGAGGAGGAAGCGCCGCCCTCCTTGCGCAGAGCTACCTCAGCCTGATGATGGATTGCTCCATAAGTCTTCCTTCCACCTCTCTATAATGCTCACAATGCTGTTTCATTTCAATATGTCTATTATATGTGTTTCACTTCTTCTGCTCCTCTTCATCGTAGCTGCAATCTCCGCATAACTATATTCCTCGAAGTATGCGAAGTAGAGGGTTTGAGCCACTTTTGTATTGCCCTGCTACTAGCATCACAGCAGCATAGTGCGAGGTATTGATTCGTAACGCAAGAACTTTCAGTACTGCACTCTAGAAAGGAGTACCATTAGCGGCGAGAATGACTTTTCGCATCTCTATCCGTTCTCTAGTAAAAAGAGTAATTGTAGGAAGGAAAAGATATGAAGAAACAAGCATATGTCGATTTACTAAGGGAAGGGAGAACGATCTGGAATACATGGAGAGCGCAGCACCCGGAGAGAATCGATCTCCGAGATGTCGATCTGGCGAGAGCCGACTTGCGAGATGTCGATCTGACCAGAACTCGCCTTGACGGAGCCGACTTGCGCTTTGCCCGCCTCAGCGGAGCATCCCTCAACGGCAGCCAACTTCGAGATGCTGATTTACGCTTTGCCCACCTCACTGGAACCCATCTCACCGGGGCTGATCTCATGCACGCTGATTTGCACGGAGCCCACCTCGACGGTGCCGATCTGAGTCGAGCCCGCCTGCGCTTTGCTCATCTGAGCCGCGCTCATCTGAGTGGAGCCAATCTTAGCTTCGCAGACCTCACGAGCGTTGATCTGACGGGCGCAGATCTCACGAAAGCCGATCTAACCAGAACTGACCTTGTCGGGACCACCCTGAGCCAGGCTGATCTGAGTGGCGCTGATCTGAGCCACGCGCACATCGGCTGGACGAACTTTGG
>Ga0070741_10018284_pt1 | contig 11372 bp, 9 predicted proteins | sample Coa_R1_4_FD_66440 | JGI IMG/M metagenome (GOLD analysis project Ga0070741, IMG submission 66440) | Surface soil microbial communities from Centralia Pennsylvania, which are recovering from an underground coalmine fire - Coalmine... | ecosystem: Environmental > Terrestrial > Soil > Unclassified ...
CGCGGCGCGGCGTTTGCGGATTATGACAACGACGGCAACGTGGATGTCCTGGTGGTGAACTACCAGGAGCCGGCCATGCTGCTCCACAACGGGGGAGGGAGCAAGAACCACTGGATTGAGATTCGTCTCCAGTGCACAAGAAGTAACCGCAGCGGCTTGGGCTCCCGCATTGAACTCGAAGCAGGCGGGATGAAGCAATACCAGCAGGTTGGCAGCCAACCCTCGTACCTCTCCGGGAACTCGCTGGTGTCGCATTTCGGCCTCGGCCCGGCGGCGCAGGTGGACCGCCTGCGGGTGACCTTCCCCAGTGGCGCGGTCCAAGAAATGGCTCACATTCCTTCCAATCAGATCATCCTCGTGAGCGAGCCGTGAAGAAACCGCTGCTCATCCTGGGCGTGCTAGTTGCTGCCGCTTTCGTTGCGATTGCGTTGGTTAAGGAGAAAGCGGCCCGGACCAGCGCGGCAATCTCCGGGCCGGATGCCGCGCAAGTGGACCGCGTAAAGGATTTTTGGGCTGCTTACAACCGCGGCAATGCTCTGCGGGCGCAGGGAGAGTTCGCAGAGGCGGTGCCTGCCTTCAGGAAGGCTCTGGAGATTAACCCACATCACGAGGATTCGCTCTACTACCTGGGTACGAGCCTTTATGAAACCGGGGAGTATGAGCAGGCGGCAATCGAATTTCGCAGGATTCTGGCCGAGAACCCTTCCAGCGGTCGTGCCTGGTCCGAGCTCGGGGATACGCTGTCCATCCAGGCGCCGGGTGCCTCGGTTGATCTTGCTGCAGCCCGCAGCGCTTACCAGCATAGTTCGGAATTGAATCCCGAACAGGCAGGACCGTTTTTGCGGATCGGCCGTCTCGATCTGAGCTGCGGACGCCTGGATTCGGCTCTCACAAGCTTCCACCTTGCCGCCGGGTTCGGTTCGCCCGAGGGGAGCTACCTGCTGGCTTACACGCTATTCCTTCAGGGGCGTGAGCGGGAGGCACTCCCCTCCCTGCGCAAAATTCTCGACACCTACCTGCGGGAACGCAAAATCACAGGCCGCGGGGTGCTTTCCGAAGGCGACGTGCTTCCAGGACCTGGCAAGCCGCTGACGGCTCTCGACAAGTCCGCTCTAAAATCGATCCTTCTGCTGGATCGGATCGCGCAGCAGGAGGGTGGATACCCGCCTGGATTCCCGAGCGAATTTCGCGTTGCGAAACGACAGTCTGAATCCGGCGAGTTTCGGCCGGCAGGAGGCGAGTCCGGCCTCAGGCCCGACGGCGGGCGCGGCGCCTGGGCCGACTTCGATAAAGATGGGCATCCGGATCTCATCGTTACCCATCCGCGCCAGCCAGTTGTCCTGTACCAAAACCGGGGCGGTACATTTTCAGACGTCACGGCTGCCGCCGGGCTTAGCGGAGCTCGCGACGTCTGGGATGCGGTCTGGGCAGATTACAATGGCGACGGCTATCCCGATCTATTCCTGATACGGTCGGGCTACACGGGGCGCGGCCACAACAGTCTTTTCCGCAACAACCACAATGGCACGTTTACGGATGTGACAGCGCGAGTCGGCCTCGAGGGGGAGCGCTCGACAATCCGGGCATGTTTCGCGGATTTCAGCGGAACAGGCCGCTTGGACTTGCTGGAAGTGGGAGCGACGGATGCCGCGCATTCCTCCGTGCGCCTCTATCGAAACACCGGTGCTGGCTTTCTCGAAATCACCCGAGCGGCGGGACTGAGTCGTCCAGGACTGCCGTGGATTGCGCGGTCGCAGATTACGACCACGACGGCAGACAGGACCTCTTCATTCAGAGCTGGAAGCAAAGACCATTTCTTTATCATAATGATGGCTCCCACCGGTTTTCCGATGCGACCCTGCGCGCGGGGCTGGAAGGATTCCACGGCACAAGCTTCAGCGCACTTTTTCTCGATTACGACAACGACGGCTGGCCCGACCTGCTGATTTCAGCGCAGGCCCCGTTTGAAGAAGCTGCAAGATGCCTGTTACAGCCGGGTTTTCGGGCCGCGATGGACACGCCGCGACTGTTCCACAATCGGAGGGACGGCCATTTCGAGGAGGTAACCGCTCCGGCGGGGCTTGATCGATGCTACGGAACCATCCAGGCCGTGGCTGCCGATCTTGATTCAGACGGATGGACCGACCTGTTGCTGGTGAACGGGGGCTTTGACGTCGAGCGCTTCGAACCTAGCGTGGCGCTTCACAACGAACACGGCCAGGGATTTAAGGAATGGTTTTATCTTCCTGGCTTGGACAAGCCTTCAAATCTCATCGGCGCTTCGATATCCGATATGGACAAGGACGGACGCCGCGAAATTTACCTGGCCGGGAATCCACGGCTCCCTGCCGCAGTCAGTCGTTCGGGTCTCTTTGCCCGCCGCACTCTCGTCCGTGCCTCAAGATAACGGGCGGTTATTGGTGACTCGATGCGGGATTCGCGTGTCGAGGCTGGTGACGAGAGAAGAAGGCCCTGAGGTCGCCCAGGATCCTCTCGATATCGGCAGCGTCTGCCTGCGCCGCCTCGGCTAGAGTGAGAGTGCGGGGTATCTCGGTGGCGCGCGCCAGGGTCCTGAGACCCGCATCAACCAGAATGTGACGCGTCGCAGGGAAGCTGGCGACGCACCAATAAAGCGTCAACGTCGGCTTGACTCCTTCCGGGCCAAACCATACGAGCGTCGGGCGGGCAAGCGTCAAGCCGATGTTGGTCGCGAAGGCGAGGACAGCGGCCAGTTCAAGGAATGCTGAAAGGGGCAGCAGGTTCCAGGCAAAGCCCCCGACCGAATAAGCGACGCTTTCGGTCGAAACCCGGAGAACGCAACCAAGATTCAAGATCCAAAGACTGGCTCCCATCAGGCTCTGGCTGTAAAGCTCGCGACCATTCAGGAATGAGGGCAGGATCCGTTGGCCAACGGCGAAGACCAGGGTGGCAATAAAGCCCACCGTCACGGCATGGCGAGAGGCTCCGCCCAGGCCTGTAATGGAAGGGAACAAATCGGCGGCCAGGCCCAGCACGGCGCCCACGACGAGCCACCCAAACGCCAGGCGGACAAAAATCGGGTAATGGCGATACGCGCCCAGGAGCTTTGGCGCGCGCTGGCTGGCTCGGAAGATTCGCAACGCATGGATGCCGGCAGCGGTCAACAGGAACGCAAGCAAATCCACGGCCGGGAAGGCTCGCGCCAGCGCCAGGACCACCAGTAACCCAACCAGCCCCAGGAGCCATTTCGCCCGGCTGTGGTCGGGCTGCTCGAGACCCAGGAAGATGGTTACAAATCGAGCGCTGTACCCCAATGCTGTAGGCACGACGAATCCCCAGACCGCGATCAGGACCAAGGACCGATCCAGTGAGGGTGGCACAACGGGCAGCGCCGCGTGCCACGCGAGCCACACCGCAGTCCCCAGGTCCAATAGGAGGGCGACTCCAAGCGCCCCGAAGCCGGCTATGCCCAGCCAGGAGCTTAGATCCTTGGGCACCCGCCGCTCGCCATCGGCGGGCGCGAAGGCCAGGATCCGCATGGCGAGACTGTAGCTGACGAACTCAAGCAGGGCCCCGGCGATGAGCATGATGCGCCAAGGGGCGGGACCGAATGGCGCCCACCAGCGGAGAGCCACTCCGACCGTCCACAAGGCCCAGACAGACCACGCCCTTCCAAACGTCTTCAGACCACGTCTCTGGATTTTAGGAAGCACATAGATGGAGATTCCCAGAATAAAGCTTCCCACCCAGCCAAAGACCTGAGCCTGCCCGTGCGCCTGAATCCATGCGGTACGCGCGGCGCTCGCCGACTCGTGCCCCGAAATGGAGAGCAGGTTCAAGACTCCCAGGAGCGTTCCAGGAAGCGCCAGAAACACGAGGCCTGTACCTACAAAGGCGGCGAGCAAACGACCAGCCCGGCGCTCGGGAAGTGGATCGGCAGGCAAGGGAATGCCGGATTGCTCCCTCGCCAAGGCGTTTCTCCACTCCACAGGGAGATCTTCACTTTTCGTTGGGACTCTGACTTCTTGATTCATGGACATTGGGACCTGTCGGTCACCGCTTGATTTGTGACCCGAGCATCGCTCGCTGGGATTATTGTACACGGCTGCCGAATAATGTGGTGAGGTGACTGCGGCCCGGTAATGGGCCGCGCCGGTCAACCTGGAAGATGGGTGTTGACAATCTGTTGGTGAGTGATTCACTCCCCCACCGGGCTTTCAGGGCAAAACTGGAGTCAAGCCCTGGCAATCTCAACCCGGACGCATGCCTCTCGGGCCGTAACGACTGTAATGCAGGGCCAGAAAACGGGGGTTTGGGGTGGAAAATACTTATGGGTCCTTGACCCGCATTGGGGTGGGTGACGGGATTCGAACCCGCGACGTCCAGATCCACAGTCTGGCGCTCTACCAAACTGAGCTACACCCACCACAACCACGCTTGAACTGCACCACGGTCTTCACACTTTTGTAGCACCGGCTGCGTAGGGTGTCAACCGAGCCGCGAGCCGCTCTCAACCCGTTTGGCGGGTGTGATAAACTTCGTTTACCGTGCTGCGGGAAATCCATATTCAAAACTACGCGGTCATCGATAACTTGACCGTGGAGTTCGGTCCGGGGTTGAACCTGCTTTCGGGTGAAACGGGGTCCGGCAAATCGATCATCGTGGACGCCTTGGGGCTGGCCTTGGGCGGCCGTGCTTCGCCGGAGATCATTCGCACCGGCCAGGAACGCGCCACAGTTACCGCCGTGTTTCGCGCCGAAGCGTTTCCACCCTGGGCGGCGTGGCTTGAAGAACACGGCCTGGCCAGTCAGGAGGAGTCCGAGATCATTCTCCGGCGCGAGATCCAGGCCAGCGGGCGCAGCCGTCTCTTAGTGAATGATCAACCGGTGACCGTCGGCGCCATTCGAGAGCTCGCGGAACGCCTGATCGAGATTCATGGGCAGAATGAGCAGGTCCTGCTGTTTGAGAAGGAGGGCCAGCTTGATCTGCTGGATGAGTTTGCCGAATTAGGCGAGGCGGTGGAGCAGGTTGGCCGACTGCATGCCCGCCGGGCGGAGCTGGAGCGCGAAATCGCAAGCCTCAGCCGGGATGAGCAGGAGCGCCTGCGCACGCTTGATTTGCTGCGATTCCAGGTTGAGGAATTGGAGCGGGCCCGGCTCGAACCCGGTGAGGATTCGCGCCTGGAGGAGGAGAGGCGCGTGCTCGCCAACCTCGAGAAGCTCCGCGCCGCGGCCTCGGACGCTTATACCCATCTTTACGAAGACGAGGGGGCAGCCTGTGCGAAACTGGCGCTGGTAAACCGGGCGCTCGATGATCTGGCGCGCTATGACTCCGCACTCGACGAGCATCGTGAACCCTTCTTGAGCGCCCGGGCCGCGCTGGAGGACCTTGCTGATTCGCTGCGGGACTACCTTCAGGGTCTCGAAGCGAATCCGGCACGGTTGGAGGAGATCGAGGACCGCCTGGCGCTGATCGACCGGCTGAAGCGCAAGTATGGGAAGACCATCGAAGAGATTCTGGCTTACTGCGAAGATGCGCGTCGGCAATTGTCCGGCCTGGAGCACGCTGACGAGCGGCGCGTCCAACTTGAGAAGGAACTGAATCGCGCCATGGAAGAGTACACGGCCGCAGCGACCGACGTTTCTCGTCGCCGGCAGGAAGCGGCACGGAGAATGGAGAGAGCGGTGCGTCAGGAACTCAGCCAGTTGGGTATGGAGAAGACTCGCTTCGCAGTTCATTTTTCGCCCGAACAGCCAGGCTCGGCGGGACCGAAGGGATTCGACGACATCGAGTTCCTGATCGCTCCGAATCCCGGGGAGGAAATGCGGCCTCTCGCCAAGGTTGCTTCCGGAGGCGAACTTTCGCGATTGATGCTGGCGCTCAAGACCGTGGTGGGCGTGACCCGAACCGGCGGGGCAGGGCGGGATGGTACAAAGCGGTATGCTCCCACCTTTGTGTTCGACGAAGTGGACGCGGGAATTGGCGGGCGCGTGGCGGAATCGGTCGGGCAGCGGCTGAAGCGATTGGCCCGAAGCGCCCAGGTGCTCTGCGTGACGCATCTTGCCCAGATCGCCTGCTTCGCGGACCACCATTTTTATGTCGAGAAGTTCGAGCGCCAGGGCAGAACGCTGACTTCTGTGAAGCGACTCGACGGCGAGAAGGAACGGGCCCAGGAGCTGGCCCGGATGCTTTCCGGAAGCCAGATTACGGACGCCGTGCTGAAGCACGCCGGGGCGATGTTGAAACAGGCTGCTTCCACGGCCAACTGACTTGTTCGGGATGAAGAAACTCACCCCTCTGCCCCAGAAGCGAACCCCAAACAGGCTGCACGCCCCCTCCGTGCCTACCCAAAGGCGTGCTTTCAGGCTATACTTCGAAGTCAAGGTGGGGTCTCGAGATGGGAACTGAGCTCGTCCAAATTCTGCCTGCTCGCGCGTCACAGCCCGGGCGCGAGGAACATGACGAAGTCTGTGCAGCGGGTTTCCCGGCGGGAAAGACTTTTTATATTGAAACGTTCGGCTGCCAGATGAACGTCCACGACTCGGAGAAGGTTTCGGGCCTGCTCATGGCGCGAGGGTACCGCCCGGTCGAGAATTTCGAAGAGGCCGACCTGGTTTTCTACAACACGTGCAGCATCCGGGAGAAGGCTGCGCAGAAGGTCTTCGCGCGGCTGGGGGCCTTCAAGAAAGCCCGGGGCTTTCAAGATAAGATCGTGGGGGTTCTGGGGTGCGTGGCGCAGCAGGAGGGCGAGCAGTTCTTTGAGCGCGTGCCGCATGTCAATCTGGTCTGCGGGTCGGCAAGCTATTCCAGGTTGCCGGAGTTGCTCGAACAAATCGAGAAAGGGAACCGGCGCGTCAGCGGCCTTTCGCTGGATACGGACGAATGCTTCGAAACCGAGATGACACGGCGTGACAACCCCTTCCGTGCCTACCTCACCATCGTCGAAGGCTGCGACCAGAAGTGTTCCTATTGCGTCGTCCCGCGAACGCGGGGGCCGGAACGCTGCCGGCCGAGCGATAAGATCCTTCAGGATTGCGTCCGCCTCGCCGACGCCGGCTACACAGAAATCCAACTTCTGGGCCAGATCGTGAATGCCTGGCGGGACCCCTCTCCGGTCCGCTTGAGCTTTGCAGAATTGCTGGTCCGGGTTGCAGAAGTGAAGGGAATCCGCCGGGTGCGGTTTACCACTTCGCACCCGGTGTACTTCAGCGAGGATATCGTGCAGGCGATCGAGTCGTCTTGCGTGATTTGCGATCAGATTCATCTGCCCGTCCAATCCGGAGCCACCAGAATTCTCCGACACATGTTGCGGGGTTATACGCGTGAGGAGTACCTGGCCAGAGTGGAGCGCATCAAGAACGCCCGACGGCCCATCAGCCTTTCCACAGACATCATCGTGGGATACTGCGGCGAGACGGAGGAGGATTTCGCCGAGACCCTCTCCCTGCTCGACGTCGTAGAATACGACCAGGTGTTCTCATTCAAGTACTCGGTGCGGCCGGGGACGCCTGCGGCCTCCTGTCCGGACGAGGTTCCGGAAGAGGAGAAGGGAAGACGGCTGGCGATTCTGCAAGAGCGGCAGCGCCAGATTCAGTTGCGCCGCAACTCGACCCTCGTGGGACAGACCTTTGAGGTTCTGGTGGATGGGTATCAGCCCCGCCTGAAGCAGGCCGTGGGGAGGACCACCAGTAACCGGGTGATCAACTTTCCGGGCGAGCCCGCCTGGGTGGGACGCTACATGACGGTGCGGGTCACTTCCGCCGGGCCGAACAGTCTGGTGGGCGAGCCGGCGGACCCCTCACTTGAGACAGTTGGAGATGCCGGGTCTTCGGGGTATTATTAGTACGTCAACTGGGAGGGTGCGATGGAAGTCGAAATGAAAATACGGGGCCTCATGATGGACCCGGTCACCAACATGCCCATTGTCATTCTGAAAGATGTCAACGGTAACTCCGTCTTGCCCATCTGGGTGGGGATTTACGAAGCCAACGCCATCGCGCTTGAAATTGAGAAGGTCAACACGCCACGTCCCATGACCCACGACCTTATCAAGAACCTGCTTTGTGGTCTGGAAACACGCGTTCACAAGGTTGTGGTCAATGAACTCCGGGACGATACATTTTACGCGCTGATCTGGCTGGAGAGGGAAGGGGCGGTCATTTCAATTGATTCCCGCCCCAGCGACGCTCTGGCCCTGGCGTTGCGCGTCGATTGCCCGATCTTTGTGGAAGATGAGGTCCTCAAGAACTCGAAGATTGCCAGCGCAACGTCGGACAAGACCACCAACGAGGAATTACGGAAGTGGCTTGAAAATCTGAACGACGAGGACATGGGACGTTACAAGATGTGAGTTTCAGGTACGTACCCCGCACTCAGCCATCCCTGCTCTGACCGGAGCATTGAGTGTCCGTCATCATTGCCATTGCCAATCAAAAAGGCGGAGTCGGAAAGACCACGACCGCCATCAACCTCGCCGCGGCCCTTGCCTTGAGCAAGAAACGCACGCTCCTGATTGACCTGGATCCCCAGGCCAACAGCACCCTCAGCTTCTTTTCGCCCGAAGAGATCACGCGTTCGACCTATGACATCCTGACGGACCATCACCTGAGCATCGCGGACGTGGCGCGGCCCACCAAGTGCGCCAACCTCTGCGTGGTCCCGGCGAAAATCTCCCTGGCCAAGTTGGAAGCCCATCTGGTGGGGCAGTTCGATGCGCCTTTCCGGCTGAAGGATGCGATCTCGCCGGCGCGAAAGGATTTCGACATCATCGTGATTGACACGCCGCCGGCGCTCGGAATTATTACCGTGAACGCGCTCGTGGCGGCCACTCACCTGGTGGTGCCCATTCAGGCGTCTTATTATGCGCTGGAAGGTACGGACGACCTGCTCGAAACCCTGGAGCGGATTCGCGCCCGCCCCAATCCGGAACTCGAGTTAATGGGGATTCTGATTACGCTGTTTGACCGCCGGACCAACCTTTCGCGTGATATTTTGAAGCAGGTCCACGAGGTCTTTGGCGAGAAGGTCTTCAATACCATCATCGGCAGGAATGTGCGGCTGGAAGAAAGCCCGGCCTACAAGGAAACGATCTTCACCTTTGCTCCGGATTCCAGCGGCGCCGTCGAATACCGGAAGCTGGCGCAGGAGGTCATGCAACGTGTCAGTTAGGCGCGCGGGGCTCCCCGTGGAAGTGAAGATGAGGCACAACGCGCATTACGTGGAAGAGATCATCGCGCGCAGCGGGGCCTCCATCGGCAGGATGATCGCGATTGAGCAGCTCCAGCCCAACGCGGACCAGCCGCGCAAGGACGTGGGCGACCTGCGGGGCCTGACGGAGTCGGTGCGTGAAAAGGGAGTATTGGAGCCGCTGCTGGTCCGTTACCTGCCGGAGTCGGGCCGCTACATGATTATTTCCGGCGAGCGGAGGTACCATGCCGCGAGGGCGGCGGGCCTCATGGAGCTTCCGTGTATTGAGAAGGATGTGGACGACGGAGGATCCCTGGAGTTGGCACTGATTGAGAATCTTCAGCGCAAAGACCTGACGCCCTTTGAAGAGGCGGACGGCGTGCAGGCGCTGGCAGACCGGTTTGCGCTTACCCACGAAGAGATCGCCCGCAGGATCTCCAAGGGCCGGTCCTCGGTCACGGAGGTCCTGAGCCTGCGCTCCATACCCGATGAGATCAAGGCCCTGTGCATTGAGAGGGGCGTGCTCTCCAAGTCGCAACTGCTTCAAGTTGCCCGGCAGCCTTCCGAGGCAAAGATGCGCGACCTGGTAAGAAGGTTTTCAGCGGGCCTGGTGAATCGCGAGCAGGCTCGTGCGGAACGCAACCCGGAGAAGAAACCTCGCACCGCAGTTTTCCGCTATGTCCCGCCGGCCAAGGAATTCAAGCTGACGCTCAAGTTCCGCAAAGGTCACGTGGAGCGCGAAGAGGTGATCGCGGCGCTCAAGCGGATTCTTTCGACCCTCGAGTCGGAAAGCTGAAGACCACAGGGAATGGAGAAGGGCGGAGTTGTCCTGATCAGGCAAACCAAGGCAATCTCGGATGATACTCCCCCCGAACCCTGCCGAAGCCGCATTCACTGACCTGCTTTTTGTTTATGGCACGCTGCGACGGGATTTCGAGCGGCACCGGGAACTCGAAAGGCTGGGCGCGCGTTTCGTCGCGGAAGGAAGCATCAAGGGCGCGCTCTTTGATCTCGGCCCGTTCCCGGGCGCCCGCCGAACCGGGCCTGACGCCAGGCGCGTGCAGGGCGAGCTCTATCGGCTGCCGCGAATTTCCAAGGCCCTATTCGTTCTCGACCAAATCGAGGGATTTTGCCCGGACTCGCCCGATTCGAGCCTGTTCGTCCGCGAAACAACCGAGGTCAGCCTGCCGAACGGCGAGCGGGTGTCGGCATGGGTCTACTGGCTTAATCACTGGAAGGGGCCGATGCGGCGCATCCCTTCGGGCGACTACCGGCGAGGTTAAGCCTCCGCGCTCTGTGCCTGGAGTGTATCTGCGAGATGGATGAAGCAGTTGCCCGCCAACTCACGCCCGGTCAGGCGGCCGTCCTGAAGCGCATCCTGCGCGCGGGTTACCGCTTTGTGAGGTATGAACGTTTCGCGCGCTACCTCGGCGTCGAGAAGGAGGGGTTCGTGGCTTTGCTGGACACTTCGGAAGGCCGGGTGAGTGTACTGGGGCGGGTCGGATATCAGCTCGGCGAGGGGATCGCCGTGCTGGTGCAGCGGGCCGAGGGGCCGGCCTTCATCTGGAAGAACCAAACCGTAGCTGCCACTCCGGATTTATTGGAGCGCTATGGAAAGATTAAAGAAGAACTTTCCCGCCTGACCGAGACGGCAAGCTAGAGCAGGGGCGTTTACGGCCTGTGGCTTCTGGTTGATGCGGGTAGCCGTTTCCTGACTGTGGCTCCTTCCCTTATTGCGGTTTCACTTTTGTGGCCTCTGCGCGATTTCCTTGAACGCCGGTGGGAGTGGCTGACGTGGCAGAAGCCCACGGTCAAGAGACCATGGCCCGCGGCCACCACGGCTTTCCACCAATTCGGCGGCGAGAAGCCGACGCCATAGACGCGAGATCGCAGACATCAAGAGCAATGTCTGCGCCACCCGCCTGATGCGCTGATGGCTGTTGCGGACTCACAGGAAGCGAAGGCCTTGACAACTGGGCTAGGTAGATATACTCTGAAAGCTCCGTGGGCGAGCCGGGACCTCGGGGGTAATGGCGGCCGGCAGGGAAGTGTGCCGGGCAGCGGGATGCCGGGTTTGAATCCTATGAATCGATCCAGAATCTCCAATACGAAGCCAGAAAATGCTGAAAATAAAGGGTCCTTGAGTCAGAAAGCCAGAATGTGATTGAAAAAAAATGACTTATCTATAATTGCCAGAATGTTATTGA
>Ga0070741_10018285_pt1 | contig 11371 bp, 8 predicted proteins | sample Coa_R1_4_FD_66440 | JGI IMG/M metagenome (GOLD analysis project Ga0070741, IMG submission 66440) | Surface soil microbial communities from Centralia Pennsylvania, which are recovering from an underground coalmine fire - Coalmine... | ecosystem: Environmental > Terrestrial > Soil > Unclassified ...
CAGGCGAGCGTCAGCGATCAGTTCACGAGCCCGGCGAAGACGTACGACCTGAAGAAGGTCCGTCACCTCTGCACGCCGGTCTCGAAGAACGGCGGCGTCGTCCACGAGCCGGACGTCCACTTGCTCTGCTACCAGGCGAAGGCCGCGAAGGGGCAGCCGCGCCACGTGCGCACGACCGCGTTCGTGAACAACCAGTTCGGCCCCGCGACGATGACCACGATCAAGGAGAGCGAGCTCTGCGTCCCCTCGCTCAAAACGCTCCCCTAGGGACAACGTGAACACGACTGGCGGACCCCACGTGGGTCCGCCAGTTCTGCCGCCAAGCGCGCGGAGCGCGCGGGCGAGTAACGCGCTCCAAGTACGGAAGAAGCCGCGGCGAGGCTTTGCCGAGCCGCGGCGCGGGGTCTGGGGGCATCGGAGCAGCGCAGCGCGCGGAGCGCGCGAGCAGCGCACGGGTCCCCAGGAGATTTCAGAAATACTTGAGGAGCTTGCTGGCGATGCGGTCGCTCAGCGGCGTGTAGCGCTTCAGCAACGAGTACGCGTGAAGCGCCCAGCGGTCGAGCCGGATGAGCGTGCGCTTCAGCGGGCGATCGCCCGGGACCGGGACGTAATGCGTCGGATGCAGCGTCTGCGTCCGGCCCTCGTCCCGGAAGTAGTAGAGCGCGAGCGACTTCCGCGAGCGACCCTCGGGACACGCGACGCCCGCGGGCACGCCGTGGAACGAGTCCGCGCTGGTCCGGAAGATCACGCAGCGGTTGAAGATCGGGCTGATCCGCCGAACGCAGCGCTCGACGTTCCGGTCCCAGAGCTCGAGCCAGCCGTTGTAGGACTCGTCCCAGTCCTCGTTCAGGAAGAGGAGCAGGTTGATCTGGCGGCTCCAGTGACTCCGCTTGGTGTGCGCGAGGAAGTCCGTATGCACGTTCAGGTACCCGCCCGGCTTCGTCTGCTGGAGGCCGGCGCCGTCGAGGTCGGGATCCGCGAGCAGCGCGTCGATGCCCGTCAGCATCTCGACCACATCGAGAAACGCCGCGGAGTGCAGGTCGGCGATCACGGCACGGCTCGTCGGTCCCATGCGCGAGAGATCGTTGAACGCGACCTTCTTCTCGTTCACGTGATGGAAGAACTTCCAGTCCTCGAGCGTCTCGAACTCTGCCGCGAGTGCCGCCGCCGCCTCGGGTCGGAGGAACCCGTCGAGGACGGCGTGCGGGAAGGGAGCGGCCGTCGCGAAGTCGGCGCGGCCCTCCTCCGCCGTCTCGCGAAGACGGTCAATGTCGATCGTGCTCACCACGGCTCGTTCATCGGCGACTCGGGGACGCGCGTCAAGGCGATCCGGTCGCGGCCGACCCCGACAGGACGCCGGCGAGCCGTTCCTGCGCCGCGGTCCAATCCGGGCGGAGCGCCAGGGCGCGACGGTACTCCGCGGCCGCCTCGGCGTTTTTCCCCTGGCCCGCGAGGAGCGTGCCGAGGGCGTCGTGGACCTCGGGCGCCTCGAGCCCGAGGCGCAGGCCTTCGCGGTAGTGGGCGACCGCCTCGTCGACGCGTCCCCGGCCGGCGAGTGCCGCGGCGAGGTTGTAGTGCGTCCGCGGCTCCTCCGGAACGAGGCGGGCGGCCTCGGCGTAGTGCACGAGCGCCTCGTCGCCGTGGTCGAGACGCTCGAGCGCGACCGCGAGGTTGTTGTGCGTCACGGCGAGGTCCGGGTCGATGCGGAGCGCCTCACGGTACTGGACGACGGCCTCCGGGAGCTTTCCCTGCTCGGCGAGCGCCCAGCCGAGGTTCGCGTGCGCCTTCGCATAGTCGGGATCGACCCGGATCGCCGTCGCGTACTCCGCGATCGCGTCGTCGAGCCGGCCGGTTTCCGCGAGCGCGAGGCCGAGGTCGTAGTGCGCGACGGCGTAGTCCGGTCGGACGGCGAGCGCGGATCGGTACTCCGCGATCGCTGCCGCGCGATCGCCCTTGGCGGCGAGCGCCATCCCGAGGTTCGTGTGCGTCTTCGCGTCGTCGGGACGGATCCGGAGGGCCGCCTCGTAGTGGCCGATCGCCTCGTCGATCCGGCCACTGGTCGCGAGGACCGTCCCGAGATTGGTGTGCGCGAGCACGTTGTCGTGCGTCACGGCGAGCGCGCGCCGGAAAAGCGTCTCGCTGTCGCGCCAGTATCCGAGCTGGACGGCGGAGACGACCGCGCACGCGGCGACGGCCGCGGCGCCTACCGCGACGAGGCGTCGTCCGTCCTGGGCGCGGAGCATCTCCGGGACGCCCCACGCGACCATCACGAACACCCCGACGAGCGGGAGGTACGTGAAGCGATCCGCCATCGCCTGCTCGCCGACCTTCACGAGGCCGATCACCGGTACGAGCGTCCCCAGGTACCAGAGCCAGCCGACGAGAAGGTACGGCGCCCGCGTCGCGACCAGCGAGACGAGCGCGAGGACGGTCGCGGCGGCGCCGAGCTGCCAGGGGGGCACGCCCTCCCGGTACGGATAGAAGACCGCGAGCCCGGTCGGCCACGCCGTTTTTCCGAGATACGCCGCGTACGAGACGAGCGCGTTCGCCGCGCGCGTCGATACCGGATGGCTCTCGAAGGAGCTCATCGCTCCCGCGCCTCGTTGCACGATGAACGTCACCACGCTCGCCGCCGCGGCGAGCGCGACGAGGGGAAGCTTCTCGACCACGAGCGGACGGAGCGCCGAGCGGTCGGCGACGCGGCGGAGCGGCCAGACGTCGAGCAGCAGGAGCACGAACGGCAGCGTCACGACCATCGGTTTCGCGAGCAGCCCCATCACGAACGACGCGACCACCGCGGTGTACGTCCCGAACCCCGGGCGCCGTGCGTACCGCACGTAGGCGGCGAGAGTGAGGATCCAGCAGAGCCCCGCGAGGACGTCCTTTCGCTCGGCGACCCACGCGACCGACTCGACGTGGAGCGGGTGCAGGGCGAACAGGAAGGCGACGAGGGCGCTCCGCCATACGGCGCCGGTCATGTCGATCAGCACGCCGAGGAGGATGACGCTGCTCGCGGCGTGCAGGAGGACGTTCGTCGCGTGGTGGGGTCCGGCCCGGAGGCCCCACAGCTGGCAGTCGAGCATGTGCGACAGCCACGTCAGCGGATGCCAGTTCGCGGAGTGCGCGCTCGCGAACGCCCAGCGCACGCCGTCGGCCGTGACCCCGCGCCTCACCCAGGGGTTCTCGGTCACGTACTCGGGATCGTCGAAGCGCACGAAGTCGTGGCGCCAGACGGGCGCGTACACGACGAGCGTCGCCGCGACGAGCGCGGCGGCGAGCCAGCGCTCAGGCCGTCTCTGGGGTGCGCGCTCCATCGACGCGGGTGTCGCGCGGGAAGAGCGGCGACGAGACGAGCCCGAGCTTCGCCAGCCGGAAGGTCGCCGCGGTCGTGAGGCAGCCGACACCGTAGCGGAGGCTCCGCCAGAAGCTGATCGACGACGCGTCGGAGGCGTACGTCGTCGGACACGTGACCTCGCCGATCACGTAGCCGAACCACACGATCTGCGCGAGCACCTCGCCGTCGAAGACGAAGTCGTCGGAGTTCGCGTCGAGCGGAAGCCGCTCGAGCACCTCGCGCGCGAAGGCGCGGTACCCCGTGTGGTACTCCGAGAGCTTCGCGCCGAGGAGAAGGTTCTGCACGAGCGTCAGCACCCGGTTCCCCACGTACCGCCACCACGGCATCCCGCCCTGGAGCGCGCGTCCCCCGAGGATCCGCGAGCCGAGGACGGTCGGATAGAGACCGCTCGCGATCAGCCCCGCCATCGCCGGGATGAGCTTCGGCGTGTACTGGTAGTCGGGGTGCACCATGATGACGATGTCGGCGCCTTCCTCGAGCGCGAGCCGGTAGCAGGTCTTCTGGTTCGCACCGTAGCCGCGGTTCTTCGGATGCGTGTAGACCCGCGTCTGCGGCAACGTTCGCGCGAGCGCGACCGTCTCGTCGTGGCTCGCGTCGTCGACCACGATCACCCGGTCGACGACGCCGGTTCGCATCGCGTCGTCGTAGGTCCGGCGGAGCGTCCGTGCCGCGTTGTACGCGGGCATGACGACGATCACCTTCTTGCCGTCGATCATGGTGCGCTCGGCGCAGGCGCCGATGACCGCGCCGCCTCGTACATGCCGACGTGCATCGCGATCTCGCGGGCGATGTCGAGCTTGCCGGCGGCGTTCGCGAGGTCGACCCCCTTCCGCGCCGTCGCGACGGCGACGTCGACGTGCCCCGCGGCCGCGTGCGCCGCCGCGAGCGCATCGAGGAGGCCGGGGTCGCGGTACCCGGTGAGCTGGCACGCGCGCTCGGCGAGCGCGATCGCCTCCGCCGGGCGGCGGACGGACAGATCTTCGCTCGTCGCGAGGAGCCATGCGAGATTCCCGAGCGCGTCGGGTGCGTCGGGCCGCAGGCGCAGGGCGGCGCGGTAGTGCGGGACGGCTTCCGCCTGCCGGCCGTGCTCCGCGAGCACGATCCCCAGGTTCTGATGCGCCTCGGCGTAGTCGGGATCGATCGCGAGCGCCGCCCGGTACTCCGCGATCGCCGCATCGACGTCCCGTTCCATCGCCAGCACGTTGGCGAGGTTTCCGTGGGCGTCGGCGTAGTGCGGGTCGGCGCGGATGGCGGCGCGGTAGTGCGTCACGGCCTCATCCAGCCGTCCGTCGGCCGCGAGCGTGTTGCCGACGTTGTTGTGTGCCTTCGGCTGATCGGGATCGAGGCGGAGGGCCTCGGCGTACTCGGCCATCGCCTCCGTGCTGCGGCCGGCGCCCGCCAGCGCCATCGCGAGGTCGACGTGCACCTCGGGGTCGTCCGGCTCGAGCCGGAGCGCCTCGGTGTACTGAGCGATCGCCTGCTCCGGCTTGCCGTCCCGGTAGAGGAGCATCCCGAGGTTGATCCGGGCCATCGAGCACGCCGGGTTCTTCGCGAGGGTGTCCGTCCAGAGCGTCCGGAGATCCGCGTACGCCGCGCCCTGCCGCCACGTGAGCACGGTGAGGACGACGACCACGACGGCGCCGACGCTCGTGACGCGCGACCCGAGCCGTGACGCCGCGGCGGCGACCGCGAGCACGATCAGCCCGATGCTCGCGTGGTACTGGAAGTGGTCGGCGACGAACGAGTACCGCATCGGATAGACGTCGACGAAGCCGAGCGCCGGGGCGAGTGTCACGGCGAAGAAGAGGACGGCGGCGAGCGGTCCGCGCCCGATGCGCGCCCGCAGACTGAAGAGCGCCACGACCAGCGCGAGCGCCGCCGCCGGAAAGAGGTACTGCCACCATGCCGAGGCATCGATCCGCCAGCGGGGATAGATGAACGTCAGCTGCGCCGGCCAGATGAGCTTCACTGCATAGAACCAGAGCGCGCGACCGGCGATGAGGCAGCGGTCGACGAACGACAGTGCCCACGCCGCCCCGCGCGCGCCGACGTGATGCGTCTCCATCCAGATCGTGACGTACCCGAGCCCCGCCCCGATGGCGAAGAACGGGACGAGCGCGGCGACGTCGCCGGGTGCGATCCGTCCCCGCTTCCACCAGCGTACGAGCAGCAGTGCCGCCGGCAACGTACACGCGACCGTCTTGCTGAGGAGCGCGCACACGAAGAGCCCGAGCGCGACCCAGTAGCCGGGACGCCACCACGGCGCCGCACCGTTCGTGTCCGCGCTCCGCAGGTACGCGAGCGCGGCCCCGAGGTAGAAGACGCCCGAGAGCACGTTCTTCCGCTCCGTGATCCAGGCGACGGACTCGACGTGGACGGGATGCACGGCGAAGATCGCCGCCGCGAGCCACGCGCCGGGCACCGCGAGGATTCGGAGGACCGCGAAGAGGAGCACGGCGCCCACGGCGTGGAGCAGCACGTTCGTCACGTGGTAGCCCGTCGGCGACAGCCCCCAGAGCCGGTACTCGAGCCAGAGGCTCGTGAACGTGAGCGGGTAGTACTGCGGCACCGCCCCCGGCTCCGCCCAGATGCGGCCGAGACCGTCGACGGTCCGTAGCGTCCGGTTCGCCGTCACGTAGTCGTCGTCGTCCCAGACGAAGCCGCCCTGCATCGCCGGCACGTACGCGAGGAGGGTCAAGAGGACGAGCACCGCGGCGGGCACGCGGACGCCGGTCGACCGCGTTCGGCGGTCGTCCTGTTGCCGACGGGACGCTGGAGGCTCGGAGCGCTTCGCCGCGCGAGACGTCGCCACGGCGCGAGGCATGGGGGCCGGACACTACTCCCACGCCCCGTGGGGTCGCAACGTCCACGCGAAGAGCCGTCCCGACGTCGACATCGCGCAAGTGGGAGTTTTTCCTGGACAAGCGTCGAAAGGTGGCCGTATAGACCGCCGATGAGGCTCGCGCTCACCTGCTCTACCGCCGTGACCCTCGTGCTCCTCGCCGGCTCCGCGTGGGCCGGCCGCACCAAGTGTCCGCCCGATTCCGTCGCCGTCGGACCCGTCTGCGTCGATCGGTACGAGGCGTCGGTGTGGTCCGTGCCGCCGAAAAATGCGCGCCTGGTGGGCCAGATTCGCGACGGCAAGGCGGGCATCGACGAGCTCGCCGCCGGCGGTGCCGTGCAGGTCGGGATCATCCCGATGGATTCCTGCCAGGGGAACGAGTACCCAGCGACCTTCCCCCTGACAGGAAACTGGACCGCACCGCTCTATGCGGCGTCGATCGCCGGTGTTCCGCCGAGCACATGCATCACGTGGTTCCAGGCCGAGCAGGCCTGCCGGCTCTCGGGGAAGCGTCTCCTGACCAACGAGGAGTGGCAGGCGGCCGCCGCCGGAACGCCGGATCCGGGGCTCGGGGACGACGGCACGACCACTTGCGCCACCAACTCGGACTTCGCCGCCGTCACCGGCGCGCGGAGCGCGTGCGTCTCGACGTGGGGCACGCACGACATGGCCGGCAACGTCTGGGAGTGGGTGAGCGGCTGGGTGCCCGTCGCCCTCGCGTGCACGAGCTGGGACGCGGCACACGGCGGCGACGTCAGCTGCTCCAGCGTCATACCCCCGGCGGCCCCTACGACCACCACGACGAGTTTGGCGGGGCAGGCGACGCTCGGCGTGATCGGACAGGAGGCGGTCGCGTTCGACGCGAACCTCCCCGGCGCGGTCATCCGCGGCGGCAACTACGCGACCGGCACACGGAACGGGATCTTCGCGTACTTCGCCGGCGTGAACCCGACGAACATCAGCCGGAGCACCGGCTTCCGCTGCGCGCGCTGACCGCCGCTCACGGGCCGCCGGGAAGGACGTCGACGACGTCGTACCGCTCCGGCGGCGGCGGATCGATCCGATACGGCAGCGGGCCCCAGAGCGACGAGTAGAACCCCGCGCCGCATCGCCCGCAGATCGTGGTGCCGCCGGCGGCGATCGGGATCTCGAGCCGCTCGCTACGGGCCGGCATGTCCCGGGGCAGCGGGAGGACGTTGGTGTTCGTCCGCGGGACGACGAGCACGTCGCCCGGGAAGAACCGACTCTCGACCGCATCGACCGCCCGTCCGCCCCGCTCCTCCATCGCGGCCTGGAATCCCCAGTGGCCCTGGAACCAGAGCATGCCGGAGCGGTTCGCCGTCCGCGCGACCACGAGGTCGGCGGCGCGGACCTGTGCCCGCGCGATCTGGTAGTCGCCGACGGCGATCCAGATCGCGAGCGCGAGCGATGCGACGAGCGTCGCCGGCACGACCATCGGGAGCACGCGCCGGTCGTCGAGCGCGCGGGCGACGAGCAGCGCCGCCGCCGGGATCGCGGGCAGAACGGAGCGGACGTTCGCCATCCAGTTGACGAAACCCGCGAAGACGACGATGCCGACGACCCAGAGCGCGAGGACGACCGCCGCAGCGTCGCGGCGCCGCGCGAGGTCGCGTGCGGCGAGCGCCACGATCGCCGCGCCCGCGGCGACGAAGACGGCGAAGTGGAGTCCGATCGGCCACCAGACGTCGACGGTACGCCCCGCGTCCCACCACGTTCGCCCTGCCGACACGACGAGCGTCCCGGCTGCCGCGCCGACCGCCGCGACGATCGCGGTCGTCCTCCCATCGGCGACGAACGGCAGCAGTGCCGCCATAGCCGGAAGCGCGCCGCCGACGAACGCGAGCGCGACGAGCGCCCCGTGGAGCGACGCGGGCTCGCGCTCCTTCTCCGCGTACGTGAACGAATCGACGAGATGACCCTGCCCGTACGCCGTCGCGCTCCAGTACTGATACGCGAGCACGAGGACGAGGGTCGGCGCGAGTGCGACAGTCCACCGTCCCCACCCGCGCCGGGCGAGCGCATACACGACGAGGAGTGGGACGACGCCGGCTCCCGGATACTTCGTGAGCACGCACGCGGCCGCCGCGATCCCGGCCACGGCGAGGAGTCCCGGGCGATCGCGCTCGATGCCCTCGAGCCAGAGCACGGTCGCGAGGAGCCACAGCGCGAGCATCGGGACGTCGCTCATGAGGCTCGTCGCCGAGACGAGAAAGCCCGGCGACGTGAGCACGAGCAGCGCGGGCAGGACGGGCTGCCGGCAGAGTCGCCGGCCGAGTGCCCAGGTCCCTACGACGACGGCGACGGCGGGAAGGAGGAACGCCGCGTGCAGCGCGACCGGCGACCACCCGAGAAGCGTCCCGGCGACCGCCAGATAGTACGACGCGCCCGGCGGATTCCGCGTGACGGCGGCCATCGGCTCCGGCCGCACGTACCAGTTGACGGTGAACCCGTAGGGGTCGAGCGGGTGCGCCGCGATCTGGCGTGCCTCCCAGTAGAAGAGCGGGTCGTCCAGGTGGAGCGGCTTCGCGACGAACGGCGCGAGGCAGAGGACCGTCGAGACGACGAGCAGAACGGCCTCGCTCCGGCCCCCGCCCGGCGCCGAGCGCTCGTCGGCCGTCACGCGCTCCCGCACGGCGACACGGGCGCCGGACATCGGGCGGCTCTAACGTAGCCGTCCCGGGGTTGTCCACGAGCCGCGTTGACCCGTCTCGCCACCCCGGGTTACGGCTCGGCCCGATGGATCACGCGACGCAGGTCGCCCTCCTCCACCGGCTCTTCGGCTTCCTCGACGCCGGGACGACGGAGATGGCGGCGACGCCGTATCGAAATCCGGTCACGGCGTACACCTCGTCCGCCCGTCTCGAGCGCGAACACGAGGCGCTGTTCCGTCGCGAGCCGCTCTTCGTCGGTCTCACGAGCGACGTCGCCGAGCCCGGCGCCTACACGACGCACGTCGAGACCGGCGTGCCGATCATCGTCGTCCGGGCGAAGACCGGCGAGCTCCGCGCCCTCCTCGGAACGTGCCGGCATCGCGGCGCGCAGGTCGCGTCGGGCGCGGGACGGGTCCCCGGCCGTTTCACGTGCCCGTATCACGGCTGGACGTATGCCGACGACGGACGCCTCGTCGGCCAGCCGTGCGCCGAGGGATTCTCCGGTCTCGCGAAGGAGGATTTGTCCCTCAAACGCCTCGCCGTCGCCGAGAAGTACGGCCTGATCTTCGTCCGGGCCGGCGACGAGCCGATCGACGTCGACGCGCATCTCGGCGGCGCGGAGCGCGAGCTCGCCGCGTTCGGCCTCGAGCACTACGTCCGCTTCGCGCGCCACGAGACCGAGCGCGCGATGAACTGGAAGCTCGCGATCGACACGTTCCTCGAGGCCTACCACGTGAACACGCTCCACGAGCCGTCGATCGGGCCGTCGATCCTCGGGTCGGCGGCGGCGTGGGATGCCTTCGGGCGCTCGAGCCGCCTGGTCGCCGTCCGGCGCTCGATCGCCGACCTGCGCGGCCGTCCGGAGTCGGAGTGGAGTCTGCTGCCGCACGCGGTGGTGCTCTACAACCTCTTCCCGAACACGATGCTGATCCACCAGATCGACCACGTCGAGGTCGTGCAGGCGTATCCTGGGCTGCGCGGCGTGGACAGCGCCAAGGTCGTCTTCATGCTGTACACGCCCGAGCCGGCGACCGGCGACGGCGCCCGCCGTCACTTCCAGATGAACTTCGACGTCCTGCTGCGGACCGTGGAGCACGAGGACTTCGTCCTCGGCGAGAAGATCCAGCAGGGCTTTCACGGCGGCGGGAACGAGACCGTCGTCTACGGGCGGAACGAGCCGGGGCTCGCGCACTACCACCGCATGCTCGCGCGGACGCTCGGGCTCGAGGACATCGGCTGACCGTCACTCCGCGTCCGGATCGACCGTCCACGTGTTGCCGGCGAGATGCTGGCCGCCGGTCACGTCGAGGGTGGCGCCCGTCGTCCACGACGAGGCGGGCGACGCCAGGAAGACGACCGCTGCCGCGACTTCGTCCACCGTCCCGAGGCGGCCGAGCGGCAGGTCGGCGGCCCGATCGACGACGGTCGGATCGTAGTTCTCGGTGAAGCCCGACGCCGCGATCGGGCCCGGGGCGATCGCGTTCACCCGGATGCCGTAGCGCGCCCACTCGACTGCGAGCGTCTTCGTCAGGTTGGCGACCGCGGCGCGTGCCGCGGAGGTGTGCGCGCTACCCGGGATCCCGCGATGGTGGTTCGCGATCACGTTCACGATCCGTCCGCCGGTCGACGCGATCATGTGCTTCCCGACGGCCTGGGTCAGGTACCACGTGCCGTTCAGGTTGGTGTCGATGACGGCGTTCCACCCCTTGACGGAGTACCGTTCCGCGCGCTGGGCGAACTGTCCGCCGGCATTGTTCACGAGCACGTCGAGCCGGCCGTGCCGCGCGACCGCCAGCGCGACCAGCTCCGCGACCTGCTCGGGCTTGCGGATGTCGCACACCGCCGTGAGCGGACGCACGCCGGTGGCCGCGGCGATCTCCGCCGCCCCGGTCGCGAGATGCTCCTCCCGCCGGCTCGCGAGGACGACCGTCGCTCCGCATTCGACGAGCGCGAGCGCGGTCGCCTTGCCGATTCCGGTGCCCCCGCCGGTCACGATCGCGACCTCGCCCGTGAGGAGGTCCCTCGCGAAGAAGCGGGCCGCGCTCATGGGCCGATGTATAACCGCCCGCGCCGGGAGGCGGCCAGCGTTTCGCTTGCGCCCTTCCGCGGGCACCGTGTTAGAGAAGCGGACCGGCCGTGCCGGGCCAGGCGACCCGTCGACGTCCGCGTAGTCTCGCGATGGTGGACGACGACTTCCGCGTCGAGGTGATCGGGCACGCGACGCTCCGCGTGCAGTGCGGCGGTCGGACGCTGCTGACGGATCCGTGGCTGATCGACCCGATCGCCTGCGGCAGCGTCTTCCACTTCCCTCCCCTCGTCCACGACCAGGCGCGCCTCGCGGCCGAAACGGACGTCCTGTACATCTCGCACCTCCACCCGGATCACTTCCATCTGCCGAGCCTGGCGCTCTTCCGACGCGACACGCCCGTCTACATCGGCGACTGCCGACGGAAAGGGCTGCGCGACGCCGTCCGCCGCCTCGGCTTCCCGGTGATCGAGGTC
>Ga0070741_10018286_pt1 | contig 11370 bp, 7 predicted proteins | sample Coa_R1_4_FD_66440 | JGI IMG/M metagenome (GOLD analysis project Ga0070741, IMG submission 66440) | Surface soil microbial communities from Centralia Pennsylvania, which are recovering from an underground coalmine fire - Coalmine... | ecosystem: Environmental > Terrestrial > Soil > Unclassified ...
CGCCAGCGACAGCGGCGTGGCCGTGACCGTGAGCAGCTCACCGTTGCCGCGGCGCAGCTCAAGCTGCACGCTCTGCAACTGGCGCGTGCCCGGCAATAGCGTCTCACTGTGCTGCACGTCGCACAGCTCCGGCTCGCGCCCGCTGCCGAAGGGCGGGATCAGCGCGGCCGACTGGTGCCAGCGGCTGCCGTCGGCGTACTCGTTCAGGCTGTAGAGCAGCGAGACGTCTTCGTACTGCTGGGGCGACCACTGCCAGAAGAATTGCGGCGGCCCCGCCGTCAGCGCCGCCGCGCCGGCCGGCACCGGCTCGCCCACCGGCCGCACGCCCCAGGAGTGGTCGCGGGCGCCCCACCAACCCGTTGGTTCGACCTCGTAGCGGCGGCCGGCGACCTCCAGCCAGCCCTGCCAGCGGCCGGTCTGGCTCATGCGCAGGTAATCCTGAACGATGCGCGGGCCGTTGCGGCGCAGGAAACGCGGTTCCTGGTGCGGCAGGTGCACGCCGGTGAAGGTCATGTCGAAGGCGATGCCCGGCTCGTGCGGCGCGCAGCGCAGCCGTAACCGCTTCAAACCCTCGACGACTTGAACCGAGAGCGGGCCGACGCTGGTGTTCAGCCGGTCGCCGCCCAGCCGGCGCGAGGCGCGGACCACGTGCTGCCTGCCCTGGTAGACGATGCTGACGAAGGCGTCGATCACGTCCAGGTTGGGGTAGAGCCCCATGCCGAGGACGAGGAAGACCTCGCCGTCCAACGTGTGGCAGTTGAAGTAGTAGCGGTCGAAGAAGTTGCGGTCGCTGGTGCCGACGTGGGCGACCGGTTCAGGGATCTGGTGTACCAGGTAGTCGTCGAGTGGTGCGATCACGCCGTCCTCCCGGCGCCGCCCTGGCGGGCGGACGCCGCCGTTCAGTCTACGCCAGCGAGGTACGCGCCCGCTTCTGGCGAGCAGGGTGCACCTGATCGACAATGAACAGGAAGGCTGATCATCCCGCTTCAGCCAGTAGCAGCGGAGTTTCCCGCATGGCGGACGACAGATCGGTCCACGAGGAGCTGCTCGCACTCACCGACGATCTCGCGATCGGTCCCTTTCGTACGGCGGAAGCGGAGCCGATGGCGATCGAGGACATCCGCGACGCGCTCGTGGTGCGGGAGAACGGGACGTTCCTGCTCACCGACAAGAACGGCAACGTGCCCGCAGGAAACGAGTCCGGCTTCGGCCTCTACCGCGGCGATACGCGTTACCTCTCGACCTACGAGTTCGCCTGCCTGAACGCGCCGCCGGTGATGCTACTCTCCAACGCGGCGCTCGGCTACGCCTGCGAACAGGTGTTGACCAACCCGCGCATGACCAGCAGCGACGGCCAGGCGCTGCCGCGCGAGACGGTCGAAGTGCGGCGACAGCGCACGATCGACGGCGATCTGCGCGAGACGCTGCGCGTCACCAACTTCAATATGTTCCCGATCACGTTGGAGTATCGCTACCGCTTCGACGCCGACTTCGCCGACATCTTCGAGGTGCGCGGACAGCAGCGGGCGCAGGCCGGGATGCGGTTGCCGGTCGAGCCGATCGAGCGCGGCTTCCGGCTCAGCTACCGCACGCTCGACGGGCGCGAGCTGAGCACGGCGATCTCCTTCGACCGGGAGCCGGCGCAGGTTCGTGCCTGCTCCGCCGGCTTCCGCCTGGAGCTCGGTCCGCGCGAGGCGCAATCGCTCACGCTCAGCGTGCACATCGAAGAGCGCATGAACGAAGAGCGCGTGAACGGCGAGGCACCGACCGGCGCAGGCGCAGACGCGCAGCCGCGCCTGCCGTTGGCGGATCAGTACCGCCGCTGGAAAGACGCGAGCACCCGCTACTTCACCGGTAACGAGATCTTCAACGCCGTGCTCGACCAGTCGCTGCACGACCTGCGCATGCTCTGGAACGTCGACAGCAGCGGCACCGGCGGCTACCTCTCCGCCGGCACACCCTGGTTCGATACGCTCTTCGGTCGCGACAGCCTGATCACCTCGCTGCAGCTACTGGCGTTCAACCCGCGGCTGGCGCGCGATACACTGCTCCAGCTTGCCCGCCACCAGGGCCAGGTCCACGACGAGTGGCGCGACGAGGAGCCGGGCAAGATCCTGCACGAGCTGCGCAGTGGCGAGATGTCGCGCACCGGTGAAGTTCCGTTCGCCCGCTACTACGGCAGCATCGACTCGACGCCGCTCTTCCTGCTACTCGCCGGCGAATACTGGCGCTGGACCGGCGACACGGCGCTGATGCGCCGGCTGCAGCCGAACCTGGTGGCCGCGCTCGAATGGATACGGCAGTGGGGCGACAGCGACGGGGACGGCTACATCGAGTACGAGCGGCTCTCCGAGAAGGGGTTGCTGAACCAGGGCTGGAAGGACTCCGGCGATGCGATCGTGCACGGCGATGGACGGCTTGCGCTGCCGCCGATCGCACTGGTGGAGGTCCAGGCCTACCACTACGCCGCTTTGGTCGGCCTGGCGTCCGTGGCCGAGGCGTTGCGTGACCGTCGCTGGGCCGGTGAGCTGCGCCGTGCCGCCTCCGGCCTGCGCACCCGCTTCAACCGCGACTTCTGGATGGCGGACGAGGGCTGTTACGCCCTGGCGCTCGACGGCGAGAAGCAGCAGGTGCGCTCGATCACGTCGAACGCCGGCCATGCACTCTTCGCCGGGATCGCCACGCCGGCGTATGCGGCGGCGGTGGCCGGCCGGCTGCTGCAGCGGGAGATGTTCAGCGGCTGGGGCGTGCGCACGCTTAGTGCCGAGTCACAGCGCTTCAATCCGATGGGCTACCACCTCGGCTCGATCTGGCCACACGACAACGCGCTGATTGCGCTGGGGCTCAAGCGCTACGGTCAGGAGACGGCGCTGGCTGAGCTGGCGACGGCGATCTACGACGCGGCCCGCGCGATGGAATACTACCGGCTGCCGGAGCTGTTCTGCGGGCTGCCGCGCTCGCCCGAAGGGCAACCCGTGCCGTACCCGGTCGCCTGCCGGCCGCAGGCGTGGGCCGCGGGCACCGTGCCGGCGATCCTCACCGCGCTGCTCGGCCTCTGCCCGGACGCCGCCCGCGGCGAGCTGTCGATCGTGCATCCGCAGTTGCCGCCCTGGCTCAACGGCGTACAGGTGCGCGGACTGCGAGTGGGCACAGGCAGCGCCGACCTGCTGTTTGAACTGAAGCAGCGACGCACGCAGGTTTCGATCGTGAATGCGACGGGTGGGCTGCGCGTCACCGTCGTGCCGCGCTGGCCGCGCAGCGAGCCGGCGCCTGCGGGCCGCGTCGAGAACGGCGCGGCGGGGAGGCGGCGTGACTGAGTACCGGATCGGCACGCAGGGCTGGAGCTACGAGGATTGGGTCGGGCCGTTCTACCCGGAGGGCGCCCGCAGCGCCGACTGGCTCGAGCTATACGCACAGCAGTTCGACACGGTTGAGCTGGACACGACCTTTTACCGCGCGCCCAGCCCAAAGCTCGTGCGCGGCTGGGACGAGAAGACGCCGGACGGCTTCCTCTTCGCCGCCAAACTGCCGCGCGCGATCACCCACGACGCGATGCTGGAGAATAGCGCGGACGAGCTGCACGCCTTCCTGCGCAGCATGGAGCCGCTGGGCAACAAGCTCGGGCCGCTGCTGGCGCAACTGCCGCCGCAGTTCCACCGCGACGCCCAGACCTTCGCCACCTTGCAGCGCTTCGTCGAGTCGCTTCCGGCCGGCTTCCAGTTCGCGATCGAGTTCCGCCACCGCACCTGGCTGCGGCCGGAGGTCTACGCCCTGCTGGCCGAGCATGGCGTCGCCTTCTGCATGATCGATCTCTTCTACATGCCGAAGATCTACGAGGTCACGGCGCCGTTCGCCTACGTCCGCTGGCTGGGCGAGCGCAGCAAGATCGAGAAGGTCGACCACGTGCAGATCGACCGGCGGCGTGAACTCACCGAGTGGGCGGCGGTGCTGGAGGAGCGGGTGGCCCACAAGGTCTCGCGCGTCTACGCCTACGTCAATAACCACTACTCCGGCCACTCGCCGGCGAACGTGCGGCAGTTGCATCTGCTGCTCAATGGCGAGCTGCCGCCCGGCGTGCCGCGCACAACAGAGGATCAGCGCGAACCCGACTGAGCTTGTCCGTCGCCGTTCGCAGCATCGCCGTCACCCGCCTTCTGCGATCCGTGCGGCGCCGAGGTGAGCGCAACGGCGAGCGCCGGTTCGGCGGCGCGGCCCTCCGCCTTCACCCTGCGCCATACCCCGCCCGTGGGCGTGGGCCGCAACGAGGTGGACGCCCGCTCCGCCTCGCCGTGGATGCGGCACAGCGTCTCGCCACCTACGCTTGCGTGGGTCCTGCACCGCTTCCAGAGCCTTCAGCATAATCCCCGATCGCGCTCCGCGCGATGACCACGACTGCGAGAAGGGGTCGGGGGCATGAGGGCCGATCAGCCCGCTTGCCAGCGCGGCCGGCGGCGATCCACGATGCGGCGGGATGCGCTGTGCCCGGAGGAGGGAAACATGCCTGATGCCGCGGGGCGCGAGGCGTTTCTGGCGCGGAACCGGTTCTGCGTGCTCGGCACGCTGCGCAAGGATGGTCGGGCACGCCTCTCGCCGATGGCCTACATGTACGAGGAGGGTAGGATCATCATCTCGACCACGCGCACGCGCGGCGGCGGGCGCACGGCGAAGGCCGATCCGCGCGTCACCGTCTGTGTCTTCGACCCGGCGCAGACACGGGAGTACCTGACCGTGTACGGCCGCGCCGAGGTCTACGAGGACGAAGCGATGACGCTGCGCCTGTTCGAGATGTTCCGCCGCAAGAAGCTGGAGGGCGCGGAGCTTGAGGCGGCGCGCGAGGAGATCCGCCGCGACGGCCGCGTGATCCTGCGCATCACGCCGGAGGAGTTTTACCCGAAGTGAGACGCCCTCACCCCCGGCCCCTTCTCCCAATCGTTCACATCGCGCAGAGCATGATCTGGGATGGAGAAGGGGGATCTCAGACCGAGCGTGCAAGGCTGAAGGGGGGCACCTATCCCTGACGGCTTCGCCGTCTGTCCCTTCCCGCGCTGGGAGGGGACGTTGGGGGCGTGTCTGGAGCCGGTCCCCGTCCATCAGAGCAGCCCTCGCAGCGCTGCACGAGTTCCTTCCTGATCCGGGAGGGGACAGGTTGCGCAGCAATCAGGAAAGGGCCCCGCTAAGCTAACGCCGATCGGAGCCGCCCGACCCACGATCGCCCCTCTCCCAGGATTGGGAGCCAGAGCGTAGCGCTACCGTCGGAGACGTTATATGAGCGTAGCGCTACCGTCGGAGACGTTATATGAGCGTAGCGCTACCGTCGGAGACTTCCAACACTGGGGTGAGGGCCGAAAGCCAGGAGGCTACACCATGGAGATTACCAACGACGTGCTGCTCGACCTGCACCGGCGGATGCTGCGTATCCGCCTCTTCGAGGAGGAGGCGGGCAAGCTGATGGAAGCGAGCAAGATCCCCGGCGCCCTGCACCTCTACGTCGGCGAGGAGGCGGTGGCCGCCGGGGTGATGGCGCACCTTGGTCCCGAGGACCAGATCACCAGCACTCACCGCGGCCACGGCCATCTGGTGGCCAAAGGCGGCGACTACAAGCAGATGTACGCCGAGCTGTTCGGTCGGGCGACGGGCTACTGTAAGGGCAAGGGCGGCAGCATGCACATCGCCGACCTCGACCTCGGCATGCTCGGCGCCAACGGCATCGTCGGCGGCGGGCCGCCGATCGCGCTCGGCGCCGCCTTCTCCGACAAGTACCGCAAGACGCGCAACGTCGCCTGCTGCTTCTTCGGCGACGGCGCCAGCAACGAGGGCACCTTCCACGAGGCGGCGAACATGGCCGCGCTCTACCGCTTGCCCGTGATCTTCGTCTGCGAGAACAACGGCTTCGGCGAGTTCACCCGCCAGGAGCGCCACCAGGCGATCCGCGACATCGCCGACCGCGCCGCCGGCTACGGTATGCCCGGCGTGGTGGTGGACGGCATGGACGTGGTGGCGGTGTACGAAGCGGCGGGCGAGGCGATCGCACGGGCGCGCGACGGCGCCGGCCCAACGCTGCTGGAGTGCAAAACCTATCGCTTCTTCGACCACGTCGGCGTGCGCGGCATGGGCGTCGTCTACCGCGACGACGCCGAAGTGATCGAGGCGCGCAAGCGCGACCCGATCGCGCTGCTGGAGGCGCGGCTGGCCGAGCTGGGCGTGCTCTCTGCCGAGCAGGCGCAGGCCGTACGCGACGGCATCCTGAGCGAGATCGGCGAGGCGATCGCCTTCGCCGAAAGCAGCCCCTACCCCGAGCCCGATGTCCTGCTGACCGACGTGTACGCGCCCACCCGCGGCTGAGGCGCCCGGCGCGACGCGAGGCGCAGCCTCAGATCGTGCGGAGAACAGCGGCCGGACCGAGCCGCCAACCCGCAGTAGCGAACAGGACCGAATCGAGGCGAAGCGATGACCACAGCGACAGCGGCGCCCGGCGTTCAGACCACCGATCGCAGCCTCACCTACGTGGCGGCGATCGTCGAGGCGCAGACCCAGCTCATGCGCGACGACCCGAACATCTTCATCGCTGGCGAGGACGTCGCCCTCTACGGCGGCGTGTTCGGCACCAGCCGCGGCCTGCTCAAGGAGTTCGGCCCCGAGCGGCTGATCGATACACCGATCTCCGAGTCGGGCATCATCGGCATGGCGATCGGCGCGGCCGCCACGGGGCTGCGGCCGATCGTCGAGATCATGTTCATGGACTTCATGGGCGTCTGCATGGACCAGCTCGTGAACCAGCTCGCCAAGATGCGCTACATGTTCGGCGGCAAGGCGACGCTGCCCGTGACGGTGCGTACCATGGCCGGCGCCGGCCGCAACATGGCCGCACAGCACTCGCAGAGCCTCGAAGCCTGGTTCTGCCACGTGCCGGGGCTGAAGGTCGTGATGCCCTCCAACCCGTACGACGCCAAGGGACTCCTGGTCGCCGCGGTGCGCGACGACAACCCGGTGATCGTGGTCGACAACAAGCTGCTGCTCGGCATGCAGGGCAAAGTGCCCGAAGACCTGTACGAGGTGCCGCTGGGCACGGCGCGGATCGCGCGCGAGGGCAGCAACTTCACGATCGTCGCGACTTCGCGCATGGTGAACGAGGCGCTCACCGCCGCCGAGCAGCTCAAGGAGGACGGCCTCGACGTGGAGGTCGTCGATCCGCGCACGCTACAGCCGTTCGATGTTGAGACGGTCGTCGCCTCCGTGCGCAAGACGCACCGGGCGCTGGTCGCGCACGAGGCGGTGCGCTTCGGCGGCATCGGCGGCGAGATCGCGGCGCAGATTCAGGAAGAGGCGTTCGACTACCTCGACGCGCCGGTCGGGCGGGTGGGAGCGCCGTTCGCGCCGGTGCCGTTCAGCCCGCCGTTGGAGAAGCAGTACGTGCCCGACGCGGCCCGCATCGCTGCCGAGGTGCGACGCGTATTAGGCAAGCAGGTCTGACGCGCATGGTCGCCGCGCCGATCGGACTGATCGCCAACCCGGCCTCGGGCAAGGATATCCGCCGGCTGGTGGCGCACGCCTCGACCTTCGACAACGCGGAGAAGGTCAACATCGTGCGCCGCGTGCTGGCCGGCGCCCTGGCGCAGGGCGCGAAGCGCTTTCTGTACATGCGCGACGAGCACGACCTGGTCGGCGCGGCGCTGGACGCCCTCCGCGAGCGTCCCGACTGCGAGCCGCTCGATACGCCCTTCACCGGCACGCCGATCGACACGGAGCGGGCGGCGCGGGCCATGCGCGAGGCGGGCTGCGGCGTGGTGGTGAGCCTGGGCGGCGACGGCACCAACCGCATGATCGTGCGCGGCTGGCGCGAGGCGCCGCTGATCGCGATCTCCACCGGCACCAACAACGTCTTCCCGCTCATGCTCGAAGGCACGGTCGCCGGCGCCGCGGCCGGGCTGATCGCCGTGGGTGCGGTGGCGCTCACCGAAGTTTCGACGCAGGCGAAGCGGATCGCACTCACGGTGGAGGACGAGGGCGACGATCTGGCGCTGATCGATGCGGCGCTCGTCGCGGGCGCCTTCGCCGGCACGCGGGCGATCTGGGAGGTGGGCGGGCTGCGGCGCATCGTGCTGGCCAGGGCGGAGCCGGCCGCCGTCGGCCTCTCCGCGATCGGCGGCCTGCTCGAACCCATCGGGGCAACAGACGAGGGCGGTCTCGACCTTGAACTCTGCAGTGAGGCGGGCGCTGACGACGTGAGCGGCACGGTGCTGCGCACGCTGGCGCCGATCGCCCCCGGCCGCTACGCGGCGATCGCGCTGCGGCGGTTGCGGCGGCTGGCGCCGGGCGAACCGGTCGTGCTGTGCGGCCCCGGCTTGCTGGCGCTGGACGGCGAGCGCGAGCGGCGGCTGAAGCCGGGGCAGCGGGCAACCGCCCGCGTGTTGCGCGACGGCCCGCTGGTGATCGACGTGGCACGCACGCTGCGCTTCGCCGCCGAGCGCGGCCGCTTCCGGCTGCATGCGGAGCCGGCCGATGCGTGGGAACACGACGGGGAAGCGCCGATGCAGGCGGCGTCCCGAGCCTGACCGGCCTGCTTGTAGACGGGCGACAACGAACCGGGGCGCGAGCGGGCGCCCGCGTGCGAGGCGAGCGATGGCCACCGAGGTGCTAGTCCCCAAGCTCGGCATGACGATGACCGAGGGCACCGTCGCCGAATGGCTGATTCCAGACGGCGGCGAGGTGAAGCAGGGCGAGATCGTCTACCGGCTGGAGACGGAGAAGATCAACTTCGAGGTCGAGGCCGAGCAGGCGGGCACCGTGCGCCAGCTCGTGCCGGAGGGTACGGTGCTTCCGCCCGGCGCCGTCGTCGCCTACATCCTCGCCCCGGGCGAGCCGCTGCCCGCCGGCGTGAACACGGCCCCGACCGCCGCTGGCGCCGCCGCGCCGGCAGCATCCGCCACGGCCACCGCCCCGGCGACGCCGCGCATCTCGCTGGACGGCGGGCGGGTGCCGGCCTCGCCGATCGCGCGACGGCTGGCGAAGGAGGCTGGTCTCGACCTCGGCGCGATCCCGGGCAGCGGCCCCGGCGGCCGCATCACCGAGCAGGACGTGATCGCGGCGAAGATCCGGCCGCCTGCACCGGCGGCTGGCGCCATCGCCGCGCCGCCGCGCGAGGTGATCGCCTCGCCCCTGGCCCGACGGCTAGCCGAGCAGCTCGGCGTGGACCTGGCGACGGTGCCCGGCAGCGGCCCCGGCGGGCGGATCACGAAGGAGGATGTGGAGCAGGCCGCCGCGCATCCGCCGGCGCCCGCCGTGCCCACGGCAGCGCCCGCGGCCCGGCCACAGCCCGCCGGCGGCCGCCACGCCGGCGAGATCGTCCCGCTGCGCGGCATGCGCAAGGTGATCGCCGAGCGCATGCACGCCAGCCTGCAGGAGATGGCGCAGCTCACGGTCGGTGCGCAGGTGGTGATGGACGAGGCGATCAAGCTGCGCACGCAACTCATCGAAGAGTGGGCGGACGAGGGCATCCGTCCTTCCTACACCGACCTTGCCGTCAAGGCCGTGGCGAAGGCGCTCGCCCGCCATCCGCTGCTGAACGCCCGCGTGGGCGAGCGCGGCATCGAGCTGCTGGAGGAGATCGACGTCGGCGTCGCCGTGGCGCTTGACGACGGGCTGGTGGTACCCGTCGTACGTCACGCGGACCAGCTCTCGCTCAAGCAGATCGCACAGGAGACGGCGCGGCTGGCGGCGGCGGCGCGATCGGGGCGGCTGCAGCTCGACGAGATGGCCGGCGGCAGCTTCTCGATCACCTCGCTCGGCATGTACGACGTGGACTTCTTCACGCCGATCATCAACCCGCCGAACGTGGCGATCCTCGGCGTGGGCCGCATCCACGACGCGACCGCCTGGGAGGGTGACCGGCCGTTCCGTCGCAGCGAGCTCACGCTCAGCCTGACGATCGACCATCGCGCCGTGGACGGCGCCCCCGCGGCCGAGTTCCTGCGCACGCTGCGCGATCTGCTGCAGGCGCCCTACCGGCTCCTGGTCTAGGGATTAGCGAATGGGGAATAGGTGTCGGGGGACGGTTGGCACGTCCGCTCACAGCCCGGGGGCGGCCATCGCACAGCGACTGCCTCCGCGGGCGGACATCGAAGACTGCACATTGCAGCCGAGCCGGACGGAGCGCAACACCGCCGGCGTCTGCTGAGCGGGCGCGAGGGCACAGCCCGTAGACATCGGAGGCACACGCGTGACCGAGGTTGACGTGGCGATTCTGGGCGGCGGACCGGCGGGCTACACGGCCGCACTCACTGCCGCCGAGCAGGGCGCTACCGTCGCCATCGTCGAGAGCGAGCGGCCGGGCGGCGCCTGCGTCTTCCACGCCTGCATCCCCACCAACGTGCTGCTCTCCGCCACGCAAACCGCCCTTGCCGCGCGGGAGCTGGACGCGGTGGGCGTGCTGCGCGCCGGCGAGACGATCGCGTTCGGGCCGCTTGCCGACCGGCGAGAGGCGCTGGTGCGTCAGGTCGCGCAGGGGATCGAAGCGGCGCTGGCCGCGCGCAAAGTCCAGCTACTGCGGGCGCGCGGGGGGCTCGCCGGACCCGGGCGGCTGGCGCAGCTGGGCGACGCGCCGAACGAGCTGCGGGCGGAGTCGATCGTGATCGCCACCGGCAGCCGCTGGGAACGGCCCGCGTTGCCCGGCGTGGCGGACGAGCGCGTGCTGACGCCGGATCAGGTACAGCGCCTTCGGGTGCCACCGGACTCGGCGCTCGTGCTCGGCGACGGCCCGGCGGAGACGGGTTTCGCGCTGGAGTACGCCTTTCTGCTCGCCGCGGCGGGCAGCGCGGTGACGCTCGCCCTGCCGCGCCCGCGCCTGCTCATGGGGCTTGATGCGGCGCTGGACGAGATCGCGGCCGCGACGCTGGCTGACGCCGGCGTGACCGTGCTTTACGGCGCCGAACTGACCGGAGGCGAGGGCAACGCCCTACAGATCCGCCACCGCGACGGTACAAGCATGGTGAGCGCCGAGGTCGTGGTCGCCGCCGACCCGCGCCGGCCCTCGACCGATGGGCTGGGGCTGGAAACGGCCGGCATCGCTGGCACCGGGACGCTTGCGGTGGACGCTGGCTGCCGTGCCGCCGCACCGAGCCTGTTCGCCGCCGGCGATGTGACCGGCGGGCCGATGCTGACGGCAGCGGCGCTGGAGCAGGGCCGCACGGCCGGACTGAACGCCACCGGCGGCGCGGCCACGGCCCGACTGCGGGCGCTGCCGCAGGTGTTGCATCTCTCGCCCGCGATCGGCTGGGTGGGCGCAAACGAGGCGACGGCGCGGGCAGCAGGCTACGATGTTTGCGTCGGCACGGTGGACCTCGGCTTCAATCCACGCGCGATCACCCAGGGCGG
>Ga0070741_10018287_pt1 | contig 11370 bp, 12 predicted proteins | sample Coa_R1_4_FD_66440 | JGI IMG/M metagenome (GOLD analysis project Ga0070741, IMG submission 66440) | Surface soil microbial communities from Centralia Pennsylvania, which are recovering from an underground coalmine fire - Coalmine... | ecosystem: Environmental > Terrestrial > Soil > Unclassified ...
CCCCATCGAACTGGATGCGCTGAAGCTTTTCTATCTTTTCGCAGCGTACCGAGATCGCACATCAAATCTCGCGCGCATCGGCTACGAGAAGATTGAGGAATATAGTGGCGTCCAGCGATATAGAATCAAGAGCGCCACCAGCCTTCTCGCTGCACTCTCTCTCATTTATGTAGAGCAAACCCCCAGCACCGCCAATGAATACGGCGTCTCTAATGCATATCGAATCGTGGGGATCGATACATACAACCACATGGGGACGCGGGGAAGACTTTCAGAGTGATCTGCTATCGGTATTTTCGCAAACCGCTTCTGCGCTGCGGCACGAAGCCGCCCGATGGTGGAGGGCTGCGATCCCTACCAACAACTTCCAAAAAGACAATCCCGTACACCTGGGCATAGGTCTGCTCATGACCTATTGACGCGGGGCCACGAAGGTAATGGAAAGTCCCTAATCCTCGTCGACTCATCCACACTGTCCATCATGGCCCGCGGGCGACCCAACCGACGTTTTCAAAAAGAGGCATCGCCAAGCACCCAACAATCCGAAATGCTCAATGCCACTGCCCTACGTGTCGCGAGCGCATGGCACACCCGAAAACCAACGAGTTCGAATTATCTCGTCAACTCCAAATAACCCCACCCTCAAGAGTTGACTAATATAGAAATAGCGTTACCATTAAATATGGCAATAAAATCCTTAATTCGTGAATTGGAGGCTATTGAGCAGGAGCTTCAAGCACAATTAGTGCGCTCGGAGCAGCTACACGTTGACAAACAGATCGACGATCTGACGCAGCGAGCAAAATCAATCCGCTTTCCCGTTCCTAAACTCGACAAACTGATTGAGGAGGAAGGTTTAGCAGCAGCCGACATCTATCTTGATCACCTGGAGCATCCAGAGGACGGCATCGAACCATAGCCTCACGGTGGGGGTCCACCGAAAAGAGCGTCGCGGACATGTTCGCCGGTCCACGCCGGGCGTCCTAACCATGAGGGTCCAGGGGTAGGACTTCCCTTTGCAGCTCCTCACGATCCCACGATATAGGGATCGCTAGCTGGTTATAAGTGGCTTACAAAAAGAGAACGCCCAACCAGCCTCGCCGATCGGGCGCTCTCGCCAATTCTAAATGTCGTGGGGGCTTACTTCACCGCTGACGCCGGCGACGCCACATGCGCGTCCAGCATCTTCTGCACATCGGTCTTGCCGACGGCGCCCACCTTCTGCTCCACTACTTTGCCGCCCTTGAACAGCAGCAGCGTGGGGATACCGCGCACGTTGTAGCGCATGCTGGTGGCGTTGTTTTCGTCCACATTCAGCTTGCCGACTCTCACGCGACCGGCATAGGCGTCCGCGATGGCGTCGATGGTCGGCGACATCATGCGGCAGGGCCCGCACCACTCCGCCCAAAAGTCCACCAGCACGGGGGCGTCTGAGTTCAGGACGTCCTTATCCCAGCCCGCATCGGTAAATGTCAAAACGTTTGCACCAGCCATAGTTTATTTCTTCTCGCTCCTATTGATGTAAAAACTCGCAAAAGGATTCAACTCGCCAGAATCCGTTGGTACAAATCGATATACTCTCCGGCCGAAGCCCGCCAGGAGAAGTCTTTCTCCATGCCCTGGCGCATTCTGCGAACCCAGGCATCCACCTTGCGGTAGGCTCGCAAAGCCATCCGAACGCTGTCCAGCAGCGCATCGCCGGAATAGTCGCGAAACTTGAATCCGGTACTCTCATCAATGGTATCATCCAGACCCCCGGTGGCGCGGACCACCGGTACCGTTCCGTATTTGAGGCTATAGATCTGGTTGAGACCGCAGGGTTCGTAGCGGCTGGGCATCAGGAACATGTCGGCGCCAGCTTCGATCCGATGGGAAAGCCCGACATCGTAACCCACCTGTAAACCGACCTTCCCGGGGAAAGAGGCCGCCAGGGCGCGGAACATGGTCTCGTAATGCAGGTCGCCCGAGCCCAGTACCACCAGGTTCAGATCTTCGGCCATGAGCCGCGACGCGGCATCGGCGAGGATGTCGAAGCCCTTTTGCGCCGCGAAACGCGAAATGATCGCGAGCAGAGGGCGGTCGAGATCGTCCTGTGGGAGACCGTACTCGGCCAAGAGAGCCTGTTTGCACGCGCGCTTGCCGGAAAGGTCGGCGGCTGTGTATTTCTGCGCGATCCAGCGATCTTTTTCCGGATTCCACTCGTCGTAATCGACGCCATTCACGATGCCCGTAACGGGCCCGTGCCGGCGCAGGAACCCGTCCAAGCCGAAGCCGTATTCGGGCGTTTGAATCTCGCGGGCGTAGCCTTTGCTGACCGTGCTGACGGCGTCGCTAAAGCCGATACCGCCCTTCAAGAAATTTACCTGACCGAAGAATTCCAGTTGCTCAGGATTAAACAAAGCCGGAGCTAGGGCGATCTGGCCCAGCACCGCGGCGGGAAAAAGCCCTTGGTAACCGAGGTTGTGGATGGTCAGCAAAGTCTTGACGCCCAGGAAGGTTGGATCACCCGGGAAATGCTCGCGCAGGTACACCGGTAAGAGCGCCGCCTGCCAATCGTGCAGGTGAATAACGTTCGGCCGGAACAGATGGCGCGCCACGCCGATGGCGGCCATGGCGAGCACGGAAAAGCGCAGGTGATTGTCCGGGAAATCACCGGCGGGAGTGCCATAAATGCCATCGCGATCGTAGAGCGGGGGGCAGCGCACAAAATAATACGTGATGCCGCGCTCCACCAGCTGGTGAATATCGACGCTGTAACCGGAGCGGATCGGAATGAACAGGTTCCGATAAGCTTCGCGGGTGGGACGCGGGTAGCGGGTTTCGCGATAGGCGGGAAGCACCACTGCCACCTGCTGGCCCCGTTCGGCGAGCGCGGGCGGAAGAGCGCCCAACACGTCGGCCAATCCGCCGGTTTTTGCGAAGGGTGTGGCCTCGGACGCCACCATAAGGATACGCATGCAAATTCCGGTCTACTTTCCGATTTCCTTGTGGACTGCGTCCAGCACGCCGTTGATGAAGGCCACCGAGTCCTCGCCTGAAAACTGGCGGGCGAGTTCCAAGGCTTCATCGATCACCACGGCCGGCGGCGTATCTTTCCGGCTCATTTCATAGACGCCCAGGCGCAGAATATTGCGATCGACAACCGGCATGCGATCAAGTTTCCAGTTGGCAGATTTTTCGGCGATGCGATGATCGATGTCGGGGGCCATGGCGGAAGCGCCTTTGGCCAACTCTTCCATGAAGGCGTCGCGGCCAGGGTCTCCGGGCGCGGAGTCTGAGTCGTCGTCTTCTTCCACCTGAATGTCGGCTTTCTGATCGGCGTCCAGCGTGTCATAAAAGGCGCGGATGGCCTCTTCCACGGGACGTTTCGTCATGTCCCACTGGTAAAGGACCTGGAGAGCGCGCTGGCGCGATCGGTGACGGGCCGCCATGCGCTCTATTGTCGCAGGCGGCGGATCAAAACGGCCATCTCGATAGCGGTGAGAGCAGAATCGTGACCTTTGTTGCCCTCTCTACCTCCCGCGCGATCGGCGGCTTGTTGCATTGTGTTGGTGGTCAGAACGCCGAACGCCACCGGGATGCCGCTTTCGAGCTGTACTGCCATCAGCCCGTCGGCGGCTTGCCCGGCGACGTAATCGAAATGCGGAGTATCGCCGCGAATCACTGCGCCAAGCGCGAGGATAGCATCGGGCTTTTTGCTGCGCGCGATAGCATGGGCGGCCATCGGAAGCTCCCAAGAACCCGGCACGTTCACAACTTCAATGTCGCCATCGGAAGCCCCGGCGCGCTTTAGGGCATCCAGGGCCCCCTCTAGCAAGCGATCCGTGATGAAACTATTGAAGCGCGCGCAGAGGACCGCGAATCGCAATCCGCGCGCGTCCAGGTTCTGTTGGGAAGGCTTGCCTTCAGTCACGGAATCTCATCCCAGAGTGCCGGATCCGCCGGCAGCGATCGGTTGCAGAGGCGGCGCCAGCATCCGCGCGTACCCAGCGATCTTGACCCAATACAGGATCCAGCAAACCAGGGTGACCGGCCCCGCGAATATATTCAGCAGCAGAACAAGTCCCATGGTCCGCAATTCCTGGGAGCAGCGCTCGAGCGCCCGCTGCAAAGTCAACAAGTAGAAGATGGCCGGCACGATCAGGGGGCCGACGATCACGCAGAGCACCAATAACTCGGGTAATCCAATGGAACGAAACACTACGCTCCTCCCGGCGGATTATGTTCGAACACCGGCTCGTGGGATACTTGAGTTTCAGGCCTCATTCTACCGCATGGATCCCGCTTTCATCCGGAATTTCAGTATCATCGCGCACATCGACCATGGGAAGTCGACGCTGGCCGATCGGCTCCTGGAGGCGACCGGCGCGCTGCAACAGCGCGAGATGATGGAGCAGGTGCTCGACTCGATGGACCTGGAGCGCGAGCGCGGGATCACCATCAAGGCCCACGCGGTGCGGTTGAACTATCGCGCCAGCGACGGCCAGATGTACCAGCTCAACCTGATCGATACGCCGGGCCACGTCGATTTCACGTACGAAGTCTCGCGCAGTCTGCAGGCCTGCGAGGGCGCGCTGCTAGTGGTGGATGCGTCCCAGGGCGTGGAGGCGCAGACACTGGCCAACACCTATCTAGCGCTGAATCACAATCTCGAGATCATTCCGGTGATCAACAAGATCGACCTGCCGTCGGCCGAGCCGGAGAAAATCCGGGAACAGATCGAGCAGGTGATCGGGCTGCCGGCGCAGGACGCGATCCTGGTGAGCGCGAAACAAGGCGTGGGAATCAAGGAAGTGCTGGAGGCCGTGGTGCACCTGGTGCCTCCGCCCAAGGGATCGCCTGATGCGCCGCTGCGCGCCCTCATTTTCGATTCCTGGTTCGATCCTTATCGCGGCGTGATCATCCTGGTACGCGTTGTGGATGGCACGCTGCGCGTAGGGCAGAAGATCAAGCTGTGGGCCACCGGAGCGGTTTCGGAGGTGGAGGGGCTGGGCTATCAATCGCCCAAGCCGGTGCCCTGCGACGAGCTCTCGGCGGGAGAGGCCGGGTTCCTGTTTGCCAATATCAAGACCGTCTCCGACGCGCAGATCGGCGATACCGTCGCGAGCGTCGATAATCCGGCTACCGAGGCGCTGCCCGGCTTCCAGGAAATCAAGCCGATGGTTTTCGCCGGGCTATATCCGGTGGAGTCGCACGAACACGGGCGGCTGCGGGAAGCGCTCGAAAAACTGCGGCTGAACGACAGCGCCTTTAATTTCGAGCCTGAGAACTCGGTGGCGCTGGGATTCGGGTTTCGCTGCGGCTTTTTGGGTCTTCTGCACCTCGAAATCATTCAGGAACGGCTGGAGCGCGAGTTCCAGATCGATCTGATCACAACGGCACCCGGAGTCCGCTACAAGGTAACCACGCTAGCGGGTGACGTCATTGAGGTCGACAACCCGACCAAGTTCCCGAACCCGGCTGAGATCAAGCAGATTGAAGAGCCGATCATCGATGCCACCGTGATCACGCGCGAGGAGTATGTCGGCGAGATCTTGAAGCTGCTGGAAGAAAAGCGCGGGACGCAGAAAAAGTTCGAGTACATCGGAACCGGCCGGGTGCTCCTGCTATACGAACTTCCGCTGAACGAAATCGTGCTCGATTTCTATGACCGGCTAAAATCTGCCTCGCGCGGCTATGCTTCACTCGATTATCATTTTTCGGGCTACCGGATCTCGCCCATGGTCAAATTGGACGTCTTAGTCGCGGGCGACCCGGTGGATGCGCTCTCCATGATCGTGCACAAGGACTTCGCCTATGAACGCGGCAAGATCCTGATTGAGCGCCTGCGGAAACTGATCCCGCGCCAAATGTTCGAGGTTGCGCTGCAAGCGGCGATTGGCAATAAGGTCATCTCGCGCGAAACGATACCCGCCATGCGCAAGAATGTACTCGCGAAATGCTATGGCGGCGACATCTCGCGCAAGCGTAAGCTACTGGAAAAACAGAAGGAAGGCAAGAAGCGGATGAAGCGTGTGGGGCGCGTCGAAATCCCGCAGGAAGCGTTCCTGGCAGTGCTAAAGGTGGGCGGGAGCGACGGCGAGTAGCCGCGGCGCCAGTCGGGTTGTTTGCTCCGGTAAGTCCAGGCCGCCTGGAACGAATTTTATTGTGCAACGTTCGGGCCTCGGCGCATCCTACATCACAGTGCAACCAGCCAAACAAGCAGTGTCGGTCAGGGAGGATCAAATCAGCATAATGACTCAAATACTCTCAGCGGAGGAGTATCAGGTCCTGGTGGATCAAGCGCCGATCATGATCTGGCGCGCCAACACGAGTACGGAGTGCGACTATTTTAACGATCGGTGGCTCCAGTTTCGGGGCCGTTCCATGGAACAGGAGATCGGCAATCAATGGGCTGAAGGTGTTCATTCCGACGACCTGCAGCAATGCCTGAAGACCTACCTGGATTCTTTCGAGCGGCGCGAAATCTTCGAGATGTATTATCGCCTGCGGCGCTCGGACGGAGTCTATCGTTGGATTTTCGACCGGGGCGTTCCGTTCTTTGGCCCTGAGGGCGAGTTCCAGGGCTACATCGGCAGTTGCATCGACGTGACGGAGCGCATCGAGACGCAGCGCGCCCTGGACGAAGCGCGCGAACGAGAGCTCGCAAACCTGCGCGGGTTGCTGCGGATCTGTATGGTCTGCAAGAAAATTCGTAACGCGGATGGAACGTGGGACGGATTGGAGAGCTACATCGCGAGCCACTCCCAGGCGGACTTTACGCACGGCATGTGTCCGGATTGTTATCAGACGCAAGTTGCCCAGGTCGGCGCATGAACGCGTCGCTGGAAGAGATCAGTCACACGAGGGACGAGGCCGCACCGGGAGTGAATCGCCCTACTATTCTTTTGCTGGATGACGACAGTATCACGCTGCTTGTTCTCCGCGCGATCCTGGAACGCACGACGGCGAACATTCTGGAATGTGAACACGAGCGATGCGCAGTGGAAACGTGCGGCCAGACCTCCGGGATCGATTTGTTCGTGGCCGACGTCGTGCTGCCGGCGAGCAACGGACCGGCGGTGGTTCGCAAAGTAAAGCCGCTGCAACCGCAGATGCGTTTGCTTTTTATCAGCGGCTTCAGCCTGGCTGAACTGGGCAAACGGGGATTGCTCTCAAAAGACGAAATATTTCCGGGAAGGGTTGAATTTCTGCAAAAGCCGTTCTCGCCGGATACGTTTCTCGCGACTGTAGAGAAACTGTTGAATCAAAACAACTGATCGAAAATCAGACGACCAGAACCCGGTGATCCGGGCAGTCCAGCCGTACTTCGTCGTACAGCCGGTCCATCAAAGGTTCCACGCCATGGCGGGCCAGGAACGGCAGGATGGAGTAAAAACGCTCTTGCAGGTGCTTTTCGGGAAAAATCAGGCCTGACATGTAGCTGGCGTCAGCAGCGGCACGCTCATTGCGCTTGAGTGTCTCGCGCGCCGTTTTGTGCTCGAGCTTCGAAAGCTGATAGGAAATCTTGGCCAGGCTTTTGCTGGCCGCCGCGCTTAAGGTGGCATCGAAGCGCGCCAAATCGTCACGCAATTGTTCGACGGAACTGGAGACTGATTTCCGAACTGCCCCGAATTCGGCTGCCAGCGCCGGCGGTACCAGGGTCTGTGCGACGGCTTGCTGCACCCGCTCCTCGCCGTGAAAAAACGCGGGAACGGTCAGGCCGTAACGGTCGGCAAGCTTTGCACAGCGGGCATCCAAAATGGTGAATCCGGCACGCGACACCCACACCGGCGTGCGATGGAGCAACTGGTGATATAAAACCTGGGACTGCGCCATGTATGCCAGTTCGGCGGGGCCTCCGACGTAAGCCACGGTCGGCAAAACGTAATCCTGAACCACCGGGCGCAATAACGCATTGGGCGACAACTGTTCCGCGCGGCCGATCAAATCCGCCGCCGAATATTTTCGGCCGGCCCCGCGCTTCTCTTTCAGCACGTATTCGCCGTTTTGCCGGCGCAGCGTCGCGCGCCGGTCGCCTTCCAGCAGAAACACCAACGACGTTTTCGTTTCCACATGCACCTGGGCGTGATAACCCGCTGATGCGAGGTCGGCGCCGCGCTCCAGAAGGTTGTGGTGCAACGCCTCGTCCTGGCGGATAGCCTCTTGGATCAGTGGAGCGGCCAGCCGCCGGATAGCTTCATCCAGCGGGTCGACAAACAGCACGCCACGACCGGCTAGCAAGCGCTGCAACAGCGCCCGGAACGCGCCGCCGAAGGTTGCGCCCGGCGGATACGCGCCGCGGACCAGTTCGGAAACCTCCTCGCCATATGCGAAACCGGCTAGCGCGTCGCGCAGCTGATCCACCGGCGGCGCGGCGATTGGAATTCCACCCACCGGCCGTTCGGATCCTCCGTTCGCGTCCACACGAAGCGGGACGGGCCGATGATCCGGATCGAACACGAACGTGTGATTCACTTCCGCGAGGTCATGATCTTCGGTGGGAAGCCAAAACATCGGAACGGCGGGAATGCCCTGCTCGCTCAATCGGGCAGCCAGCCGAATGGCCGTCAGCGCCTTATAGATGCTGTAGGCCGGTCCGGAGAACAGCCCCACCTGCTGGCCGGTGACTACGGCGACCGTACCAGGACGTGCCAACAGATCCAAGGAGGCTGTTTCGCTGTTACTCGCCCGTAAGGCCGCTACCAGCGCGGCGCGGCGATCCTCCGGGTAAGCAATCTCGCGCGCTGCCGCCGCATAGCTTTGGCCATCGTGCGGATTGTATCCGTAGAACCGTGCGACTTTGTCGAAGCGGTATTCATAATCGGAAAACAACGCCGACGTGTGGGGGATCTCAGTGTGTCGAAGACAGGCCGACTCCATCATGAACAAACCTTCCGAGCATGAGCAACTTTCCAAGGGTAGCAGATGCATGCGCCTGCCCAAAGTCGCGAGATTTTGCGTGAGATTTTGCGTACCGGTCGTCCTACTCGTATCTCTTGGGCCAGGTGGATTATTCGGCTAAAATCAAGATTCGGAGGCAAAGCAATGGACGATCAGGAATTTAAGAACCGGTCCGAAAAATCGCTCCAGGCGCTCTATCGCCGGCTGACAGCTGCCTCCGACGCCGCCGATTTCGAAGCCGATTTCAACTCCGGAGCTCTGACGATCGAATTCGAAGATCCGCCGGCTAAATTTGTCGTCAGCCCCAACGCGCCGGTGCATCAGATCTGGGTTTCGGCACACTCCAAAAGCTACAAACTGGATTGGGACAGCGCGGCCAACGATTTCGTTTTATCCTCCAGCGGCCAATCGCTTCCCGAACTGATCCAGGAGGCCATCGGCAAGCAACTGGGCCAAGAAGTGTCGCTATAGATGGCGGGTGTTTACATTTCGTATCCCTTTTGCGCGCAAAAGTGCACGTATTGCAACTTTGCTTCGGGCGTTTTTCCGCGGGAGCTGGAGCCGCGCTACGTACAAGCACTGGTCCGTGAAATTTCCGCGCACGAGTGGGCTTGGACGCCGGAAACGGTTTACCTGGGCGGTGGTACGCCGAGCGGCATGCGGACGGACGATCTGGATCGAATTCTCGCGGCCGTTCCGCACCGCGCCAACTGGCGCGAAGCGACTATCGAAGCCGCTCCGGGCGGAATCACCAGCGATCACGCGGCAGCCTGGGTTCGCGCTGGAATCAATCGCGTCAGCCTCGGCGTGCAATCCTTCGTCCAGAGGGAGTTGGCTCGCACCGGCCGCAAGCATAGCGCCGAAACTGTGGAGCGCGAAATCGCTGCGTTGCGAGCCGCTGGCCTTTCGAATATCAACATCGACCTGATTGCCGGACTTCCAGGACAAAATCGCGCATCGTGGGCCGAATCGCTCGCATGGATCGCGCGGCTCGAGGCTCCGCATGTCTCGGTCTATATGCTCGAAATTGACGACGACAGCCGCCTGGGGCACGAGGTTCTGCTGAATGGGAAGCGCTATGGCGCGCCGGATGTGCCGAGCGACGATCTGACGGCCGAGCTCTACGAATCAGCCGTTCGGGCGCTGGCGCAAATGGGAATCGAGCGGTACGAGATTTCAAACTTCGCGCGGCCCGGCTTTGAATCGCTCCACAATTTGAAGTATTGGCGCTTGGCGCCCTATGTCGGCTTCGGGTCCGACGCCCACTCTTTTGACGCGGCAATACGCAGCCAAAACATCGAATCGGCCCGCGAATACGTGGAACAAATCGAAAGCGGCCAGTCGGCCCACATCCAAGGCACGCGCCCCGATGCGTCCGAGGAAGCCTTCTTCGTCGGACTCCGCCTGAGCGAAGGCATCGAGCCGCAGGCCGACGACTGGAGCAAGTTCGAACAACCCATCAGCCGCTTCATCGCGGAAGGTCTGTTGGAGCGTAACGGCTCGCGCCTCCGCCTGACGGATCGCGGCGTGCTGCTCTCCAACGAGGTCTTCGCCGAGTTCATTTCGTAAACAAAGAAGCATAATGAAGCCAGCATGATCGACTTAAGAAGTGACACGGTAACCAAGCCCACGCCCGCGATGCGGCGCGCCATGGCTGAAGCCGAAGTGGGCGACGACGTGTACCGCGAAGACCCCACGGTCAATCGCCTGGAACAACGCGCGGCCGAGATCATGGGCAAAGAAGCCGGTCTATTCGTTCCCACCGGCACCATGGGCAACACCATCGCAGTCAAAATGCACACCGAACACGGCCAGGAGGTGATCGCGGAATCGCGCTCGCATCTGCTGGATTGGGAACTCGCGATGTTGGCCTGGTTTTCGGGCTGCCTGATCCGGCCAGTCCCAACGAACGACGGCATCCTGCACTGGAAAGACATCGAGCCCGCCATCCGTCCGGCCAGCCCGCACTGCTCGCCGACCACCCTAATCGAAATCGAGAACACGCATAACATGGCGGGCGGCGCCGTGTATCCGATGGAAGTGATGGAAGATATTTCCGACAACGCACATGAGCGCGGCATGAAGGTTCATTCGGACGGAGCGCGCATCTTCAACGCCGCTTGCCATCTGAACCGTCCCGTTCGCGACCTCGCCGCGCCAGTCGATTCCGTAATGTTCTGCCTCTCGAAAGGCTTGGGCGCGCCGGTGGGATCGATGTTAGTGGGAACAGCGCAGGATATCGGCCGCGCCCGCGGCTATCGCAAGCGATTGGGAGGGGGTATGCGGCAGGCGGGCGTGCTCGCGGCGGCAGGACTTATCGCACTGGAAGACATGCCGCACCGGCTAGGCGAAGATCATGCGAATGCGCGCTTCCTGGCAACTGAACTCGCCAACCTGCCGGGCATAAACATCGATCCGGCACGCGTCCAAACCAACATTGTCGTTTTCGATATCAGTTCCACCCGCTTCGGGACAACAGAGCTGGCC
>Ga0070741_10018288_pt1 | contig 11369 bp, 14 predicted proteins | sample Coa_R1_4_FD_66440 | JGI IMG/M metagenome (GOLD analysis project Ga0070741, IMG submission 66440) | Surface soil microbial communities from Centralia Pennsylvania, which are recovering from an underground coalmine fire - Coalmine... | ecosystem: Environmental > Terrestrial > Soil > Unclassified ...
GTTGTCCAAGTAGCGGTACGCGCTGGTCTGCCCATTCGGATACGTCACCGACGCCAGCCGCGCCGTCACGCCATCGTAGCCGTAGCTGAAGCTCCCGAGCACGTTGGTCTCGCCCGTCGTGCGGCCCCGAAATCGCCGTAGGCGAGCCTCCGACCGCAGCTATGAGGCTCGGTTCAGTAGAAGAAATGCCAGGCCGATTGCTGCCATCGGTCCCGCTATTCGCCACACCAGCTGAACGACGTTCGCGGTCACTCCTCCTTCGAGGAAAGTGAGCGCCAGCAAAGAAATGACGCTCCCAGCCAGTAACCAGATACCTCCAATTTGCGGCCGAAACCAGCCTAACAGAGCCGCAAACAGCGTGGATCCAGGACCGGCGAGGATGATCACCCACGACCAGATCGGTTCCCCCTCGCGAAAAACAAACACCGCACGAAGAGCCATCCGGAGATGAATCACCCCGACACCGATCGCAACAAGCGACAATCCGAGGTGCAGAGATCGTCTCATCGCGTCACCTCGCGGGTTGCTGCGTCGACGGCTTCTTGGGTTCGCTGCAGCCGAAGTACCACATCACTCGACTACGTCCTGTCCGTTCCGCATCAGTCTTCGGCTGCACTTTCGCGAGGCACTGACACATGCTCTGATCGCATTTCTGCATGCAGCACTGCTTATCCTGCCCTCCGGTACCGAAGATCTGATTGCGCCAGTCGGCGCCGCACTTCCCGTAGCACTGGTCGTGCTGCTGACAGCATGAATCGGTCGCGTCAATCGCCTTTCCCTTTCCGCCTGGCCCACAGTAGTTTCCGTAGATGTTCAGCCCATACGGGTCGGTAAACGTCAGCGGATCGTTCGCAACGTACGCGTAGTCGTTCAGCTCTCTGGACGCGCGGATGGTAACGGGTAGCGGATCGACGCTGAGGAAACGACCGAGATCTGCAGAGTAGTATCTGGCGCGATTGTAGTAGAGACCTGACTCTTCATCCCACTCGCGACCGGTATATGCATATCCGGCAGTCCCGCTCGTGAGGGTGAGCCGCCCGAAAGGATCGTATCCTTCGCCGGCGATCGGTGTGCCCGCCACGTCCGTCCAAGCCACGACGCTTCGCAAATGATCCTGCACATAAAACGTCGCGGCCCCGTTCTCGACATGGCCCAGCGGTTTATCGAGTTCGCTGTTCTGAGCGTAGCTGACGATCCCCGTGTCGCCTATTCGCTCCTGAATGACTCCGTCCGTGTCGTACAGGAACGTGCGAACTACACGGCTCGCGGTCTTCGTCGCGCGCCTGCCCCAGCCGTCATAGGTGAAACGAACCTGCTCCGCGCCGTTCTCAAGCACCCGGACAAGTTGATTCTTCGCATCCCACTCGAACGTGCGGGAGCCGTCGCTGGTGAGGTTGCCATTCGCGTCAATGGGAGCACCTACGAGGGGTTCCACCATCGAAACGAGGGCGCCAGACGTGCAGTTCGGCTCAGCGGCGGCGAGAGCACGCACGATCGATTCTACCGTCGGGTGCGCAGCCGGCGTGTGTGCATCCGCGGGTGACAGCGGGCAATCACCTCGCGGAGATCCGTGATCGCGACGCGCGTGTAGAGCGCGGTGGTGGTGAGCCGCCGTTGGCGCGCGGCCCCGGCGTCCAGCCGGCCACCAGCGTTGGACCAGACGTGCACCCGACTCTTCGCAACAAGCTCAAGCCGCACTAACTGCTCGCGGACAGCCTATAAAGCGTGGCGCCTAGTAGCACGAACAGAAAGAAACCCAAGAAACAAGCTCGCACGGCAAAGTCGAGCTTAGGCGTGGCAACGTCCACCTTCCACCGAATCCAGTTTCGTACGCAAATGCAGATGTTGGCAAGAAGTGTCGAACCCAACGCGACTTCAAAGCACATCCGAACAACTAACCGATACTGTGATGCGACGGCAAGACGATAGGCGATGAATGTCACAACTGCCGCTATGAACAGCCCGACTACCGTACCGACGATGACAATGATTGACATCATCGGTCGACGAACTCTCATTGGCATTTGCATTTAGTTGTGGACCACACAAGAGTGCATTTCGAAACCTCTACCGACACCAACGCGCCAGCGCCACCTCTTCCCCCTGCCGAACCGAAGACGGAACCACCGCCGTACCCGCCGCCACCCGACCCGCCGCCCGGATTCGCGTAACTCACTTGGACTTGGACAGACTGCCCTTGCAAGTCGCAAATGGTCTGGCACTTCGGGCAGAATTGACCAACGACTTGACCGCCAAAATTCGCACCCAATCCGCCTGCCCAACCGCCTCCACCGCAACAAAGCACGCCCATGTTGCCGTGTCCGTCCATAACGAACTGGCAGCTAGCATCGGCAGCACTGCCGATGACCCCCCAAACCGACATCGCATATCCGCCACCTACGCCACCACCTCCGGCCCAGAGACCCAACGGATCTTTCTGATTGACCGGAGAGTCAGAGACGTACGTGTACCTATTAGGTCCAGCCTTAAGGCCGACGGGATCTTCACTGTTCCATCGACCACTTTCACCCTCGTACTGACGAAATGGAGCCAACCATAGTCCGGCGAGCCGTTGATGCCCCGTGAAACCGACGCGCGTCACGTCCGACCCCGCCACGACCGCCCGCCGACCCCACGGATCAAATGCGTAGCTTCCGAGCACGGCTCCTGAGCCGTCGGTGACTTCGGTGATGCTGCCGAGATGATCGGTCGCGAACAAATGCGCCGCACCCGCGACCTGTTCCCCGAGTTTGAACGCGCGTCGTGCGATCGTGATGCCATCGGCGGTCCGCTCCTCACAGATCTGGCCATCGCACCACACAAGCTTCGTGTCCGACTGCGTCGCACCGTTCTCCTTTTCGATTTCCCGCACGCGTCGCTGCTGTCCGTCGTAAGTAAGTTCGCTGCGATGCGAGCCGTCATTGACCGCGACGAGTTGATTCCGCGTGTCCCATTCGAAGGTGCGGATGCCGTCGCTGGTGAGATTGCCATTCGCGTCAATGGGAGCACCGACGCACGGTTCCGCCGTTGAGACGACGACGCCAGGCGTGGGATTCGGCTCAGCGGCGGCGATGGCGAGCACGATCGATTTTACCGTCGCGTCGACCGACGCCGCGTGTGCATCCGTTGACAGCGGGCAATCACCACGCGGAGATCGGCGATCGCGACGCGCGTGTAGAGCGCGGTGGTGGTGAGGCGGCGATGGACGAGCAGTGCCTGGCCGAGAATCGCAAACGTCATGCTCGGAAAGAAACTGACCTTCGCGGTTACCCTTCGCGCGGCCGTTCGTTTTTCGCTGGTTCTGTTTGAGGGCCGACGATTGCTCGAAAAGCGATGGCTGCAAGCACGCCACCTAAGGCCCCCGTCCACAAGAGAAACCCGACGGGATAGTTTTCTCGCAGCCTCCCAAGTACGAGTGCCGTCGAGATTCCCAACGTGAGTCCGCTCAGACCAGCCGTCTGGTACGAAACCCTCCAGCGCTGAGCGATCACTAACCAGAGAGGCAGCGCTACGAGCACCGTGACTTCATACGCCATCACGAGGACCGCTGCCAATTGCCCCGGCAAGAGTGGCTCCGCGTCGAACGGATCCCGGCCCGCATACGCCGCTAGCACTGAGGCGTACGTCACCGGGACTGCCCAGGGTGCTACGGCGACGGCGGTCACGTACCGTGTTATTGATCTCACGTCGCCCTACCTTCCGAATGAGACGTTTCCGCAGGACGGCGGCATATTCCGCAGATCGAATTTCAGGCACGAGCTGTAGCACACCACGTGCGATCCGAAACGACACACGCCCTTGTCGCAGACCTGGTCCATCATGACCAAGCATCGACGCACACACCGGTTGACCAACGTATCTGAAAAATCGCGACAGCATTGGAAGGCCTTGCAGGCGTATTCATCTTTAGGCCCGCAAGCACCGGAGTCGTCGCACTTCTTCTTGTAGTAATCGCAGTCCGACTTCCCGCCTCCAATCGGCATCTTCACCAAGCCGGAGGGGTCGATGCCATTGACCGATTCGTTACCCACGTACGCGTAGAGATTGATGCCGCCCTTGATGCCGATTGGATCTTCACTGATCCATCGACCAAGCCTGCTGTCGTACGCGCGATACAGGGCGAGATGCAGTCCAGAAAAATCGGAGAGCCTCAGTCCGCCGAATCCTAAGCCCGCGACGGAAGCGCCTGTGACGACGGTCGCCGAGCCGAATGGGTCGTACTCGAGTCGTCCCTGAAGTGTGCCGCTCGCGTTCGTGATCTCTCGAATGCTGGTCAGGTGATCGCGATCGTGATAGTACGCGCTGCCGTTTTGCTCGACGCCCGATGAGTAGAAGCGCGTACTGACTGCGCCGCCCGTTCGTTCCTCGCAGATCGCGCCATCGCACCAGACGTACTGATCGTTGGCGGTGTCCACGCCGCCAGTCAGCGTCCGGATGCCGACGCGTCGGCCAATGCCGTCGTATGAGTACTCCTCTCTCTGGGAGCCCTCCGTCGCCCCTACCAGCTGATTCTTCGCATCCCACTCGAAGGTGCGGAAGCCGTCGGCGGTGAGATTGCCATTCGCATCAATGGGAGCACCTACGGGGGGCTCACGATGTTCACCACCAGCGCAAGGTCTCGGCTGTTCGCAAGCGCGGCGGCCCTTTGCCGATTGCTGACGTTCGCGACGCATTGACAGGACCGGCTTCTGGCGTCGAGACTGGCTAGACCGAGCCGATTGCGCCGTCACTCCTTCGCGTTCCGACTGATGCCGTTCGGCGTCTCGCAGGGAACACGTGCGTACGAAGACGCAGACCCGGACGGCTCCGTGACATTAACGCTCAGCGGTTTTAGTGGAAGTCGTTCCAGTGATGCCACCAACGAATCCAGACGGTTAACGACGTCTCGAGGCGTTTCCAACCGTTCGCCGAATATTCGAATCGAGTCGTCGTCGGTGCCGCCGACCCAGAGCCAATCGTTAGGCCCCCGCCGGTGCAGACGCCAAATGTTAATACCCCATGGGCCAAGGCACTTGATTGCGAATGGCTTCGAACCATCAAACGCGCCCATGCTCAGATCCATGAATGCGATTTGGTTTCGTTGGCCGACAAGAACGACCGCAAATGGCCGCTGTAGATCAAGGTCTTCAGTGCCGCCGACGGTCATGACTTTCACGTCACCCAGTTTATTCAGTTGATTTTCCAATTCACGATATTGCACCGCGCGCAGTCCCCCGCAAGCAATGGCGGCAGCGGCGACCGCCAAACCTAAGAAGGCCAGACGCGCGCGAGCAAGCCGCCTCGACCGCAGACGTTTATTTTTTGCAGTCATAGCACAGCTTCAAATTGATCATGAGATTAGCGGTCTTGCGTCCTCCGAGGGCGATCGAAGTCGAGGACCAGCTGATACCAACACGGGTCTTGCAAGGACTGACGGGTTCAATTGACTCCGGCAAGACCTCGGGATTAGTCACATCCCACGGCGCCGCAATCGCGTCGAGAAGAGGCGGGTTCGTACTCGAACGGCTGACCCTAAACCCCGTCGGCCGCTCTTGTTTGCAGCAGTCACACTCGGCAGTAAACCAAACGATGTTGAAATTGCCTGGCCGATTGTCGCCGACCGGCCAATGATGCTTGTAAGAATCCAGGCCGATGTACTGCACCGCGGTCGCGCTGACGCACTTCAGGCCGAGAGGGTCGAACCGACTGATCGGGTTGTTGCCCACATATGCGGACAGGCTGTAACCGCCGGCGAATCCAATCGGGTCTTCGCTCAACCATCTGCCGATGTTCGCGTCGTACGCCCGATATGGCGCAAACGACGTAACCCCTGAGTACGCCCAATTCGCGGTGAATCCGATCAGAGGTTGTTCAGTTGCGAAAGCTGTTGATTGGCGGCCAAAAGGATCGTAGTCAAGTGCGAGAGAGCGACTGCCATCACCACCGACTGTATCTCGTAGGGTGCCAAGATGATCTAGTGTGTAGAAGTGGTTTCCTGATGCGTCTCGATGACCATACTCGAACAGCTGTGTTTGAACAGTTCCGTCTACTGCCATCATCTCGCAGATTTCCAGCCCACACCACAAGGTCTGTATGGCTGATGTCACAGCGCCGTCGTCGTAGATACGTTGGTTGACGCGCCGGCCAACCCCGTCGTGGCTGAATTCCGCACGCTGTGTCCCGCTGTTGACGGCGACGAGCTGATTGCGGGCGTCCCACTCGAAGGTGCGGGTGCCGTCGGCGGTGAGATTGCCATTCGCGTCAATGGGAGCACGTACATTCGGTTGCCAGCCGATGACGGCGCGAAGGTACGGCTTCGGCAGCGACGATAGTTGACCCGCGGGGTCAGAACCCCTCGGTCAACAACCGGGGTCACAGTTCGCCACTGATCCAGCGCGCCAGCGGTGTTGCTGCAATACGCACTAACAACCCGAGCATGCCGAGGACGAGCGCAACGACCAACCACGGCGGAGACTCGCGAACGGCTGCGTATTTGTCGTCCAACGCTTGGGAGCTGAACCGCGATCCAAAGAGCGTCACACCCTGCATGATCAGACAGACGAGTGCACTCGCCCAGAGTTGAACGGCGAAGAAGCGGATCAAAGTAATGGCTAAGCCCATTTGTTGCGTCAACTCCTTTTTCGTCCGTCTCAGAACCTCTCCTACTTGGGCTCCACGTCCCGGCATAAAGGCGCTGCACCAAACGGTTTCGTTGGATCCGGACCGTTTTCTTGACCACCTCAACGCCGTGATCCAATTGGCAGTTCTTCTTGCGGCACGGAATGTCGTAACAGTTGCCGGTTTTGTTCTGGTAACAGCGCCACTTGCAGTATCGAAGAGTGCAGACGTCGACCCAGCGAATTACGCCCCACGAAAACGAGTAGATGCGCTTCGATGCGTCGCAACGCTGTTCGAGCAGCGTGCATCCTGCGTACAATCCGTCGATGTCGACGAGAGCCAGGGGTTGATTTCGAACAAATACATATCCTTCGGCCGTGGTGTTGTCGAATGGTTCGATTGGACTGACCGACCGCTCTATTCCGAGTGTGAACTGAACCGTCTCATCCTCGATTGGATCCTCGGGCAGCCAACGCCCTTCGTCAGGATCATATGCACGAAATCGCGTTAGTAGCAGACCGCTATCGAACGTGGTGACATAGTTGCCATATCCAAGCCGAGAGGCCGAACCGACGGTTGTTGTCATCCGACCCCACGGATCGAAGTCGTAACGCGCAGACAAGGAGCCAAATTCGTCACTGACCGTTCGCAAGCTGCCGAGGTGATCTGAGCCAAAAAAACGGGATTCTCCAAATAGCTGCTCTCCTAGGCCTAGGAGCCGGCGCATCACCGTCGTCTCGTCCGATCCGCGTTCTTCGCAGAGGTGGCCGCCGCACCACAGCATTCGGATATCGCTCTGCGTAATCCGGTCCTCTTTCTCGAGTTCGCGGACACGATGCTGGAGCCCGTCGTACGTGAATTCCGAGCGATGTGTCCCGACGGTGACGGCGACGAGCTGATTGCGGGCATCCCATTCAAAGGTGCGGGAGCCGTCGCTGGTGAGATTGCCATTTGCGTCGAACGTGAACGTCTTGGTTGCGGCCGTCTGATCGATTTCGTAGGCCGCCGTCGTCGCGTTACTGCTCGCGTCAAATGAGTCGCGCTTCCGCCCGTCGTCACATTCCGAAGCCGAAAATTGTTGACGTGACGAGCTCGTACGGATCCCGCAGGCGAGGGCGACGGAGTTCGCCGGTCACGATCGGTTCTATCGTCGAGGAGCTCGAAGGCCGAGAAATGAGATCACTCAACGAGCCCCGTCTTCACCGCCACCAGGATCGCCGCCATGAAGATGGCTGCGGCGACAAACGCGTAGAGACCGACTTTTCTAGTCTGTTTCAGCTTCGGATCATCACTCGCGGACGTCGATCCGAATAGTGAGTACCGATCTGACAACATGAACTGTAACCATGCCGACCGCAGCCCGCACCCCACGATCGTGAGCACTGACATTACAAACCCGAGCACGCAGACCCGAACAAACGAGTCATGTTGAAAACGAAAGACAGTTAGCAGTGCAAAACCAGCTGTGCCGGCAATTCCTACGGCAACAATGGTGGCTAGGACCAACCCGATGCCGGTGACGACGGGTGTCATTTTTGGCATTCGCATTTCCTGTTCGAGATCACAAGACGACACTCAGACCTCGTTGCAGAGACAAAGAATCCGAACCCGCCACGACCACCCAAGCTGCCCGATGCGACGTTCCCGTCACCACCGCCACCTATACCTGCTCCAGGAAAATTCAGCTGTACGTCCGGGTATTGTGACTGCGTAAGCTGACAGATCGAACTGCAACTGGCACACCCTGATCCAACGCCCTGGAGACCGGCGCTGGCCCCCAAGCCCGCCGAGTAGCCGGCGCCGGAGCAGCACATCATGCCCATGCCGCCAGACGTGTCGAACACGAAGCTGCACGAAGCCTGAAACATTACGCCAATGAACCCGTAGGCACCACCGGCAGAAACACCTCCACCAACTGAGCCGGCATATAGGCCGAGGGGATCGGTGTATCGCTCTGGGTTGTTGCCGACGTATTGCGATAGATTCAGTCCAAGTCGCATCCGCGCCGGATCTTCGCTGATCCAGCGTCCCACCTCTGGATCGTAGGCCCGATATAGCGTGAGCGAGAGATTGCTACTAGATGTCCAACGTTGACCGGCGTAGCCGATGTTCGTGATGTCTGTACCGGCCGTGATCGTTCGGCGTCCCCACGGATCAAATGTGTACCGCGCGAGCAGTGTGCCCGACGTATCGGTCGCCGCATCGAGGCTGCCGAGACGGTCGCCAACGACAAACTGGGTGGTGCCCGCCGCTTGTTCACCCTGTGAAAACGACCGGCGGGTGACGGTCACACCATCCGCTAACCGTTCCTCGCAGATCGTCGTCTGACACCAGATCATTCTGGTGTCGGACTGAATGACGCTGTTCTCCTTTTCGACCGCGCGCACACGACGCATCTGGCCGTCATACGTAAATTCGCTGCGGTGGGTGCCGACGGTGACGGCGACGAGTTGATTCCGCGCGTCCCACTCGAAGGTGCGGGAGCCGTCGCTGGTGAGATTGCCATTCGCGTCAATGGGAGCACCTCCGTGGCGGTGCAGACCGGCGCCGTCTGGAGCCAGCTGTCAAAACTTCGCTGTCGAAGGAAGTATGACGCTCTCCCGATGAAAAGCCTGGTGCTCGCCATCGTGCACCAAATCAAGCCGGTTCGTGTCAAGAACGGTGAATTCGAAATCTGTCGTCACATCACCTACCGTCAGACGAAGGTGGTGGCCATCGGCCTTCCACGAACACGCCTCAGTCGTTATTGGTAAACGAAACAAGAAGCGACCGTCTGGCTCGTAGTCCTCGTAGGCAACTCCTCCAGCGTCGTGCGGATAGCTCCAGATGCCGTTTATCGATTGCGAGTTGGCTGCGCGACCGCCTACGTATTTCAACGTGCGTCGTTCCCCATCGCTGATCTGCACCATCGTGTTACCCTGAATACTCACAGACATCTTCTGCGTCTCCGAGCCGCCCTGACCTGTCGGTACGGTCCTTGTCAATGAGGTCCCGCTCAACGTCCAGTGGCCATCGAGCATGGCGCCCGTGATCTTGCTGCACTTGGCAGCCTCATGAAGGACCAACGACACTCCAAGGCCGCCGCGCGATCGATCGTTGGAGTCCCAACGGCCGACGAGCCGGCTTGGATCGGCGCTTGCCTGGGCGAAGACGACGGAGACCAGCTGAATGAACCAGACAATCTTGACGGTCATAAGGGCTCCAAGCATTCGTTGCTTCGGCGAGTGTCACCATGACCTCTGCTCGCACTTCGGTCGACAATCCCAGGGCTGCTTGCCCTTTGCTGCCCACAAGCATGGAACAAGCTGCTGATCACAGATTCGGCACGATGACGACTTGTTCGAGGACAGCCAGGACGTCTGGTTACAGCCGTACGTCGCGTAGCAGTTGTCGTGAGCTTGACAACACTGCAGCATGCAAGGATTCGCGTTCATGTTCGCAGCGGTGTATTTTTCAGGTGCGCTGCACACATTGTCCTGCTTCTTGTCCCCCGGCAAGATGTTTCCGTTGGGCCAAGTGGGTACTGCCTGAGTACCCGTTGGATCGAGCCAATTGATTGGATTATTTCCAACGTACGCGTACATGTTTGGGCCGGCTTTGAGGCCGATCGGATCCTGGCTAAGCCAACGGCCCAAGTCAGCGTCGTATCCGCGCAGCTTCAGGAACTGCAAGGTCGACCACCCATGCGCGAGCGCTCCGGTATACCCAAAACTGTCGTCAGGGTCGCCAGCAACAACGGTGACGCGGCCAAACGGATCGTACGAGTAGCGGCCGGCGATATCGGATCCAACGACGGCATCCGTGACACTCAGCAAGTGGTCGCGCGTCAAGAAGCGCCCAGCGAAATAGTCCTGAACTGCGAAGGCAAAGAAGCGACCTGTCGTTCCGGTTCCGTCTCTTCGTTCGACCATCTCATCGTTGTAGCCCCACACGATCTCTTCGGCGGTCTGCGTTGTGCCGCCCTCCTTCTCCACAACTCGAACGCGCCGCTGCGATCCGTCGTATGAAAATTCGGATCGGTGCATGCCGAGGTTCACGGCGACGAGCTGATTGCGGGCGTCCCACTCGAAGGTCCGCGTGCCGTCGCTGGCGAGATTGCCATTCGCGTCGAACGTAAACGTCCGGCTCGCGGCCGCCTGGTCGATCTCGTACACCGCCGTCGTCGCATTGCCGCCCGCGTCGGTCGCGACGACGTTCACCGTCGTGGTCGCACCTGTGAGTGTCGCCGTGCCCTGGAAGGTGCCATCGAGTTGCACGGTCGCCGCCGCACTGTTAATCGTGACCGTCGCCGGTTCGTTGACCTGGCCCTTGACGACGACCGAGCCGCCACCGTGCTGCTCCACGATTCGGTTCAGCGCGTCATAGCTCGACGTGGTCACCGCGTCGTCGATCTGCTCCGACAACCGGTTCCCCGCGGGATCGTAGGCGTACGCAAACCGCTGCAGCAGCGCCCCATCTGCATCGGCCGTTTTCACCGCACTGGTGAGCTGATCGGCGGCATCGTACCCGTACGCCCAGTCGACCGCGGTCGCGTCCGCCTGTTGCCGCCACGTCACGATATTCCCCGCCGCGTCGTACGTGTAGTCAAACTTCGACAGCGTCGTCCCATCCGGATAGTGATGGTGAATCGTCTGCAGCCGGTGATCGCTCGCGTTGTCCAAGTAGCGGTACGCGCTGGTCTGCCCATTCGGATACGTCACCGACGCCAGCCGCGCCGTCACGCCATCGTAGCCGTAGCTGAAGCTCCCGAGCACGTTGGTCTCGCCCGTCGT
>Ga0070741_10018289_pt1 | contig 11369 bp, 10 predicted proteins | sample Coa_R1_4_FD_66440 | JGI IMG/M metagenome (GOLD analysis project Ga0070741, IMG submission 66440) | Surface soil microbial communities from Centralia Pennsylvania, which are recovering from an underground coalmine fire - Coalmine... | ecosystem: Environmental > Terrestrial > Soil > Unclassified ...
CTGAACCCCCGAGCCCTGAACCCCCGAGCCCTGAACCCCCGAGCCCTGAACCCCCCGTAGCGGCGGGCGAACACGAACATCGCCAGCACGATCAGCCACACCACGCCCCATCGAGCCCCCGCCAGCAGCGCCACCCCGACCACGATCGCCACGACGGGGAGGAACGCCGGGCCATGGTGGCGGTGGACGGCAGCCGGCGGGGGGCCGACGGGAGGGCGGGGGAGGTCGCGCAGAGCGTGGCCGAGGTCGGCGGCGGTCCTCGCCGACCACACCTCGTCGAGGCGGGCCGAGAACTCGTCGGTGTCGAGGCGGCCCTCGGTGAAATGGCGGCGGAGCTCGGACGACGCCCGCTCACGGTCCTCGTCGCCGACGCGCTGCCCGGGCGCCGCCGCGCCCAGCGGGCCGGCGGCCCCGACGGGGCCGACGGGGGCGGCGACCGTGGCGGTCGAGCGGTACGTGCACATACCCGGGACGGTACGGCGGCGCCGGCCGGCCGGCATCGCCCCCACGGTGGCTCTGTCCTCCCTCCCTCGGGGGAGGTGGGTCAGCCCTGGGGTGGAGCAGCGGCTTCGACGAGCCGGCGGGCGATGACCCGCAGCGCCAGCGTCTCGTCGGCGCCCTCGAAGATCGACAGCACGCGGGCGTCGACGAAGTAGCGGCTGACGGGGAACTCCTCCGCGTAGCCCATGCCCCCGTGCAGCTGCATGGCCTCCCTCGTCACCCACTCGGCAGCGCGGCACACGTAGGCCTTCACCAGCGACGCCTCCATGGCTCCTTGGCCCTGCGCCATCAGGCGGGCCACGCGGTAGGCGAACTGGCGGGCGGCCTGGATCACGACCGCCATGCGCGCCAACTTGACGCGGGTGAGCTGGTAGTCGATGAGCAGCTTGCCGAACACCCGCCGCTCGCCGGCATAGGCGAGCGCGGCCTCGTAGGCGGCCTGCATGACGCCGACGGCACGCGCCGCCGTCTGTAGGCGGCCGTTCTCGAACCCGGCCATCTGGAGGTAGAACCCGCGCCCCACGCCCTCCTCGCCGCCGATCAGCGCGTCCGCCGGTACCCACCAGTCCTCGAACGCGACCTCATAGGAGTGCATCCCGCGGTAGCCGAGGGTGTCGATGGCGCGCCCGCTCATCCGGCCCCCGTCGTCCTGGGCGAATTCGAACCCGTGGCCCGAGCCGCGCGGCTTGGCCACGATGAACAGCGAAAGCCCGCGGTGGCCCTCGCCCGGCCCCGTGCGCGCCAAGAGCATGAGGGCGTCGGCGCGCGCCGCGAACGTGCACCACGTCTTGACGCCGTTGACGACCCACCCGTCGCGCTCGCGACGCGCCGTGGTCTTGACCCCGGCAACGTCCGAGCCGTAGTCGGGCTCGGTCACGGCCACCGCGTTCATCACCTCGCCCGATGCGAGCTTCGGCAGCCATGCCCGCTTCTGCTCCTCCGTCCCGCCCTTCACGAGCGCGCGGGTGAGGATCTCGGGCCGCGTGATCAACGAACCCGCCACTCCCAGCGATCCCCGCGACAGCTCCTCCGTCGCGACCACCATCGCGAGGTACTCGCCTTCGCCACCCTCGCTGAACCCGCCGTACTCGGCGGGGATCGACAGCCCGAAGGTCCCGATCTCCGCCAGGCCCGAGATGATGTGCTCGGGGATGTCAGCGTTGGTGCGGTGCACCTCCTCGGCGACGGGCCGCACCTGTTCGTCCGCGAAGCGGCGGAACGTGCTCTGCACCATCTCGAAGTCCGCGTCGAGGTGGCGCGGCCCCGCCTCGCCGCACAGCGCGGCGAGGTACGCCGGGTCGCGCCACTCCGCGGTCAGCGCGACCGCATCGTCGAGGCGGCCACCGAACAAGGCCTCACGACCGAGGGCCCGCGCCGCGAAGTCGTGCACGGCGTCGGCCACGAACGCGCACGCGAGCCGCGCCTCCACCTCGCCCTGTTCGCCGTAGGCGAGGACGGCGCGCGCCGCTTCGACACCGGCCGCGGCATGGGCCAGGTCGTAGGCGATGGCCTGGTGGGCATCGAGGTCGCCGGCAGCGCCCAGGCGTGCCGCGGCCGCGGCCACGACGCCCGCGGCCTGCGCGACCGCGTCGTGGGCGCGTTCGAGCCCGGTCACGGCAGCGGCCGCCGCGCCACGACCGTCACGAGCGGGGGCAGGACGACGGGGTCGTCGCCCGGGCTCACCCCCGTGAGCGTCTCGAGGTAGGCGGTGACCGGGCCGGCGCCCACGCCTGCGGGCGCCTCCGCCCACGCGTCGACGAGCTCGAGGCCCGCGTCGCGCACCAGCGCAGGGAGATCGGCGCCGACGTCGGGCCGGCGGGCGTCGGGCATCGACATGGCGACGCCGCCGACGCGCCCCGCGCTCGTGATGGGCTCCTGCGCCACCACCCAACCGCCGGGCCGCACGGCACGCGCCATCCGCCGCAGCACCGTCACGGGATCGACCACGTGCATCAGCAGGAACCGGCAGAACGCCAGGTCGACGGGCTCCGGCAGCGTCAGGTCCTCGGCGGCCTGGGTGATGGCGAGCACCTGCGCGGCCCCGGCCTCGGCGGCGGCCTTCGCCACCTCGTCGCGGGCGCGGGGGTCGCTGTCGACGGCGTACACCCGGCCGTCGCGCCCGACCAACCCGGCGAGGGCGACGCTCACGTCCCCGCCGCCCGCACCGACGTCCACGCACCGCCATCCCTCGCGCAGGCCGAGGCGGTCGAGCGCGGTCACCAGCGGCCGCCGGTACACGTCGTTGCGCAGCCCCAGCTCCAGCACCGCGCAATCCTTGCCTAGCGTGCGGGCCAATGACCACCTACGAGCGCCCGTTCGGCCGGTACTACGAGGACTTCGAGCCCGGTGACGTCTACAAGCACTGGCCGGGCAAGACGATCACGGAGTACGACGACCACCTGTTCTGCATGGTCACCATGAACCACCACCCGCTGCACACCAACGCATGGTTCGCCGAGCACGAGACGGTGCACGGGCGCAACGTCGTCGTCGGCAACCTCGTGTACTCCGTCGTGCTCGGCATGAGCGTCCCCGATGTCTCGGGCTCGGCGATCGCCAACCTCGAGGTCGAAACGCTCGTGCACCCGCGGCCGACCTTCCACGGCGACACCATCTATGCCGAGACCCGCGTCGTCGAGAAGCGCCCGTCGGGGTCCAAGCCCGATCGCGGCGTCGTGACCGTCGAGACCAAGGGCTTCAACCAGCGTGGTGAGGAAGTCTGCGCGTTCCGCCGCAAGGTCATGGTGTGGACGCGCGAGGGCGCGCCACCGCGCCAGCGCCCCTACGACAACGCGTGGGGAACATGACCCAACCGTCCATCCACCCCGCCGCTGCGTCCGGCTTCGCCAGCAACGCCGACGACTACGAGCGGACGCGTCCGGGCTACCCAGCAGCGGCGGTCGCCCACCTCGCCGGTGCGCTGGGGCTCGGCCCGGGGACGACCGTCGCCGACGTGGCTGCGGGCACGGGCAAGCTCACGCGCCTGTTGGTGCCCCTCGGCGGGCGCGTCATCGCCATCGAGCCGGTCGCCGAGATGCGCGCCTTCCTCGCATCGACGTGCCCCGGTGTGGACGTGCTCGACGGGACGGCCGAGGACCTCCCCCTCGCCGACGGGTCGGTCGACGCGGTGACGGTGGCGCAGGCGTTCCACTGGTTCGACGGGCCGCGCGCCGTTGCGTCGTTTGCTCGTGTGCTGCGGCCGGGGGGCGGCCTTGCCGTCGTCTACAACCACCGCGACCGCGCCGCGCCGTGGCTCGCCGCGGTGAACGAACTGGTCGAGTCCCAGCGGGCGGAGACGCCCCACCACTGGGACGGCCGGTGGGAGGACGCGTTGGCGACGGGCTCGCCGTTCGAGGCCACCGGACGTGCCGAGTTCGACAACCCCCAGGTGCTGACGCCCGAGGAGTTCGTGGGCCGGATGCGCTCGCTGAGCTTTGTAGGCGCCATGCCCCCGGGCCGCCAGGCCGAGCTGCTCGGCGCCATCGCCGCGGTCCTGGACGCCCACCCCGAGACCGCCGGCCGCGACCAGCTTGTGATCGGGCAGCGCACGACGGTCGCGACGTGGCGCCGCCGCTGACCCCGTTCCAGTCCGCGGTGCTGGCGTGGGCGCCGTCGGGGTGGCGCGAGCTGCCCTGGCGCCGCACCCGGGACCCGTGGGCGGTCCTCGTCAGCGAGCTCATGCTCCAGCAGACCCAGGCGGCGCGCGTGGTCCCCAAGTGGGAGGCGTTCATGTCGCGGTGGCCCACGCCCGCGGCGTGCGCGGCCGCCCCTGTCGCGGAGGTTGTCCGGGCGTGGGGCGGCCTCGGGTACAACCGCCGTGCCCTCAACCTCCACCGCTGCGCGCAGGTCGTGACATCGGCGTTTGCCGGAGAGCTCCCGTCCGATCTCACCGCGCTGCAGGCACTCCCGGGCATCGGGCCCTACACGGGGCGCGCCGTACTGGCGTTCGCCTTCGGCGCGGATGTCGGCGTCGTCGATACCAACGCGGCACGGGTGCTGGCGCGCGCCGTCGGCGGCCCGCGACCGGCGCAGGAGACGGCCGACGCGCTCGTCCCCCGCGGCCAGGGATGGGCCTGGAACCAGGCGGTGCTCGACCTCGGCGCCACGGTCTGCACGGCGCGGGCGCCCCGATGCGGCGTGTGCCCGGTGGCCGGGCTGTGCACCTGGCGCCGGCGGGGCGGCGACGACCCGTTCGTGCGGCGGCCGCGGCCGCCGGCGTTCGCCGGCTCCGACCGCCAGGCGCGCGGGCGATTGCTCGACGCGCTCCGCGCCGGCCCCGTCCGCGACGTGCCCGTCGGGTGCGGGCTCAGCGGTGACCCGGAACGGGCGGCACGCATCGCTGACGGCCTCGTCAGCGATGGCTTCGCCCGCTGGGACGGGCCCGCGCTCACGCTAACGTGACCCGACTCGAAGCGCGGGGGAGCCACCAGTTGCACGTCACGTTCTACGGGGTCCGCGGTTCGACACCGAGCCCAGCCGAGGCCAACCGCCGCTATGGCGGCAACACCGCGACCGTCGTCGTACAGAACGGCCAGGAGGACCCGATCGTCCTCGACCTCGGCACCGGCCTGCGCATGTGGGGCTCGAACATGCCCGCGGGCAGCCCCGTCCGCGCGACCGCGCTGGTCACCCACATCCACTGGGACCACATCCAGGGCCTCCCGTTCTTCGGGCCGATCCACCACCCGGCCTCGTCGCTGCTCGTCTACGCACCCGAGCAGGAGGAGGGGCCGCTCGGGCAGGTGTTCGACGGGTTCATGCGGCCGCCGTACTTCCCGGTGCACTACTCCCAGCTCCAGGGTGACGTGCGCTTCGTCGGCGTGCGCGCCAGCGAGTTCGAGGTGAACTCGGCGACGGTGCGGGTGCGGCCCGTCCCGCACGTCGGGCCGACGGTCGGGTACCGCATCACCTGGGGCGGTACGAGCGTGGCCTACGTGTCCGACCACCAGGCGCCCCTCGGGCTCGACTCCGTTGCGGATTCGGTGCTCGACCTGTGCGACGGCGTCGACCTGCTCATCCACGACGCGCAGTACACCCCCGAGGAGTTCGAGGGGAAGTCGACGTGGGGCCACTGCACGATGGAGTACGCGCTGCTCGTCGCCAAGATGAGCGGGGCGCGGCGGCTGTGCTTGTTCCACCACGACCCGGGGCACACCGACGAGGACCTCGACGCGCTGCACGCGGAGATCAAGGCCTTGCCCCGCGGCGGGAGGCTGCGCGAGATCGTCGGCGCATCGGAGGGCCTGGTGCTGAACGTATGACGACCGACCCCGTCATCTCCCCGGAGCACTACCGCGCCACCCTCGGCCACTTCTGCACCGGGGTGACGATCATCACGGCGAACGGCGCCGAGGGCCCGAGCGGCTTCACGTGCCAGGCGTTCGCCGCGCTGTCGCTCGACCCGCCGCTCGTGCTCGCCTGCCCGGGGAAGGCGTCGACGAGCTGGCCGCCGATCGAGGCCGCTGGCGTGTTCGCCGTCAATGTGCTGGCCGAGGACCAGGAGGAGGTGTGCCGCCGGTTCGCCGCGTCGGGCACCGACAAGTTCGCCGGGGTGGGGTGGTCGGCCGGGCCGTTCACGGGCGCACCGGTGCTCACCGGCGTGCTGGCGTGGATCGAGTGCCGCCTCGAGCACACCCTCGATGGCGGCGACCACACCATCGCCGTCGGGCGCGTGCTCGACATGCAGACGCGCGAAGGGCGGCCGCTGCTCTTCTACCGCGGAGGGTTCGGCCGCTTCGAGGTCTGACGCGGCATTTCTCCCCGCATTTCTCCCAGGGCGGTGCGCCCCTCATGCCGCCAACGCTTGGCCGGACCTCACCGAGCGTGGTCTACTCGCCGTATATGGGTACGGTGAGTGAACTCGACGCCCTCCGCCAGACCGGGTTGCTGCGTTCGGGGGCGGACGTGGCCATGTCACGGGAGGAGGGGCGCCGGCGGCGCATCCGCCGCCTCGGCGCCGCCCTCGCCGCGGTCAGCGCAGTGCTGTGGGCGCGGATCCTGACCGGCCACCCCGTCCACCTCGGCCTGCCCCACCTGCCCCCGGGCGCCGGGCCCTACATCCCGGGCGTCATCCTCATCATCATCCTGACGGCCGTCCTCGTGCTGCCCATGATGGGCATGTCGCGGTCGCCGCACGTCCTGTACCGCCCGGGCGAGATCGGGGTGCGGCTCGACGACGTCAAGGGGGCCGGCGTCGTCGTCGAAGAGGTCGTCAAGTCGCTCAACCTGTTCCTCGCCCACAAGACCTTCCGCGAGCAGATGGGTGGCACGCCGCGGCGGGCGATCCTGTTCGAGGGGCCGCCGGGCACGGGCAAGACCTATCTGGCCAAGGCCATGGCGGCCGAGGCGGGCGTGCCCTTCCTCTACGTGTCGTCGACGGCGTTCCAGTCGCACTTCTACGGGGCCACGGCGCGCAAGCTGCGGTCGTACTTCAAGGCGTTGCGCAAGGCGGCGCGTGCCGAGGGCGGCGCCATCGGGTTCATCGAGGAGATCGACGCCATCGGCGCAGCGCGCTCGGGCATGGGCGCGGCGACGGGCCGCGAGGGCATCACGGGCGTCGTGAACGAGCTGCTCATCCAGCTGCAGTCGTTCGACACGCCGGCGCCCGGGGCGCGGGCGCGCGGCTTGGTCATTGACGCCATCAACTGGTGGCTGCCGGCCAAGCGGCGCATCCGCAAGCGTGAGCCCAAGGCCGCCAACGTGCTGGTGATCGGCGCGACCAACCGCGCCGCCGACCTCGACCCCGCGCTGCTGCGCCCCGGCCGCTTCGACCGCAGCATCACCTTCGACCTGCCGAGCCGGGCCGGGCGGCGCGAGATCATCGACTTCTACCTCTCGCGCAAGGCCCACGAGCCGACGCTCGACCTCGACGAGCGCCGCAACGCGTTGGCCGCCATCACGGTCGGCTACTCGCCGGTGATGATCGAGCACCTGCTCGACGAGGCGCTGGTGTGGGCGCTGCGGCGCGGCGCGCAGCGCCTCGACTGGTCCGACCTCCAGCAGGCGAAGATGACCGAGGAGATCGGCCTCGCTCAGCCCGTGGAGTACACCGAGGCCGAGCGCCGCACGATCGCCACCCATGAGGCCGGCCACGCGACGGTCGCATGGTTGGTCGGCAAGGGCCGCCGGCTCGAAGTGCTGTCGATTGTGAAGCGGCGTGACGCCCTCGGGCTGCTGGCGCACTCCGACAACGAGGAGCGGTTCACCAAGACCCGCTCGGAGCTGACCGCGCTGGTGCAGATCGCGTTCGGGGGGATGGTGGCCGAGGAGCTGTTCTTCGGCGAGGCCGGCACCGGCCCCGCCGGCGACCTCGAGGCGGCGACGCGGACAGCGGCGATGATGGTCGGTGCGTTCGGGATGACGGGGTCCCTCGTGTCGCTCGCCGCCGCCGGTGGGCCGCCCGGCGCCGACCTGGTCACCAAGGTCCTCTGCGACGAGGACGGCCGGGCCGCGCTCGAGCGCATCCTGCACGACGCCAAAGAGGCTGTGCGCACGCTGCTCGAACAGCACCGCGGCACGGTCGAGGCCCTCCGCGATGCCCTGCTGGCACGGGACGAACTCGTGGCCGACGAGATCGCCGAGGTCATCGTGGCGACCCCCGCCGCACCGGCGATCAGCGACTACCTGCCCAAGGCCTGAGCCCCCTCGGGCCCTGCGCTCGGGAGGCAGCGCCCGGGCCCGGCGACGGATTGCATGATTTGGCGTGTTGCGTGTCCCGATTTGTCCGATTGTTCACGCGCCGAAGTGCGCGGTCGGGACGGGAGGGGACCGCTCAGGCGACGTCGGCGTCGCGTGCGGGCTCGAGGAGGCTGAGCGTGCCGCGCGGGGCGCGGCCACGCGCCCACACGAGCACGTCGACGTCGTCGGTGAGGTAGACGAGCTGCACCGATGCCGACAGCTTCTCGAGGGAGTCGAGCAGCGCCCACTTCTGGTCGCCGTGCACGCGCTCGAACGGCTCGTCGAACACGACGGGCACGCTCTCGCCCGTCGGGCCCACCCGCCGGGCCGACGCCAGGCGGCCGAGCAGGACCTGCTGCACCTCGCCGACGTCCTGGAGCGCCTCGTCGAGCGCCCCATTGGCCAGGACCTCGACGCGACGGGCGAGCGCCTCGCGCCGGTCGGCGATGCGGGCGATGTCGGGGAGCGAGGCGTAGAGCGATTCGTACTCGCCGGCGGCCTGCACCCGGCGGGCCTTCAGGGCGGGCACGTCGACCTCGAGCGGGGGGCCGGCCGGGTCGTCGTCCCACTCCGGGCGCCGCTCGGCGGCGACGCGCGCCTCGAGGCGGGCGAGGTCGGCTTCGACGACCGGGAGCGGCCGGGCACGCCGGCGGACGGCGTCGCGGGAGACAGCTTGCTGGCGCGCCTGCTCGAAAACGCCGATGGCCTTCTCGACGTCGCCATCGTCGGCGTCGCCGGCCGGCGCGAGCCCGAGCGCGTCGAGCGCAGCCGTGAGGTCGGCACGCCGGACCAGTTCGGCCCGCTCGGCGCGTTCGAGCGCAGCCTGCAGCCGGGCCACCTCGCCGACCTCGGCCTGGTGGCGCACGAGCGCCGAGGCCATCCTCGGGTCCTCCACCCCGAACGGCCGGCAGGCCGCGAGCAGGTCAGCCCGAGCGCGTGCGAGCGCGGGCTCGGTCACGTTCTCCAGCTCGGTGCGGAGCTTGGCGATCTCGTCCGCCGCGCCCCTCGACCCGGCGAGGGCGGCGGCGTAGGCGCGGGTTTCGCCCTCGAGGGCGAGCGCTTCGGCGGGTGGCAGGTCGCCGGCCAGCTTCCGCCACGCGGCGAGCGCCCGGCGGTATTCGAGGGCGGCCAGCTCGAGCGGCTCGGTCGCCCGCGGGTCGATGTTGACCTCGAGGCGCCGCACCTGGAACGTGATGTAGGACTGCACGCCCGCCTGCTGGAGGGCGTCGGTCTCCTCCTGGTGGCGGCGTCCCAGCTCGCGCTGGGGGAGGACCATCGCCCACACCGCCGTGCCGCCGACGCCGAGCAGGCCGAGCGCACTGAGCGGCGGGAAGGTGATCAACCCGACGAGGGCGACGAGAAGCGACGCACCGGCACCGGCGAGGCCCGGTATCCGGCGGCGCTCGACCTCGCGCACGGCGAGGTCCACGGCGTCGTGGGCCGCTTCGAGCGCGGCGGCCGCGGCGGGTGAGACGCCCTCGGCCTGGAGGCCGCCGAGCGCCAACGACTGGTCCTCGAGCCGCTGGGCGGCGTCGAGCGCCCGGCGGGCCGTGCCCCAGACGTCGTCCTGTGGGACCTGGGCCAGGTGGGCGACGGCCGGGTGCGACGGCGGCGCGAGCGAGCCCGTGGCCACGTTGTTGAGGCGTGCCACCACCGCGGCGCGCGCCGCCTCGGCCGCCTCGTAGCGCTCGCACAGGGCGTCGAGCTCCTTGGGGACGCGGGCCGGTGCCTCGAGCGCCTCGGCGAGGGTGCGGGCGTCGAGCCGCTCGCGGGTGCCCCAGCGCGTGCGCTCGGCGTCGACGGCCGCCCGCGCCCGGTGCCACTCGGTGGCGCGGCGGCGGACGTCCTCGGTCGCCGCCATGCAGCGGCGGTCGTGCTCGGCGAGCTCCGGGTCGAGCGACGCGGCTTCGCCCCGTACCCGGCGCAGCTCGCTGGCGAGGGCTGCGTAGCGCCGGCGGGACTCGTCGGCTTCGACGGCGCGGACCTGTTCGTCGATGGCCACGATCTCGGTCCGCAGGCTGTCGGCGCGTGCACCGAGGGCCAGGGCGGCGGCGAGGTCGCGCTCTGCTGCGGCGAGGGCGGCCTTGGCCTCGTCGAGCTCGGGGTTGGCGCGCTCGGGCTGCGGGATGGTGCGCACGAGGTCGGCGGCGGTGACGACGATGAGGCGGCGCAGGGCATGGAGGTCGGCGCCGAGCAGGTCGCTGGGCGGGTACGCCGGGTGGCCCTCGCCGGTCGACCACTGCCAGTTGAGCGGCCCGCCCTCGCCGACGAAGACGTCGCCAGTGGCGTCGACCCACCGTGCCGCCCACAGGTCGGTATGGTCCCCGTCGAGCGCGTGGACGATGAGGTCGGCGAACTGGGCACGCGCCGGCCTGTCGAGCCCGCCCACGACGGTGAGTCGCGGGTGGAACCGGATGACGGCGTCATCGTGCGCCGGTCCAAGCGTCAGCAGGTCGACACGCAAAGGAGGATTCCTCGCGGGATGATCGGCACGGCGATGCTCCCCCTGAATCTGCTACGCGTGATCCCCGTGGACCGGTCCGGGCGCCCCGATGCGCCGGAGGAGCCCGGGCCCGCTGTCCTCAGTGGGGAGGACGGGCGGGAAGCGGCGCTGGCGGCCCTCCGCTACTCGCGAGCCGCCGTGTGGGTCGGCCCCGCCGGGTCGCCGGCGTACCGGGAGTTCATCGACGAGATCGGGCGCGCCCGGTCGGGTGAGGGCTGAGTGCCGCCCCTCATCGGGATCACGGCGTACCCCCGGACCGTGGACATTGTCCCGGTACCGACGGTGCTGTACACGATCAGCCGGTTCTACACCGAGGCCGTCGTGCGGGCAGGCGGGGTACCGGTCATCCTCCCCGTGCTCGAGCCCACACTGGCCGCGGCCGCGCTGGGGCGGGTCGATGGTCTCGTCATCCCGGGCGGCGGGGACGTGGGGCCCGTCGCGTACGGCGCCGACGCGGCGCCCGAGACGCGTGGCGTCGACCCGGCGCGCGACGCGTGGGAGCTGGCATGCGCCGCCGCGGCGCTGGAGCGCGGGCTCCCGCTGCTCGCCATCTGCCGGGGTGCGCAGGTCCTGAACGTCGCGCTCGGCGGCACGCTCGACCAGCACGTCCCCGGGCATTCGTGCGCCGACCGCTACCAGGAGCTGGTGCACCGCATCCGCATCGCGCCGGGCCTGGCGTCGGTGATGG
>Ga0070741_10018290_pt1 | contig 11369 bp, 4 predicted proteins | sample Coa_R1_4_FD_66440 | JGI IMG/M metagenome (GOLD analysis project Ga0070741, IMG submission 66440) | Surface soil microbial communities from Centralia Pennsylvania, which are recovering from an underground coalmine fire - Coalmine... | ecosystem: Environmental > Terrestrial > Soil > Unclassified ...
GCCCCGGCAGAGGAGCAGACGGAATTCACTGTCGTGCTGACGGCCGTGGGAGCGAACAAGATTAATGTCATCAAGGCAGTCCGGGAAGTCACCAGCCTGGGTCTCAAGGAGGCGAAGGATCTGGTGGACGGAGCGCCCAAGCCCATCAAAGAAGGCGTGAGCAAGGAAGAGGCTGAAGCGATTAAGAAGAAGTTCACCGAAGCGGGCGCGACTGTCGAAGTGAAGTGAGTTTCCCTTCTCACCCGGGGGCTCTTCCGCGAGGCCCGGGCGCTCATAATCCCGTTGTCGCGGGGGAAGAAAAGGGTCCTTTCGAGCAAAGGGCACTGACCATCCCGTGGAACATCCGGCTGAATGCGAGTGTTGTTTGCATCCCCCCACTCGTGGTGCGCATCCTTACAGATAAGGGATAGGTATATCCATCTTTGTCTGGCAGGCTTTTGAAAACTCACGCAAGGAGCAAATGGAATGCTTAACGGTGGGAACGGCGCTGTCCGCCAGCGCATCAATTTCTCCAAAATTCCAACCGTCATCAAGATCCCCAACCTCATCGAGGTTCAGCGGCGATCCTACGAACGATTTCTCCAAATGAACCTTCTGCCCTCGGAACGGGATGATGTCGGCCTCCAGGCTGTCTTCAATTCCGTCTTTCCGATTACGGATTTTCGCCAGATCGCCCAGCTCGACTTCGTGGACTACTCGATTGGCAATTGGGAATGCAAATGCGGCAGCCTGAGGGGTCTCCACCACCTCCGAAGCACATGCAAGAACTGCGGCCACACGGTGATTACCGATCCCTTCAAAATCGGGGACGTGCTTTGCACGAAGTGCGGGACTTTCAATAAGAACGTGGTGACTTTCTGCAACAAGTGCGGTGACCCGGTCGCGCTGCAGTTGAAGTACGACGTGACGGAGTGCCAGGAGCGGGGTATGACGTTCGCGGCGCCCCTCAAGGTCACCATCCGCCTGACGCTGTACGATAAGGACAGCGACACCGGACACCGCAGCATACGCGACATCAAGGAGCAGGAAGTTTACTTCGGTGAAATTCCGTTGATGACCGATAACGGCACGTTCATCGTCAATGGGACCGAGCGGGTCATCGTGAGCCAGCTCCATCGCTCACCCGGTGTTTTCTTCGAAGCGAACCCGCAAAGGACCTATTTCCTGGGAAAGATCATTCCTTACCGAGGATCTTGGGTTGAGTTTGAATATGACACCAAGAATATCCTCTATGTCCGGATTGACCGCAAAAGGAAATTTCTGGCCACAATTTTCCTTCGCGCCCTCGGATTAAAGAACGACGCCGAGGTCATCAAGGCGTTTTACCAGGTCCAACGGGTTGTGGTGAAGGAGCGGAAGCTTTTCCTGGAGGTCTCGGAAGGTCTGGTCGGCCAGCGCATCTCCAAGAACATCGAGACGCCGCGCAGCCACGAGATCATCGTTCCGGCGGGGAGAAAGATCACAGCGTCAGTGCTGAAAGAGATTCAGAAAGCCCACATTACGCTGGTGGAAGTGGCCCCGCATGACCTGGAAGGTGCCTACGCTGCAACCGACATCGTCGATCCCGTCACGGGCGAGGTACTCCTCGAGGCCAACAATGAACTGACTCCCAACGTTCTGAATTCCATCCTGGATTCGACCCTGCCGGAAGTCGGCGTTTTCTTCCCGGACCGGGATGATGTCGGTAATGTCATCAGTCAGACCCTGAAGCGCGACACGGTCAAGACCCCGCAGGAAGCGCTCATCGAACTGTACCGTAAGATGCGGCCCGGTGATCCGCCGACGCTCGAAACGGCCACCGCGCTCTTCAACGGTATGTTTTTCGACCCGCGGAAATACGACTTTTCGAGAGTTGGGCGGCTTAAGTTCAACATCAAGCTCGGTTATTTCACCAAGCTGAAGAAGCGCGTCGATGACCGCGCCACAGAATTCGAACTGGAAGACGGTAAGAACCTTCCCTCCGCTAACTTCTACCTGGTTATCGACCAGGAAAAGGTCTTTGTGGGGAAACGCGATGGGAACATCTGTACGGAGGTCGTACGGGCCTGCGAAGGCACCATGGCGATGGACCATCCTGAGCGTACCCCGGCCCAATTGCCCTTGGACAAGCGGACGCTCGAGCCGGAGGACTTCTATGCGGTCCTCCGCTACCTCCTCAAACTGCGCAAGAATCCAGGCGGCAATTTCACCCTGGACGACATCGATCACCTTGGAAACCGCCGCGTTCGCGCCGTCGGGGAGCTGCTGGAAAACCAGTTCCGGCTAGGGCTCGTCCGCATGGAACGCGCGATTAAGGAGAAGATGTCGGTCTACCAGGAAATGTCCACGGCCATGCCGCATGACCTCATCAATGCCAAGCCGGTGATGGCGGCGATCCGGGAGTTCTTCGGCTCCTCGCAGCTCTCCCAGTTCATGGACCAGACGAATCCACTTTCCGAAATCACCCACAAGCGGCGCCTGTCCGCGCTCGGCCCGGGAGGCTTGTCGCGGGAGCGCGCAGGCTTCGAAGTGCGGGACGTCCACCCCACTCACTATGGTCGCATCTGCCCCATCGAAACGCCAGAAGGCCCTAACATCGGGCTGATTTCCTCCCTCTCCTGTTACGCGCGTATCAACGAATACGGGTTTATTGAGAGCCCTTACCGAAAAGTGCGTGGTGGAAGGGTTATCGACTACGTAACCGTCACCCACGGCGGAGACGGTCCGTGGAAGGTGGGCGAGCACGTGGAACTGGCCGAGGTGGAAAAGGTCAACGAGGAGCTCCGCGAGAAGAGGCGGAAACTCGTGGAGTACGAACCGTACTCGTTCTATCTCTCCGCCTGGGAAGAAGACCAGCATATTGTGGCGCAAGCGAACGTTCCGGTGGACGAAAAGGGGCGCATCCTCCACGAGCTGGTTAACGCGCGCCAGGCCGGGAACTTCGTGCTGAAGCGCCGAGAGGAAGTCGATTACATCGACGTAAGCCCCAAACAACTCGTGAGCGTCGCGGCTTCCTTGATTCCCTTCCTTGAGAACGACGACGCCAACCGCGCGCTGATGGGTTCCAACATGCAGCGGCAGTCCGTCCCGCTGTTGCGGGCCCAGGCGCCGCTGGTCGGGACCGGCATGGAAGAAGTCACGGCCCGCGACTCCGGCGCGGTGGTAATCTGCAAGCGCAACGGCATCGTCGATAGCGTAGACAGCGAAAGAATCATTGTGCGGGTGGAAGGCGACGGTCACAGCGGACAGCTCTCCCGTGAGGTCGGCGCGGATATCTACCAGCTCATCAAATTCCGGCGCTCGAACCAGAACACCTGCATCAACCAGAAGCCGGCGGTGCGCAAGGGACAGCGCGTTTACGCGGGACAGGTTCTCGCCGATGGCCCATGCACTGACCATGGCGAACTGGCCCTGGGGCGCAATGTGCTGGTGGCCTTTATGCCCTGGCGCGGGTACAACTTCGAAGATGCCATCCTGGTCAGCGAACGGCTGGTGAAGGAAGACTCCTACACCTCCATCCATATCGAGGAATTTGAAATCGAGGCGCGGGACACCAAGCTCGGTCCGGAAGAAATCACCCGCGATATCCCCAACGTCTCGGAATCGCTGCTTAAGGACCTGGACAAGAGCGGCATCATCCGCATCGGCGCTTCCGTTAAACCAGGCGACATTCTGGTTGGCAAGGTCACGCCGAAAGGCGAAACCCAACTCACTCCCGAGGAAAAACTGTTGCGCGCCATCTTCGGTGAGAAGGCAGGTGATGTGCGCGACGCTTCTCTGACTTGTCCCCCGGGTATCGAAGGAATCGTGGTTGATGTGAAGATTTTCTCCCGCAAAGGTGCGGAAAAGGATGAGCGAGCCAAATCCATTGAAGCGGCCCAGGTGGGGCGCCTGGAGAAGAACCTCAACGATGAAATCCGGATTCTTCAGGACGAGCGTCTGAAGCGGTTGTGCGCTCTGCTGGAGGGGGAGAAGTTGCTGGCGGACCTCCACGATGAGAGGACCAACAAGCGCTTGTTGATTAAAGGCACGGAACTCACGCGGGAAGTTCTGGCACACATTTCGACGCGGAACCTCAAGCGTGCCAAGATCGGCAAAAAAGATCCCACTCTGCTCGAGAAGATTGACGAGATCGAAGAGATGACCTCGCGGCAGATCGACATTCTGCGGAAAATCACTGACGAAAAGATCCAGAAGCTGAAGAAGGGTGATGAGTTGCCGCCCGGAGTCATCAAGCTGGTTAAAGTCTACATCGCCATGAAACGCAAGCTGTCGGTGGGTGATAAGATGGCGGGTCGCCACGGAAACAAGGGCGTCATCGCGCGGATCCTGCCCGAAGAGGACATGCCCTACCTGCCGGACGGAACTCCCGTCGAGATCGTACTCAACCCCCTGGGCGTGCCTTCCCGGATGAACGTCGGGCAAATCCTCGAGACTCATCTCGGCTGGGCCTCCAAGGAGCTTGGTTCCAAGATCCGGAGGCTGCTTGCCGGTGAGAACTTCGTTCAGTCCGTTCGCGCGGAGCTGAAAAACACTTTCAAGAACACGCGGCTGGCCTCAACAATCGATGATATGGACGACGAACAGATTGTCCAGCTTGCTCGAAGCCTGGGAGACGGCATTCCGTTTTCCACGCCGGTTTTCGACGGAGCGACCGAAAAAGAAATCAAGGGTTTCCTCGAAAAAGCTGGCCTGCCGCTCTCCGGCAAGATCACGCTTTACGATGGCATGACGGGAGAAGCCTTCGAGCAGCCAGTGGCGGTCGGCTACATCTATATGCTCAAGCTCTCGCATCTGGTGGACGACAAGATCCACGCGCGTTCCATCGGCCCCTATTCGCTGATTACTCAGCAGCCGCTGGGAGGAAAAGCGCAGTTCGGCGGCCAGCGGTTCGGTGAAATGGAAGTGTGGGCCCTCGAAGCGTACGGAGCGGCCTACATTCTCCAGGAGCTTTTGACTGCGAAGTCGGATGATGTCTACGGTCGCGCCAAGATTTACGAGGCGATCGTCAAAGGCGAGGCGGCCATTGAGCCCGGCGTCCCGGAGTCCTTCAATGTTCTGGTGCGCGAACTCCAAAGCCTCTGCCTGGATGTTGAATTGATCAAGAAGCCGAAAGAACAGCCAATGCCCGTGGAAAGCCTGTGAGCGGGCATATGCGGGCGGAGCAGAACCGGTCGTAGACTGGGCACCTGTTCCCGCCTCTCCATTACGAGAATTGCTCTCCTTCAAAGGAGGATGACATTGTTTCGAAGCAGCCCTTATGACCGAGTCAGCTTGATCGGCGAGTTTGATGCTATCCGCATCAGTGTCGCCTCTCCGGAAAAGATCCGTTCCTGGTCTCACGGTGAGGTGACCAAGCCGGAGACCATCAACTACCGGACCTTTAAGCCCGAGCGGGATGGCCTGTTCTGTGCCAAGATTTTTGGCCCCGTCACCGACTGGGAGTGCCTGTGCGGCAAGTACAAGCGCATGAAGCATCGCGGCGTCATCTGCGACAAGTGCGGGGTGGAGGTCACGCTGTCCAAGGTGCGTCGCGAGCGCCTGGGGCATATCGAATTGGCTTCGCCCTGTTCCCACGTGTGGTTCTTCAAGGGGCTTCCCAGCCGGATTGGCCACCTGCTCGATATTTCGTTGCGCGACCTCGAGCGCATTCTCTACTTTGAAGCCTTCGTCGTCGTCGATCCGGGAGAGGCGCCTGTGAAGGAGAAAGAGCTCCTCACGGAAGAGCGCTACCGGCAGCTTCAGCAGGAATTTCCGGGAAAGTTCCGGGCCGGGATGGGCGCGGAAGCGATCAAAGAATTGCTCAAACGCGTAGATGTGGACGCCCTTGCAGAAGAGTTGCGCGAGAAAATGAAGACTGACCCCTCGCAGCAGAAGCGCATCAAATACGCCAAGCGCCTTAAGGTGGTGGAGGCCTTCCGCAAGTCAGGCAACAAGCCGGAGTGGATGATTCTGGATGTTCTGCCGGTGATTCCTCCGGAGTTGCGCCCGCTGGTGCCACTGGATGGGGGCCGGTTTGCCACCTCCGATTTGAACGACCTCTACCGGCGGGTGATCAACCGCAATAACCGCCTCAAGAAACTCATGGAACTTCACGCTCCTGAAGTCATCGTGCGCAATGAAAAGCGCATGCTCCAGGAGGCCGTGGACGCCCTGTTCGACAACGGCCGCCGCGGCCGGATTCTGCGCGGCGCCAACAACCGCCCTCTCAAATCGCTCTCGGACACGCTCAAGGGCAAGCAAGGACGTTTCCGCCAGAACCTGCTCGGCAAGCGGGTGGACTACTCCGGCCGGTCTGTCATCGTCGTCGGCCCGGAAATGAAACTGCACCAATGCGGGTTGCCCAAGAAGATGGCGCTTGAGCTCTTCAAACCTTTCATTTACCACCGACTTGAGCAGGCCGGCCACTGCACCACCATCAAGGCAGCTAAAGAGATGGTCGAGCGCCAGGAGCCGGTAGTCTGGGACATTCTGGAAGAGGTCATTAAGGACCACCCCGTACTACTGAACCGCGCTCCCACGCTCCACCGCCTTGGAATCCAGGCCTTCGAGCCCGTGCTCGTGGAAGGCAAGGCGATCAAAATTCACCCCCTGGTCTGCACAGCTTTCAACGCAGACTTTGACGGCGATCAGATGGCTGTTCACATTCCGCTTTCGCCTGAAGCGCAAATCGAAGCTTCCGTTCTGATGCTGTCCTCGCGCAACATTCTGTCTCCCGCAAATGGGCAGCCGCTTGCGACGCCGACCCAGGATATCGTCCTGGGTATCTACTATCTGACCAAGGAGAAGAAGGGGGCTAAGGGAGAAGGGCGTTCCTTTGCCAACTCGGAAGAGGTGCTGCTGGCACTTGAAGCCGGTGAAGTCGAAACTCTAACGCCCATCCGGTTGCGGTACACGGGCCGCGTCCTTGACATGGCGACCGCATTTGATGACCAGGACGTTCTCCACACGGAGCCCCTGACCGTCAAGAATCAATTCATCAACACCACGGTCGGCCGTGTGATCTTCAATGACCATCTTCCCGAGGGTATGCCCTTTGTCAACGGGCTGCTTCGAAAGAAGGGACTCGGCGCGCTGTGTAACTACTGCTACTTGCGCTTTGGCCTTGAGACCACAGTAAAGATGCTGGATGAGGTTAAGTCCCTCGGATTCCTTTATGCCACCAAGGCCGGGATCTCCATCGGGATCGACGACCTGGTTGTCCCGAAAGGGAAGACCGAGCTCGTAGAGAGGGCCGAAAAGGACGTGTTTGAGGTTGAAAAACAGTACCAGGAAGGTGCGATTACCCACGGCGAGCGGTATAACAAGGTCATCGCCATTTGGTCCGATGTAACCGACCGTGTGGCGGAAGAAATGTTCACCGCCATGGAGGCCCAGGACAAATCGGGCCAGCTCAACCCGATTTATGTGATGGCTGATTCGGGAGCACGCGGGTCGAAGCAACAGATCCGCCAGCTTTCCGGAATGCGTGGCTTGATGGCCAAACCCTCGGGGGAGATCATTGAGACGCCGATTACGGCGAATTTCCGCGAAGGCCTCAACGTGCTGCAATACTTCATTTCCACGCACGGGGCGCGTAAGGGACTGGCGGATACGGCGCTCAAAACTGCGGATTCCGGCTATCTCACACGGCGTCTTGTGGATGTGGCCCAGGACGTCATCATTTCCGAGTTCGATTGCGGAACCCTGGATGGCATCTTCGTGGAACCGATCGTCGAGGCCGGCGAGGTGGTCGAGCCTTTGCGAGACCGAATTGTGGGCCGGGTATCGCTCGAGCAGATCAAGGACTACGAAGGCAATGTGATCGTGGACGTGAACCAGGAAATTAACGAAGACCTCGCCGCCGCCATCCAGGCTGCCGGCATTGACCGGGTGAAAATCCGCTCCGTCCTGACCTGCGAGTCGCACCGGGGCGTCTGCGTGCGCTGCTACGGGCGCAACCTGGCGACCGGCAAGATGGTCGAGCAGGGCGAGGCGGTAGGCGTGATCGCGGCCCAGTCCATCGGGGAGCCGGGAACCCAGCTCACCATGCGGACGTTCCATATTGGCGGAGCGGCCAGCCGCGTCAGCGAGCAATCGACCGTCGATGCCAAGACGGGCGGTTTCCTCAAATTCCACGGCCTCCAGACGGTCAAGGACCGGGAGGGCAACTTTGTGGTCATGAACCGCAACGGCTCACTGGTCATCGTCGATGAGAAAGGTCGCGAGCGCGAGCGGTATTCGGTCGTTTACGGAGCGAAGATTAAGTTCCAGGATGGCGCGCCGGTCAAGGTCGGCGACATCATCGTGGAGTGGGACCCTTATACCTTCTCCATCCTCACCGAGGTGGCCGGGACCGTGCAGTTCAAGGATCTGGAACCAGGTGAAACACTTCAGGAACAGGTCGATGAGGTTACGGGCCTTTCGCAGTTGGTGGTGAAGGAGGCCACTGACGAAAAGTACCAGCCGCAGATCATCATCCGGAGCGACGGGACAGGCGCGAAGAGCACCAAGAAGTACCTCATGCCCTCGCGGGCGCACCTGATGGTGCAGGATGGCGATGTGGTCAATGCCGGCGACGTGTTGGCGAAGATCCCGCGGGAGACCACCAAGACCAAGGATATCACCGGCGGGCTGCCCCGAGTGGTCGAGCTCTTCGAGGCACGCAAGCCGCACGAACCAGCAGTGATCTCGGAGATTGACGGCACGGTGAAGTACGGTGAGTTCGTCAAGGGACAGCGCAAGATCCTGGTCATCCCGGATAAGGGCGAAGCCAAGGAATACCTGCTGCCACGGGGTGTTCACGTTTCCGTTCAGGAAGGAGAACGCGTGAAAGCCGGAGAGCCGCTCATGGACGGGCCGCGCAACCCGCACGACATTCTCTCCGTTCTGGGTGAAAAGGAACTTCAGAAATACCTGGTCGATGAGATTCAGGAGGTCTACCGCCTGCAAGGCGTCAACATCAATGACAAGCACATCGAGGTGATCGTCCGGCAGATGATGCGCTGGGTAAAGGTGGAGGACGTCGGCGATACGGAGTTTCTCCTGGAAGAACAGGTGGACAAATTCCGGTTCCGCGAGGAGAACGACCGGGTCATTGCCAGGGGTGGCAAACCGGCAACAGGGAGACCAATGCTGCTTGGAATTACCAAGGCTTCTCTCGCGACCGACTCGTTTATCTCTGCGGCGTCGTTCCAGGAGACTACCCGCGTCCTCACCGAGGCGGCGATTCGCGGATCGGTGGATCACCTGCGCGGGCTCAAGGAGAACGTCATCATGGGCCGCCTTATTCCGGCGGGCACCGGGCTCGAACACTACCGCAACTTCAAGCTGCTCACGGAAGTCGAGCCTCCACAGCCCGAACCTGCAGCCGTTACGGATATGACGGCGCAGGAGCCGCTGCCAGCATCTCCGGGTGTGGCCCCTGAGATTGTCGATGAGGACGAAGCGCACATGTAGACAAGAGGGATGAGTTCCAAGTGATGAGTGATGAGCAGATACAAATTCTCGCTCTCCACTCATCACTTGTTACTTTTCACTTGCCAAAGGTGTTATGCAATTTAATTGCTGGAAATGCGGGGAGGCGATTCAGCTTCTGTCGGGAAGCCGGGTCGGCCAACGCGATTCCTGTCCCCGGTGTGATGCTGACCTGCATTCCTGCCGTAATTGCAAGTTCTACGATCCTTCAAAGAACAACCAGTGCTCCGAGCCACAAGCGGAATGGGTTCGCGACAAAGAAGCAGCCAACTATTGCGACTACTTCCAACCCAACCCTACGCTCCTCGCTCGTGAAGGGGTTTCACCTTCCAAGGCAGAGGACGCCAAGAGGAAGTTCGACTCCCTTTTCAGGGTCTGAACAACTTTGGTGGGGGAGGGACTTTATGCTGCCTCAAATCCCCCGCCTTTCTCAAACGCATGCGCGACCTGCAACAGGCGCGCTTCGTCAAAATGCTTAGCGAGGATCTGCATGCCGACGGGGAGGTGCGGTTCTGACTTCGTCTTTCCGCAGGGGACGGAGACGCCGGGAATCCCGGCCAGGCTGGCGGTCACCGTGTAGATGTCGGCAAGATACATCTGGAGCGGATCGTCCACTCGCTCACCGAGTTTGAAAGCTGGTATTGGCGAGGTCGGAGTTACAATCACATCGACCTCATCAAAGGCTTCCAGAAAATCACGCGTGATCAGAGTCCGTACCTTCTGGGCTTTCAGATAATAGGCGTCATAATAACCGGAACTCAGGACGTGGGTGCCGAGCATGATGCGACGCTTCACTTCCGCACCGAAGCCGCGGTTGCGGGTTTTCTTGTACATCTCCCGCAGGTCCGTCTCCTCCGGCCAGCGGAATCCGTAACGCACGCCGTCATAACGCGCCAGATTGGAGCTGGCTTCCGCCGTGCAGATGATGTAATAACAGGCAATGGCGTAACCCGTGTGGGGAAGGCTGATGGGCACGATTGTGCAGCCTAGCCTGGACAGCAACTCGATCCCCTTCTGGATATTGTCCCCGACTTCGGGATTGAGTCCGCTCAAGTACTCGTGCGGCACGCCCACTTTGATGCCTTTCACATCTTCGTCCAGCGTTGCCAGGTAGACGTTGACCGGAACATCCGCGGAGGTTGAGTCCTTGGGGTCGCGGCCTGCGATTGTCTGGAGCACGAGGGCCACGTCGCGAACCGAGCGGCCGAACGGCCCAATGTGGTCAAGGGAAGACGCAAAAGCCACAAGACCGAAACGCGACACGCGGCCGTAAGTTCCCATCATACCGACAATCCCACACATCGCGGCAGGCTGGCGAATGGAACCGCCGGTGTCCGAGCCAAGCGACACAGTGGCCAGATTCGCCGCCACAGCCGCGGCGGACCCGCCGCTTGAACCTCCCGGGATGCGTGCCAAATCATGCGGGTTCCGGGTGGCAAAGAAACCGGAGTTTTCCGTAGAGGATCCCATCGCAAATTCGTCGCAATTCGTCTTGCCTAGGATTACAGCCCCGGCAGCTTCCAAGCGCTCGACGGCCGTGGCGTCGTACGGGGCAACGAAGTTCTCAAGAATCCGTGAGGCGCAGGTCGTCCTGTAGCCACGCGTGAGGATTACATCTTTGACTGCCACGGGGACTCCAGCCAGAGGAGGAAGCGGCTCGCCGGCCGCGATCATCCGATCGATCTTCCCGGCGTGGTCCAGCGCGCGCTCCGGAGTGAGAGCAAGATAGGCGCGGATCTGCGGGTCTTTCTCTTCGATTCGGGAAAAGTGCGCGCGAACCAGTTCTATCGCCGAAATCTTCCGACGGGCCAGAAGGTCGCGCGTCTCGCCGATGGTCAATGTCGTTGGGTCCATAGGAATCAAGCTGGCCAGGTGGAAACGGGAAAGCGCAGAATTTGCTCTTCAGCGTCCTTCCCAGTTTTCACAAGACCAGG
>Ga0070741_10018291_pt1 | contig 11368 bp, 13 predicted proteins | sample Coa_R1_4_FD_66440 | JGI IMG/M metagenome (GOLD analysis project Ga0070741, IMG submission 66440) | Surface soil microbial communities from Centralia Pennsylvania, which are recovering from an underground coalmine fire - Coalmine... | ecosystem: Environmental > Terrestrial > Soil > Unclassified ...
TGACCCGACCCGCTCCGGCTCGATCTCCGCCGCCTTGCCCCAGCTCAATACCATGTTCCAATCCCGCTTCGAGGCTGCCGCATGATTCTTCCAAACACAACTTTCTTGACAAGTGCCCAGGCTCAGGTCCGTAACCAACTTCCGCAATCGCGTGTTCTCATCCCGCAACTGCTTCGCTTCCTGCGCCTGGCTCACATCCATGCCGCCATACTTCGCTTTCCAGGCGTAGATCGTGTGCTTCGACACCCCCACTTCCCGCGCCACATCCTCCGCCCTTGCGACCTGCCTCCAGCTGTTTCAGCGCACCTATCATCTGCGCTTCGGTATGTTTGCTCACCGACATGCTTGTTCCCCTTTCCTTCGTCCGAAATCATACTCGGTTGTGTGCGGAAAGAAGGGATCAGGTCAGAAGCAGTCTGGCTGGGATTCGGCGAAACGGTGGTTCTTATGGCTGGCGGCTGGGTCTTTTTCGCAGGTTAGCCGACCTGCGCGAACGTTCTCCCCTGAGGTTCGTGGCTAGCGAGAAGAGCACTTATTATTCGCAAAAGCTCTTTGCGCTTTGGCTCATTCCGGTCGGACTCTCGCACATCGTCTACGTGAGGGCAACCGTAGATCTGGTTCCGGTGTGCTACTTTTTCGCGCTGGCTGGGCATATCTGACCGGCGTAGGACACATTGCGGCTGGCCTTGCTGTGTTTTTCTCAGTTCTTCCTCGATTGGCCGCCTTCTCTGAAGCCGCGATGATCGGGGTGTTTGCGCTACTGGTTTGGGCTCCGAAGATCGTCGCCGCACCTCATGAGCGTCTGCCCTGGACGGCATTTTTCATTTTGTGGGCGATTGCGTCAGCGGCGTGGGTCGTGGCCCAAACCGTCGCCGCTAGACCCGCAAACGAAGAATTGGCGACCAAAACTGTCGCAGTCTAGTTCCAGGGTTTCCCATGATCAGGAAATAGCGTGAGCATTGATGCTCACTTTATTTTGCTTTGGTGAATTTTGATTCGCTCAGGTCTAGTTCGCGCTCCAGTTCGCGCAACAGTTCGTCGCTGATGCGCTTTTGGTTGCGGAGCTGCACCACGGTCTGCCGTTCAATCTTCAACAAGTTACGAGAGACTTCAACGTACTGCTTGTAGAATTCCGGACCGATTCCATTCGCGAGCGCAGCGCCATCTTCGTTCAGGTTCGCGAGGCGGGAACGGTAGTGCTGCGAGAGGTCGTCATAGACACCGGCCAGTTCTGGCCTGGTCCTTTGACGAATGTCATCTAGATATTGCAACGCCGCTTCAAGGATGGTCCTCCTCGCCTCGATCTCTTCTTCAGAATGTGTTGCTGCGCCGGCGAGTCCGAGCGCTCGAATCAGAGGGGGCAATGTAAGTCCCTGAAGAACAAGCGTAACCAGAATGGCGCTGAAGGCGAGAAGAATAATTACGTTGCGCTGCACAAACGGTGTGCCGTCGGCCAATGTTTGTGGCAGAGCGATGGCCGCTGCAAGCGAGATTACTCCCCGCATTCCAGTCCAACCCACAATAAATATTTGGCGCGCCCCGGGCATCGGTTCATTCTGGCGAAGGATTCGCCTGCGAATCAGATTAGCCACGTAAGCGCCGGGGAACATCCAGATCAGCCGTAACAAAATAAGGAAGACAACGAACACGGCGTCGTACGTGAGCACTTTTGCCAAACTACGATCAGGGATGTTGCCACGCACGTAGTGGAGCTGAAGCCCGATGAGTACGAATACCAGGCCGTTAAAGATGAAAGTCAATGAGTCCCAAACAGCCCAGACTTGCAGTCGCACACTGGGCGAGAAAAAGTGGGAACTCTGGCGGCTGAGATAGAGTCCGCAGACAACAACTGCCAACACACCCGAGGCATTTGCGGCATCCGCACTCAAATACGCGACGTACGGAGTCATAATGCTGAGAACGATTTCGAGTGGACCATCGTCAATCCGGTGTTCAACCAGATGAACGATTGCGCCGACTAGAAGTCCGATCAGGATGCCGACGCCAGTGAGATAAATCAATCGCAGCAGACCGAAGGCGAATGTCGGCGTCTGGCTGCCGACCAGAAGCGCCGTCCCAAATTCGAGCGCAAGCAATGCGGTGGCGTCGTTAAGCAGACTTTCGCCTTCGAGAATGTCCGAAATACGCTTCGGCAACCCGATTCGTTTGGCGATTGAGGTTGCAGCGATGGCGTCGGTTGGCGCGACCACTGCGCCGAGCACCAGGCTTATGCGCCAATCAAATCCGGGAAGAAACCAATGCCCAAGGCCCGTGACACCTAGCACGGTGAACGTGACCAGGCCGAAAGCAAGAAACAGAATGCTTACCAGGTTGTATGAAAACTCACGCCAGGAGGTCTGCCAGGCAGCGCTGTAAAGCAGCGGAGGCAGAATTACAAAGAAGAAAACATCTGGATTCAGGTCGACCCGCGGTACTCCCGGCGCAAAGCTGAGCAGGAGCCCGCCAATCACCAACACAATCGGATACGGGGTTTTCAGCTTCTTCGCGAGGAGACCGAAGACCACGATGAAGAGCAGCAGGAGCAGGAAAATGATCTCGAGCGCATGGACGTTAGACTGCATGGCCGGTCTCTGTCTTCACGATACATCAGGCAAAATATGATGAACGACACGCGATTGACCTTTGGGATTTGCGAGCGTAGCAATACTAGCGGCGCGACTTGCTAACATCCGAATGATAAAATCTTCTCATCCCTGAGTGGGGCTATAGCTCAGCTGGGAGAGCGCATCGTTCGCAACGATGAGGTCGTCGGTTCGATCCCGACTAGCTCCACCAATCCACAAGGTCCTTCGCTTCGCTCAGGATTTCGCCTCGCGCCTCGAACGCCGCGAAAACGGCTCAAGTTCGATCCCGACTTGTTCCACCATTTCAGCTCCTTCGAGCGACCGCAGTTTCTGCTGTTATAAAGAAATATCTTCCTGGGTGGATGTTAGCCTAGATGCGTGGCAAAGCAGGAAGCCAGCGAACTGCTCACGGTCGCGGGCCGCGAGGTTCGCATAACCCATCCGGACAAGCTGTACTTTTCGGAGAAGGTTCGTCTGACTAAGCTTGATCTCGTTCGCTACTACCTTTCGGTTGCCCCCGGCGCTCTGTCAGGAATACAAGATAGGCCGATTGTTCTGAAGCGCTTCGTTAACGGCGCCGAAGCGCCAGCGTTTTACCAAAAGCGAGCGCCGGAGCAGCGTCCCCCTTGGCTACGAACGGTGACGCTGTCATTTCCCTCAGGAAGAACCGCAGAAGAGGTCGTGGTTGATGATTCGGCAGGCCTCGCGTGGATCGTCAATCTAGGTTGTATCGAGCTCCATCCTCATCCCATTCGCGCCAGCGATCTCGAACATCCAGATGAACTCCGAATAGATCTTGATCCCGTCCCCGGAGTCGGCTGGCCTGATGTATGCCGTGTAGCGCTTGAGGTACAGGCCTTCCTGAAAGAATCAGGCTTGAATAGTTGGCCAAAAACCAGCGGCTCGCGTGGCATGCACGTCTACGTTCGGATTCAACCGCGATGGACCTTCACCGAAGTGCGGCGCGCGGCAGTTGCACTCTCTCGTGCGATCGAACGGCGTGCGCCACAAATTGCAAGCTCGAAATGGTGGAAGGAAGAGCGCCACGGCGTGTTTCTTGACTACAACCAAAACGCAAAAGACCGAACCACATGCTCGGTATATTCGGTGCGCCCGGTAGCTGACGCCCGGGTCTCAGCGCCACTCAGCTGGAGTGAGGTGCCTGATTCCGATCCCGCCGAATTCACGATTTTCACCATGCCCAAACGGTTTGCGGAAATAGGCGATCCCCACAAGGGGATGAATGAGGCGCCCGGATCTCTCGAACCGTTGCTCGAACTCGCCGCTCGGGACGAAGCCGAAGGACTCGGCGATGCTCCCTGGCCGCCGCATTTTCGCAAGATGGAATCTGAGGGGCCGAGGGTTCAACCTTCGCGGGCCAGGTCGAAAGCGAAGCCGCCACGAACCAAACTGCCCGTAATTGTGATCGCCAATTCGCCAGATAAGAACACAGCTCTCGCCGGCCTGGATCGCTGGAAGGCGAGACATGCTAGTGCGGTTGAATTTCTCGCGCCCGAAGACGTTCTCGTCGATTCCATGCGAGGGAGGTCTTCCACGTGGACCCGCATTCGAGTCAATCTGCAGCATGTACCGGAGAATCTGCGACCGTTACAGGAAACGCCCGACCCAGATGACGACCCCACGCGCGAGTGGCGCGAATGGAGCAAAGAACAGATACGCAAGAGAAAACAAAAAAGTAAGAACTAGCGCCCGGATGGAAAGATTGCCGCCAGTTCCTGAGGTGGGACCACCTCGAGTTGAGCGTAGGTGCAATCCGCCGGCTTCTTATCAGGTCTCCATCGGCGAAACTGTGCCGTGTGACGAAAGCGATCTCCTTGCATGTGATCGTAAGCGACTTCGACCACTAATTCCGGGCGCAGCGGCTCCCACGATAGGTCCTTCCCCTGACTCCAGCGGCTCTGTCCGCCAGGCATACGCTTTGGACCTTCGGCAAGGGTGATATCCGCCTCTGCCCAAGCCCTCCATGGATGATTTGCCAGAGCGTCTTTACGATACGGTTTTAGGAACTCCGCCAACTCAAGTCGTTTTGCATTGCTGAAGCTCGCGCAAACACCCACATGCTGTAGTGCTCCGGAGTTGTCAAACAATCCAAGGAGCAGGGAACCGACCATGGTGCGGTCCCCCTTTTTGTGCCATCGAAATCCTGCAACCACACAGTCGCAATCGCGTTCATGCTTGATCTTGAGCATTACGCGTTTATCGGGTTCGTAGGTTCCGTCGGCAGCCTTCGCGATGATGCCATCGAGACCCGCTCCCTCAAAACGCCGGAACCAATCCTCCGCAATATTCCGGTCGCGTGTAGCCGGAGTCAGGTGAATGGGCGCCGAAGCATTTCCGAGCAGCGATCCCAGTTTCATTCGCCGCGCTTCAAAGGCTTGGCTACATAGGTCACGATCGTCCAGGCAAAGCAGATCGAAAAACACAATCGATGCCGGCGTCTGCTTTGAGAGAAGCTTCACTCGAGACGCGGCTGGATGCAGCCGAAGCTGCAATGCGTCAAAGTCGAGCTCATTGTCTTTCACGATAACCAGTTCGCCATCCAGCACACAACGTTGTGGCAAATTCTGACTCAAAGGATCGAGCAGTTCAGGGAAATAACGATTAAGAGGTTTTTCATCGCGGCTCTGAATGAGAATTTCATCGCCATCGCGAAACACCAGTGTGCGAAACCCATCCCACTTGGGCTCGAAAATCCAATTGCCTTCTTCGGGTATGTTCTCGACGCGCTTCGCGAGCATCGGCAGCACAGGCGGATTGACGGGAAGATTCACTCGCTAATGTTATACCTGGCTCTTCGCACGCTTAAGAAAGGACCTACAGATTCTGTGTTTATGTAGCTGTCACCGGGACAGCAGGTACTACTTGAGCACGTTCTCTGATGGAATCCAAATCGTAACTGACCAGGATCTCGCCGTTCTCGAATACAGGTACTAGTCGGTCCTCATCTTCCAACTCCCTGCCGTTTACATTCTGTATTGTGTGGAATTCTCCTGGTTGTGTCTCGACCAGTGCAAGTTTCCCATGCTTGGAATATTTTCCCATATCAGTAACGGGATCTTTGTATACCGGCTGCCACTCTCCATCGATCTCAGCCGCTGAGCATTTGAACGCGAATTTTTGCGTGTCTCGATTCAGCTGCTGCAGCAGGGCGCCGCCCATGCCGAATGCCAGATTATCTGCGCTCCACCCATGGAACTTCGAGAGTTGATAGAGCATGTTCTGAATGGTAAACATATTCACGCCATCGCCCTGGATCACTCGAACACACGGTGGCAACACGCGGTATCCTTTGGCATTCGTTTCATAGCCAAATTTCTCGCCAAGAATATCAAAGACTTTCGTTAACACCGTTACTGGATCACCCGAGTCCGGACGAATCACCAGAGTCCCATTCCGATGAACAATGTCCGGCTTAAGCAGTTCGCCCCATAACTTTTCACAAGCGTAATAGACGTCATAGCTGTCGGAAACACACGCAACCAGCCCTGTCGGGAAGGCGCGCAGCATGTTCCGGTAAGCGTCCAATTCGTGCTCTTTCCCCCAGGTTGTGATGGTTGAATGCTCCGAGGCCGGAACAGAGAATCCAGGCATGCTCTTCGCGCCGTAGTATTCCTGTAGAAGCACAATGCCCGCGACTGTGTCGGTCCCAAGAAAGTTGATCAGGTGCGCAGCCCCGCCGATTCCCGCAGTTTCCTCCGAGCTCACGCCACGGTAACCGAAGTCGTGAAGCTTGAAAGGTAGTAGCGACGGATCCCCTGTCCGCTCCAGGAAGTCCCCGATAATCCTCTTGATCTCGCGCGAGAGTGTCGCGACGGAAGTCGGATACCAGACCTTAAGAAGCAACGTTTCCAGATAATTGGTTAGCCATGGAAATTCGGGATCGGTGTTCTCAATTGTCACCAGCACGTTGTGCAAGGGAACAACCGTCCCTTCGGGAACGGCCTTGATTCTGACCGGGAGTAGTCCCCCATGTTTGTCGTAGAGCCGCGTCCAGCCTTCGCGATTGAATAACCGGCTGCCAAGATGCTGCCGGCAGAATTCGTCAGCCTCGGCGATATCAGCCGATGTGAATCGCGGACCTTCGAAATATTCTTTTAAGTAATACTGCAGACCAAAGAACACTGTATTCGGGAACATTCCGCCGCGAGATTCGAGATACGAGTAAATCCCTGTCGTCTTCGGCGGGTACTGCTTCCAGTGCGTGAATTTGTAACTATCGGTTCTCAGAAGGAAGTTCATGAAGCCTTTCTTCTTTAATGATAAATCGTTGCTCCACCGTTACGTCATCAGTGTTGGGTCCCAATCCGACTCCGCAGAGCACTGCGTCGCTTGCCGTCGGGTCTCAGAGCCTCCCCGGTCATTTCCGGCCTCGGTTCAGCCGACCGTGCTCCTGGCCGCTCAATCAACGCGCTAATTGTTTGCCCAATACAACTGATATTATTTGTAGTTTTCACTTCAACTGCTTGGTTTGAAACTCATCCATGGGCCATCCTGAACTAGATCTCACCTCAAAAGTTGCGGTTGTAATCGGCGGAACCTCGGGTATTGGGCGCACTCTGGCGATCGGGCTTGCGCACGCCGGGGCAGATGTTGTTGCCACAGGCCGGCGCGAGGACATGGTGCGATCGGCGGCAACAGAAATTCAGTCGATTGGCCGAAGATCACTGGCGATTGCGTGTGACGTAGGAAAAAGAGAAAGCATTGAAGCCTTGCATTCCGCCGTTTGTTCTCAGTTCGGGCACGTCGATATCCTGATTAATTCTGCGGGAATCACCCGCCGTACGCCCACGCTGAAAGTCGATGAGCAGGAGTGGAACGAGATATTCGAAACGAATCTTACCGGGGTTTTGCGGACTTGCCAGATCTTTGGCCGAAGCATGATCGAACGGAAGTCCGGACGCATTATAAATATCGCATCCGTTTCGGCTGGTCGTGGCTTTTTCGAAGTGGCTGCCTATGCGGCCAGCAAGGCGGGCTTGGTTTCGCTTACCAAGACTTTGGCCGTCGAGTGGGCGAAATACAACGTGTGCATCAATGCCATTGCGCCTGGAGTTTTTCGCACCGATCTGAATAAGGCGTTGCTGGACGGAACTCCACGCGGCGAAGAATTCATCATTCGCACCCCGATGCGTCGATTCGGGAAACTTGAAGAGCTTGTAGGCGCGGCAGTGTTCTTGTCGTCGGATGCAGCAAGTTTCGTCACCGGGCACGTGCTGGCAGTCGATGGTGGTTTTCTTGCCAGCGGCGTGACTCAATAGCCGCTCTTGGAATTCGGCATAGTGGAGACCTTAGTTTGAGAAGAGGCATGTAGCTGCGAAACGCTTTCAGGCTTCGTAGTTCCCCAAAACCGCAAATGCGCGAACTCGCCCTCAGGGCCGGCATTATTCACAGCGAACAGGAAGCCCAGCCAGAGCGCATCACCATCGGTCAGGCCATCGAGGAATATCTGGACTTCATCAAGGCGCATCGCAAGAAACGGACGCACATCACCTACCGCTACACCCTCGACACGCTGCTCCGGAGATCTTATTCGAAGCCTTTCGTCGACCAGGTCACGCGCGAAGACATTCTTGACTTCATGACCGACTGCTACAAACTGGGCCTGGGCAAGCGGAAGGTTTACGACAAGTTGTCGTCGCCCTCCAGCTTTTCAAACGTTATGGGCAGACTAAGCTTTTGCGGTCAGGTGATTGGCCGGATTACGTCGACGCAATCCGGCCGATCTACGAAGCCGAGGAACTGGAGGCGATGTTAAAGGTCGCAACCGAACGCGAGGCCACGCTGATCAAGTTCTTGCTCTGCTCCGGTTTTCGCGATCAGTCCATTGCAAGCGACAGCAAGCGGCTTCTTGCCGAAGACGTACCTTCAGATTAGCCTTCTAGGAACAACCGCTCACCTTTGCTGCGATCCCCATCGTTTCTTGGAATCTGTATACGCTGCCACCGGCACATTTAAAGCATAAAGTGGCAGTAACTGCCACCTTATGCTTCAAGTCACAGTAGTGATCAGTTTTCGTGGAGTGAGAAATGTCCCGCCCGTTTTCAAGAATGAAGCTGGGTTATTACCCGCTGCCGGTTGAAGAGACGCAAAACATCAAGACATTGTTGATTCCCTCTGGAGCATATTCCGCGATTGATCCTTGAGCTGGAGATGGCAAGGCCCTGACTGAAATTACCAGAGACACCGGCGGCCACTTGGGCCATCGAACTCGATGCCGACCGCGCCGCCGCGTGTGCCCAGAAAGGAATCGAGACAGTGCATGGCAGTGCTTTCGAATGTCGTGTGCTGGCGGAGAGCTGCTCGCTCCTATACCTGAATCCGCCCTACGACACTGAACTGGGGCGGCACAACAATAAGAGAATGGAGCTTGTGTTCCTCGATCATTGCTACCGCTGGGTCATCGCTGACGGCGTGCTGGTGTTTGTCATTCCCGTTACTGTGCTGAGTGCGTGTGCACGGCTCCTCGCCAGCCAGTTTGATCGGATTTGCGTTTTTCGCCTCACGCACCCGGAATGCGTCCGGTTCAAGCAGGTGGTTGTGCTTGGAAAACGGAAGAAGTCGCATGCCCGAGGCGATTCCGCCGGCGCTGAGTTTCTGGTTCGTGCGAGCTACCACCAAGAGCTGATTCCTCCACTCGGGCAGCAAGTCGTGGAGCGCTATCCTGTTCCGTCCTCCCGTCCTGCCACCATCAACTACACGGGGCTGCAATTGGATGTCCTCGAAGATGCCTTGCAGCGTTCGACGGCGATGCAGAATGCGCGTGGGGTTCTTGTGCGCAAACAGCAAAAACTGAGCGGCCGCCCAGTGCTGCCGCTGCACAGGGGCGGAGTTGGCTTGCTCGCCTGCAGCGGCATGCTCAACGGCGTTTTTGGGGAAGGCGAAATGCGACACATCGCACACTGGCGCTCGGTGAAGCACGTCGATCAATTCACCGAAGAGGGCGAAGAGGAAGGAGAGACAATCATCCACAAGCGGGAGCGGTTCAGTCATGACTCACACTGGCTTATGCGAATGGCAATATCGTCGAGCTAAAGGAGGAGGTGGGTGATGCAAAGAGGTTCAATGAGGGGCAAGATTCATCCGTCGGGCCTGGACAGGACAGGGATCGGTTACCCCAATTACCCAGAGCTTGAGCCCGGTCCTTGGCTCCGCAGGAAGCCCGCTGTCACTTGAGTGAAGGGCCTAAACATGGTAGTTTGTTCCGTGAACTGTACAGTTCAACTTAACGAAGTGGAGAGTTTATGGGGGATACCATCGTCGTTACCGCGCTCAACGCGCGCACGAACTTCGGTAAGCTTCTGGCGCGCGTGGAAGCTGAAGGCCGGTCGCTCGTGATAGAAAAGCGCGGCACCCCGCGTGCCGTGCTGCTCAGCGTTCGGGATTACGTGCGCCTGGCCGTTCCGGAACCGGAGGTACTTCGAATCATCGGGCAGGAATCCAAGCGACAACGCAAAGACAGGCTTAGCTCTCGGCAGATCGACCGCATTATCAAAGCAGCCCGTACGGCGAAGCGTCGATGATTGCTCTAAGACTTGTGATCGACACTAATGTCGTTGTTTCTGCGGCAATCAAGCCTGATGGACTTCAGCGAACAGTGGTGTTGCTTGCGCTTACCAAGCCAGCCCGGTGGTACATCTCGAACACCATCCTCTCGGAGTACTCAACAGTTCTGGCGCGCCCTGAACTCGGAATTCGCCGGGGACTGCGCCAACAACTGCTTCAGTTGATTAAGAATCGCGCACATACGGTTGTTCCTTCGCCCCTACCGGTAGTCACCAAGGACCCTGCCGATAACGCTTTCGTGGAATGCGCTGACGCTGCTCGCGCGGACTACCTGATTACCGGCAACCAAAGACACTTCCCAGAGTTCTGGAAGAGCACGAAGGTAATCACTTCGAGGGAGTTTCTAAATATCATTGCTCCGCATCTGATCGGCAGGAAGTAATTCCGAATAGCCGAAGCACAGGAGTTGGCCCGTGAGTACGAAAAAACGAAAATCAACTAGAGTCGAGGTCGGGTCCGGGAATGTTTTTGCCGATCTTGGTTTGAAAGATGCCGGCCAGCTCTTGGGCCGTTCGCAAATAGGATTTCACGTCTTCGAAATCTTGGAACAGAGAAGACTCGAACAACGTGAGATCGCAAGCATTCTGGGCATTGCGAAGTCCGACGTGTCTCATCTGATGAACGGACACTTCAGTCGCTTCACCACCGACAAACTGCTGGATTTTCTGCGGCGGCTTGATCGAAAAGTGACTATCGAGGTGACCTCACCACAAGAGTGAACCCTACCAAGAAGTGATCTCTGCCACCTGACCGCTCCGACGCCCAGAACTGGAAGCATCATTGAGCATACCAAGGCATCGGCCTGATATTCAGCGACAGAACGTTTCATTTCAGCGGAGCCATATCTCTCGTCGCCGCTGGTGATCGTTCAGGATGTCGGTGGCTAACCTGTGGGACAAGCATTGCGCTTCGACCTTACGAATCGCGTGCCATGTCGATTTAGGGACGTCTGCGATGAAGAACGCCCATCTGCGTTTCGGCAAACTTGTGTATGTCCGGCGTAGCGAGAAGACCGCCACAAACATACGTGTTCATTTGGATGCGTTTGTTGGAGAGGAGCGAGGCAAGGCCCACCTGGTTTCAATAGCTAGCGGCGATAGCGAAATCGGCGCTCTGGCGGCAGCTTTCGCGAACGGCGATCTGTTCACCGTGATCGATCCTGTCGGCAAGGAAAGTCTGGTTTCGCTGGGCGACCGACC